>Ga0074199_1000384_pt1 | contig 75263 bp, 72 predicted proteins | sample EPASupsiteSAE347_FD_64528 | JGI IMG/M metagenome (GOLD analysis project Ga0074199, IMG submission 64528) | Bioremediated contaminated groundwater from EPA Superfund site, New Mexico - Sample SAE3-47 | ecosystem: Environmental > Aquatic > Deep subsurface > Groundwater > Contaminated ... | reverse complement strand
ATATATTTAATGGAAGGTATAAAGGATTTTGATCAATTGATTGCCGGCGACTTACGGCAACTATGGGAATCTTTTGAATCGATTGGTTACGATGCATTTGTACGAGCATTCATCACTCCCCTCCACCGTATTGACAAAGAATTTGTGCTGGTCCTTGACGACTATCACATAATCGAAAATGAAAAGATCGACACTTTTATTAAGTTACTGATTGAGTATCTGCCGTTAAAAATAAAATTGGTCATCATTACCCGTGAGGACCCCGCTTTTCCGCTCTCAAAGTATCGTGTCAGCAATAAAATCCTGGAAATTCGCATTGCGGATCTTAGATTTACGAAGGAAGAAGCAGCGACTTTTTTGGCCAACCAGCTGCGGCAAGATATCGATGAAGAACATGCGGCACTGCTGACAAAACGAACCGAAGGTTGGATCGCCGGTCTTCAGCTTGCAGTGTTGTCCATGCAGGGATTAAAGGATATCAACAGTTTTATTAAAGATTTTTCAGGACGCCACACTTATGTGATGGATTATCTGATCGAAGAAGTTTTAGAAAAGCAGTCTCAGGAAGCAAAAGAATTTTTGCTGAAAACTTCTATCCTGGAATATTTCTCTTTTAATCTTTGTGATTCACTCTTGGATCAAGGCAATGGATACAGCAGCAGGATGATCGCGTATCTGCAGCAAAGCAACTTATTTTTAATCCCTCTTGATCAGGAACGAAAGTGGTATCGCTATCATCATTTATTCAGAGAGCTGCTCAGGCAGCGATTACCCCAGTTTATTCAAAGCATGGGTAACATCACCGTAGAAGAATTGCATTGCAGAGCCGGATATTGGTTTAATAAAGAAGAGATGTCGATTGAAGCCATCCACCATTACCTGGCAGGGCAGTCATATGATCAGGCGGCCGCCCTGATCGAATGCAAGTGGGCAGAGATGGACGGTCAGTCGCAATCATCTTCCTGGCTGGCCATGTCAAGACTGCTGCCGGAAATTATTATCGAAAATAAACCGGTTCTGGCGATGGGTTATGGTTGGGCCCTCATCGATACTGGCGATCTGCAGGGAAGCAAAAAATGGCTTGCAAGGGCTCAAAAGCTGTATGATTTTTATGCTAATAATCCTGAAAAATTGCTTGTTTCTGACATGGAACAGTTTGAACTGCTCCCGGCAAAAATTGCCGCTGGGTATGCGTATATTGCCGCGGCAACAGCAGATATTGAAGGTATCGTTAGGCATACCAATGATGCTTTAGCTAAAGCATCCCCGGATCAATACCAGATAAGGGGTATTATCGCCATGCTCTCCGGTTTCGCCCATTGGACATCAGGCGATCTTTTGGCCGCGGAGAAGATAATAGTCGATATGGTGCATACTGTCGGTAACAAGGTAAATGATTTGACGATTAACAGTTTTTATCTGGCCCTCGGCGAATTATATATTCAAATGGGCCGTTTAAAGGATGCGAAGTCGCTCTTTAAAAACACAATAAGTCAAGTTGATGGGGTCAGCAAGGTGCCAAGTCTGCTGGCAAGTTTATTCTTAGGGTTAGCCAATATCGCTTATCTTGAAGGCAATAACCAGGAAGTTTATCAGCTGCTGAAAAAAAGCAGGGAATATGGCCAAAATTATGCACTGATGGACTGGGAATACAAGTATTATTTGTTGTTTGCGAAGCTCTATGCCAGCGAAGGGCTTTTTGATATGGCCCTTGACAGCATTTATGAAAGTAAGAAAGTCTACTTTGTTAATCCTATTCCCGACTATTGTTCCCTAGAAGATATGGAACGTTTAATCCAGGTTAGAAAAGGACCAGGAATACTGTTGTCAGACGATCAGTTAATGGTAGATTCCTTTGAAACCAAAAGTATTCCATATCTTGCTGAGTTCTCAGCAGCGGTCTATACCGAGAAAATTCTTACCGAAAATGCGGCTCCTCCAATGTTAAAAAAAGCCGGCAGTATTTGCAAGATCCTCATTGAGAGTGCAAAAAAACAAAAAAGGACCGGCCATCGCATTAATTATCTGGTGCTTGCAGGTAAAGTAAAGGAGGCTGAAGGTCAGCTTAACGAAGGTCGATTACTTCTTGATGAAGCCTTGGTTTTAGCAAAAGATCAGCATTACCATCGACCTTTTCTTGAGCATCTTTCCCCGGATGAGGGATTAAACTATGTTAAGAAAGATGTGCTGCATTTAAAGAAGGAAATGGCTAACCAAAGGTTGATTGAACCGCTGACAATCAGAGAACTTGAGGTTCTGTCACTTATTGTCAACGGCTTATCCAATCAAGAAATATCAAACCGACTGTTCCTGGCGTTATGCACGGTAAAGGGATATAATCAAAATATTTATGCCAAGCTGGACGTTAAGAGAAGAACCGAAGCTGTTGCAAAAGCCCGAGAACTCGGTCTGTTATAACCTACCAAATTGAGATCTCAATCCTACTTAAGTAGGTGGATCTGCCTCCTAATCAGTAGTATTCTAAGAATGAATTAAGAATACAACGGCTTAGGAGGTTTTTTATGATGCATCACTAAATATTAATTTAAAGCGCACTGTCTTGTTTATTGTATTCGAATGCTGGGGGAGGTAAAGTGACATGTCCAATCAATACCACAAAAAAATTGATTTAAGCAGCATGAGAATTTACCAAATCAGAATTGAAGGTCACTTAAGTGTTCAGTGGACAAACTGGTTTGAGGGTTTGACCGTGACACTGGAAGATAATGGAGATACAACAATTACAGGTACAGTAGCCGATCAGGCTGCATTACATGGATTGTTAAAAAGAGTACGCGATTTAGGACTGGTGTTGGTCTCGGTAAATCAAATTATGACAAAATGATTGTCGAAAAATTATATAAGGAGGATTATTAATAATGAAAAACTTACAAAAGCTCGGTGGGTTTGCGGCATTTTATCTGGCAATAGCCTATTTAGTAACAATCCCAATATTTATTTTTATACTCGATTATCCAAATATTGTTGAACCATCTCAAAAGATGGATTTGATTGTCAATCAGCCAATGTTAATGTTCTTAACAAATATTATTTCGTACGTGTTCTTTGGCTTTTTTCTGATTCTCTTGAATTTGTCACTTTATGAAAAGCTAAAAGATAAAACCCCTAATATAATGAAGGCCGCTACTGTTATCGGGATTATCTGGGCGTGTTTGCTGATTGGCAGTGGCATGGTGGCAAATGCCGGCATGACCCAGGCGATTGCATTATATCAGGGCAATCCGGTCCAGGCTACAACATTATGGCTAGGAATTGAAGCAGTAGCCAATGGAATGGGTGGACAGAATGGCGAAATATTAGGGGGCGTCATGACATTGTTAATCAGCATTGCGGGACTCCGTGGCGGCTTGCTGTCGAAGAGTTTGAGTTATTTAGGAATCATCCTTGGTACTGTTGGAATCATTTCAATCGTTCCTGGATTAACCGATCTTTGTAGTGTCTTTGGCTTGATTCAAATTATCTGGTTTATCTGGATAGGAGTTGTCCTATTAAAACAAACCCAAATGAAGGCTGTTTATAATTTGCGGGAATAATCAATTAGATAACATCAAAATAGGATCAACCAGTTATTTGTGATTGGTCCTATTTTATTTTAATAAATAATTCTCAATAAATGATTATTAATGAAATCCTTTTAGCTTTATTTTTCAGGGAATTCTGGTATACTGGGGTTAGTTTAAACGAAACTAATAAAAAGGAGAACTTATGCCGGATAAATTATTTAACCTGGAAGACTATTTTAAGCGAATTCATTATACCGGGGGCAGCCAGGTTTCCGCCGAAACCCTGAAACAGCTACATCTTGCCCATGTGATGACAATTCCCTTTGAAAATCTCGACGTTTTTGCAAAGAAGAATATTTCTCTGGATCTTGACGATCTTTTTGAAAAGATGGTGAAAAACCATCGCGGTGGCTATTGTTTTGAAATGAATAGCATCTTTGCGGTGGTGCTGACCGAGCTGGGCTTTCCGGTCACCCGGCATCTGGCCCGGGTCTACCACGAAGGCTTTGACAACTCAGGGAAATCCCATATGGTGTTGCTGGTGGAAGCCGATGGTCAGCAATGGGTCTGTGATGTGGGCTTCGGGGGCAACAGTCTGGCCGCACCGCTATTATTTGAGGAAGGGTTGGAGCAGGAACACCTGGGTCGTGTCCATCGGGTGATGGCCGACCCGGTTTATGGTTATCGGGTGGAGTTTAAAACCGCCGCCGGTTTTGAACCCATCTACGCCTTTACTTTGGAAGGCTGCTGTCCGGCGGATTATCTGATCGCCAATCATTTTACTGCCACCTACCCGGAATCCTTTTTCAGGCAGGCCCAGATGTGCGCCCTGGTCACCGCTACCGGCAAGATCACCTATTTTGACGGCCACTTAAAGATCATCGATGGCGAAGTGATGACCGAAACTACCATCAGCGGCGATGCCGCGATCAAAGACACCTTGAAAACCTATTTCGGGGTGGAACTATCTTAAAAGCTGGTACTAAAAAAGCAACAAGCCTTAAATCGGTTTGTTGCTTTTTTGCGTCTAGACGTGGCTTATTGCTGGGTGGCCAGGAAGGCATCAATTTCTGCGGCGGTGGGCAGCGATGGCTGCGCACCCAGCTGGGTACAGGTCAGGGCGCCAGATGCACTGGCATATTTGGCCGCTTCTACCAGGTCGCCCATTTCGACAAAGGCTTTGGCCAGGGTTCCGGTGTAGGCATCGCCGGCGGCGGTAGGATCGATGGCGTCAACTTTGTAGGGTGGGATCATCATATCCAGGCCATCGCCATAGATATATGAGCCGCGATCCCCCAATTTAAGTACTACAAATTTACAGCCGTTGCGTTCCATCAGTTTTTTGGCAGCGGTCCGACAGGATTCTTCATCAGCGGGATAGATGCCCACCAGAGCTTTTGTTTCGGTTTCGTTGGGGGACAGGATGGTAACCGGCGGCAGTTTTTCCAGCGGATAATCCTGGGCCGGGCCGGCATCCAGAACCGTGATGATACCTTTTTTGTTGGCCAGCTCAATCGCTTTGGCATTGGTTTCCAGGGGGATTTCAAATTGCAGCAGGACGGCATCAAAGTCATTTTTAAATACTTTTTCCAGTTCATCGGGAGGGGTCAGCATATTAGCGCCCGGGAAGATAATCAGACGATTTTGGCCACTGTCTTCCAGGGTGATGGCCACGAAGCCGGTATTGGCACCTGGTTTGGTAATCGTAAAGGTGGTGTCAACCCCTTCTTTTTTCCAGCAATCCAAAAGGAATTCGCCGTTGGCATCATCGCCGATGGTGGCATAGGCTGAAACCTGGGCTCCGGTCCGAGCTGCTGCTACTGCCGCATTGCTGCCCTTTCCTCCGGGCGCATTGCGGTAATCGTGCCCTAAAACACTTTCACTGGGTTCTGGTGCACGTTCACACCGAAGAATTAGATCCATCATTACACTGCCGACTAATAGAATTTTAGCTGCCATAAATAGCCTCCTTTAAAATTTGCCAGGTTATCCCAGAGAAATAGAATTGATCAAGCTTCGGGGCAACTAACAGACCAGAAGTCGAACAGATTGATCCCACTGGTATGAAAAATTTACATAAATCCCGGCGGTTTGTTTACATATGCAAACATTATCACGGGATGAAGACGCTGTCAATGGAATTGAATGGAAAAATATTAACGTCAATCTGGAAAAAATTGAGCTATCAAAAATTGAAAGGAGACTATTTTGTATCGTTTTTTTTGGCATCATCGATAATCGGTTAACATAAATTGACAGGTGTGACTGGATTTAGGAAATAAAAGGTGATCGGAGTTTTATATTTGACAAAATCCCTGCTTTTGTTTAGAATGAGTTCAGTGAAAATTTCTGTGAAAGTCAGCTTGGAGAGCGGTAGCGTCGAGGCATTGCGATAGACGCTTTTTTAAAGCAATTTATTAATGATGATTAAACCCCTATTGCTATACAAATAATGAGAAGAAAAACAGGAGAAAATGGATGAAGAAAAAAATTTCAAAGCCGTTATTGATCGGCGGCATTGCTTTGCTGATCGTCATTGCTTTGGTGATCGGCATTGTGCTGATGATGTTTGGCGGCGGTAAAAAAGAGGTTAGCACTGATCCCTTAAACCTGTACAGCAAGGTGCTGGTGGGAATGCCAAAAGAGGAAGCCGAAAAAATTCTGAAGGTTGAAGGAACGGCCAAAGGGAAGGGCTTTAATTATATCGATGAAAACACGGGCTATGGGGTAACGGTGAGCTATGATACTGTAGCCACAGATGCCGCAGAAGCGACTACCGAAACAGATTCGGAAGAAGCCCCTGAGGTGGCGGTGTTTAAACAACTCTACGTACCGGACGATACCTATCTGGATGCCCTTGTCAATGCCAATGTGACGGCGGATCAGGTTAAGTCCCTGAAAGAAGGGATGCCCTATGAGGAGGTCAAGACCATTTTAGGTGGGGTGGACGGCGTCGAAATCAATTCCGCCTACAATAAAAAGGATGCTACCAACTCCTACTCGGTGATGGCCTGGATCAATCCCGACCGATCGGTGGCCTATCTGACCTTTCTTGGTTACAAGGGATCTCTGAAAGTCTTCGAATTCCGCCCGGGGGAATAAAAAAAGCGCAACCAGTGGCGGTTGCGCTTTTATTTATTCGCTTTTTAGAACTGCGATAATTTCGTCAATAATCGAGTTGGCTTCATCATAGGGAATCTGGCAGGTGCCGACCATATGATGACCACCACCGCCGTATTTGAGCATCAGTTTACCGATGTCAGCGGTGCAGGTACGGTTTAAGATGCTGTAACCGCAGGCAACCGAGACATTCTGTTTTTGCTTGCCGTCAACAATCCAGAGGGATACGTTCTGGTCGGGGTAGAGACTGTAAATCATAAAACGGTTACCGGTGTAGATGGTTTCCACATCGCGTAAATCGGTGACAATGACATTATCGTCGATGCGGGTATGAGCCTTGACCATTTCAGTAAAGAGCCGGGCCTGATCATTATAGAGTTCAACCCGCTCTTTTACATCAGGCAATTCAAGAATTTCTGCAATAGTCAGGTTCCGGAAAAGATTGATCAGCTCTGCCATTAACTGATAATTGCTGATTCTGAAATCCCGGAAGCGACCCAATCCGGTCCGGGGATCAGAAATAAAGCCCAGCAGGATCCAGCCAGAGGGGTTTAAGATCTCAACCCGGGATAGATCCCCGGAATCCACCTTATCTACGGAAACGATCATCTCCTGATAATGAGGAAACTTGTCGGCGCCGCCGTAATACTCATATATGATCCGGGCGGCTGAGGGTGCCAGGCGGCTTTCACCGGCAACTCCGGGATGCCACCCCATTCGATCTTGCTCTGAAGAATGGTGATCAAACCACATACCGCAACCGGGTACATAGGGAACATTGGCCAGCACATCATTTTCAGTGGGGGAAAAGAGCCCGTCCTGCAGGTCTTTGGGATGAACAAAAATCCAGTCGTCAATGATGCCGGCTTCTTTCAACAGCATGCCGCAGATTAAACCGTCAAAATCCGAACGAGTAACTAAACGCATATGAAACCTCCTAAGAAAAAATAATAGCTAAATGCCACCGTAAATTTAAAAGCCGTCAGGGCTGTTAATGTCAGTAAGAATTTAGAAACAGTTTTTATATTGTACCATTTAAGAAGCAGATTTTCCATCCTTTCAATGAAAAAAAATCGAGGAACGATTGGGACTTTAATTAAGAGTCTTAAGATATTTTGAAAATAATTATTAAAAAGTTTGCTTTATTGATTGTATCGTGCTATTATAAGTAAGAACTTAAATTAATAGTAAATGAATTTAACAGTATTATTTTTTAATTGGTACTATGCTTTACAGTATTATCCTAATTTAGAAATGTAGTTGTTATCCGTATTACAAGGATTTAGGGAATAAAAATTAGGAGGTACTCATCAATGAATGGTACAGTAAAATGGTTTAACTCAGAAAAAGGTTTTGGTTTTATAACAGGGGAAGATGGTAAAGATGTGTTTGCACATTTTTCACAAATCGTTTCTAGCGGTTATAAATCTTTAGAAGAAGGCCAAGAAGTTTCTTTTGAAATTACTCAAGGACCTAAAGGCCCACAAGCCGAAAATATTCAAGTTATCTAATAACACAAATATTTTAAACTTATGCCTGAAAATGGCATAAGTTTTTTTTTATACTGTCAAAAAAATAAGACGAAACTAATCCCTTATCATTGCAGCACCATTAATTGTTTGTGTTTGCAGTGGTTTTCCGGGGAAAAGGAGGGGATTTTATGTCAACAAACAATATTGAAGGAATGAAAAAAATAATCGCAGAAAAGAAAAAATTAAGTGCACAGCAGGGAATAAAAGCTGACAAACCGAGTCAGAACAAGGTTAGTGATCGAAAAGCGTTTAAATCAACAAAACGAGGCGGATTTTTCGATAAATAAATCGATCCAAATAAGGAACGCAGAACCTGCGTTCCTTATTTGTGATGAAGGTTGAGCCGCTAAAATTTATCAACCCGTGCAACACTTTTAAAATAAAGGAGAAACTATTGCAATTTGAAAATTTAAATATTATACAGCCAATTCAAAAGGCTTTAACAGCAGAAGGATATACTGAGGCCACACCGATTCAGGAAAAGGCGATTCCGTCTTTACTGGAAGGCCGTGATTTATTGGGATGTGCCCAAACCGGAACCGGCAAAACCGCCGCTTTTGCCATCCCAATTTTACAGGGACTATCATATGAACAACGAAATCTTAAAGGAAACCGACCCATCAAGGCGTTGATATTGGCACCCACCCGGGAGCTGGCCCTGCAGATCAGTGATTCATTTAAAGCCTATGGCAAGTTTTTAGGACTGCGAACCCTGGTTATTTATGGAGGCGTATCCCAAAATCCGCAGACCAAAGCCTTAGGCGCCGGGGTTGATATCCTCGTGGCAACTCCGGGACGACTGCTTGATTTAATTAATCAGAAGTATATCAAATTGGGTCAGATCAAGTCGTTTGTCCTGGATGAAGCGGATATGATGCTGGACATGGGAATGCTCCAGGATGTTCGCAAAATTATCAAACATATGCCAGCCGAGCGTCAAAATATGCTGTTCTCGGCTACCATGCCGATGGAAATAGCCAAACTGGCCGGTTCCATTCTAAAAGATCCGGTTAAAGTCACGATCACCCCGGTTTCATCAACCGTTGAAGTGATTGAGCAGAATGTTTATTATGTCAATAAAAACAATAAGATTAATCTGTTGGTTCATTTACTTAAAAATAGAGAAATTGTTTCGGCGTTGGTTTTTTCCCGAACTAAGCATGGGGCGGATAAAATTGTCAAACACCTGGAACGTTCGGGGTTTAAGGCTCAGGCGATTCATGGGAACAAATCTCAGAATGCCCGACAGTTGGCCTTGAATAACTTTAAGGAACGAAAAACCCGGATCCTGGTAGCAACGGACATCGCTGCCCGGGGTATCGATATTGAGGAACTGTCCCATGTCTTTAATTATGATTTACCGGAAGTACCGGAAACCTATGTACACCGAATCGGCCGAACCGGTCGTGCTGGTCTCGGTGGTATTGCCATTGCTTTTTGCGACCAGGAAGAAATGCCATTACTTGAGGGCATCGAAAAACTGGTATCGAAATCGATCCCGGTGGTTGAGGTTCATCCCTTCCCATTAGTGGAAGTGCCGTCTGAATTAAAAGTCGCGGCATCACGACGATCTGTGGCCTATAAGGCAACAGCACCCAAGAACCGCAGAGGAAACGGAAGCAGCTCCGGAAAAAGTACCGGCGGGAAAAAAGATCGCGATCGTTTTTACTCGAAGAATAAGAAAAAAGATAGTCAATAAGGCTTGTATATTTTAAGACCATTTGGGTATGAATTATTCTAGCCGTGGGCGTAAATATTGCTTGACGAATGCTTGTGATACCAATTAGAATTAATAAATAGGAATTTTTTCGATTCTATTATAAAGGCGGTGGATTTATGGAAAATATTAGAGTAATGATAGTAGATGATTCAACTTTTTCAATAGCAGTTCTCAAACGGATGCTTCAAAAAGATGGGCTGGAGATTGTTGGGACGGCACTTAACATGAACGATGCCATCCAAATAGCCCAGGAGATCAAACCAGATCTGATTACAATGGATATGACCTTGCCGGACGGTGATGGAATCGAGTGTTCAAAAGAAATTTTAAAACATTTAAAAGAAACTAAAATCATTGCCATCAGCGCGATGATGGATGAAGAAATTATCCAGCGGGCCAAAAAAGTCGGTATCAAAGCCTATTTACAGAAACCGGTGGATCAAACCGATCTGGATGCGGCGATTGAACGTCTTTTTGAAGGTGAAGAACTTTACGGGGTCTTAAAGAGCAACTTTGAAGAAGCCTTTAGAGAATCAATTTTCAGTTTTCTAAAACGGGAAATCGGTGGGGACGTGGTGGTTCAGAAGGTTGCTGATCATGCTATGACCACCAATTCATCCGGGATATCCGTCGCTATTGGGATAATTGGCCGCCATGATGGTCGCTTAATCATGGACATGTCTGAAGCGACCGCTCTGGGGATGACCCGAAAAATCCTCCAGGATGAAGGACAGCAGATAGACGATGCCATTAATTTCCTCAGCGAATTTACCAATATCATCGGCGGAAATGCCTGTTCACTCTTAAACGGGCTCAATCGTTCTTTTGGCCTCCGGGTTTCACCGCCCACTGTCTTCCGGGGTAAAGATATTACCATTTCCATTGGCGATATTATGAGTGAGTCGTTTATAATCAAAACCGATCTCGGTGATGTCTTTATGAATGTGGGCTTTCAAAAGGGAGAAGTGGCATGGATGTAGCAATTATCAATTCCTTTATTGCATCCGTTACGGATGTGATGCCGCAACTGGGATTTGGCAGCATTAATATCAAAAATCAGTTGGAAAAATCGAAAAAAATCGTGGCCAGCGGTATTGTTTTAACCCTGGGGATCGTTGGCGATAAAAAGGGTAATGTCGCTTATGCCATCGACACCGAGGGCGCTAAACAGATTGCCTCGATAATGATGATGGGGATGCCAGTGGACGAACTGGATGATATGGCAAAAAGTGCAATTTCAGAGCTGTCTAATATGCTCACCGCCAACGCCAGTATTAATCTCTCCAATGAATCCATCAATGTCGATATTTCGCCGCCAACCATGCTGACCGGGGATAGTATCGAACTCAGTATGAGTAAGGATCAGATCATGTGTGTTGAATTTGATATCGACGGCATTATGCTGGAAATCAACGTGGCCCTGGATTAATCAGATTATCAATTTTTGAATAATACAAAAAAGAGCATCATCCATCACGGATAATGCTCTTTTTTTATTGACCACCGGCTAAGCCGGTGGTCATCAGATTTATTTTTACTTGGTCAATTCAAATTTACTGACCATGTTTTTGAGCAGTTCCGCCTGGCTGTAGAGTTCTTCGCTGGCGGCGGCGCTTTCTTCGGCGGTGGCCGAGTTGGTTTGAACCACCTGAGAAACCTGATCGATGCCAGTGTTGATTTGGTTGATCGACGCGGTTTGTTCGTTGGAAGCGGCGTCAATTTTACCAACAAGGGCGGCGACCTTGGCAACACCATTGACAATTTCGGTGAGGGATTCAGCGGTATTATTAGCAATGACGGTGCCCTCGGAAACCTTGGAAATAGAACCTTCAATCAGTTCGGTGGTTTCCTTGGCAGCTTCGGCGCTGCGTCCTGCCAGGGTGCGGACCTCTTCGGCGACAACCGCAAAACCCTTGCCCTGTTGTCCGGCCCGGGCGGCTTCCACCGCGGCATTTAAGGCCAGGATATTGGTCTGGAAGGCAATATCATCGATGACCTTAATGATATTTGAAATCTTCGCCGATGAGGCATTGATTTCGGCCATCGAACGGAGCATCTGCTGCATCTGGACGTTGCCGTTTTCAGCATTTTGCTGGGCAGTCAGGGTTAGCTGGTTAGCCTGGTTGGCATTAACCGCATTCTCTCTGGTTTGAACCGCCACTTCGGCAATGGAGGCATTGAGCTCTTCCATCGAGCTGGCCTGTTCGGTGGCTCCCTGAGCCAAGGCTTGGCTGCCGAAAGAGACTTGTTTGGAACCGGAAGCGACCTCATCGGCGGAATCGTTGATATTGCCGAGAATCTCATTAAACGAGGTCATAGTATCATTCAGAGAATTTTTAATTATTGCATAGCTGCCCAGATAGTCGCCCACCATTGGTTGGGTCAGATTGCCGGCGGCCATTTGTTCAAGCACGATGGCGGCTTCGCTGATAGGCTGTTCGATGGCATCTAGAGTCTGGTTGAAGCCATCGACGATTTCCCGGTAACCGCCCTCAAAGCGGGAAGCATCACTGCGGACTTCGAGGTTGCCGTTGATTCCGGCCTGAGCCAGATTGCGGGATTCTTCAATCAGATTGTCGATGGTGGTCAGGGTGGCGATAATTGACGGCACTAGTTGATCATTATCGGAACGTTTGCCGACGGCCGCGAATTCATTCAATCGGCTGGTATCGCCCTGGGAAATATCGATAAAGGCATCCTGAACAGTGAGTAGCCGGGAATGAACCAGGTTGATTTCCTCGGCAAACTCCTCCATACTGCCTTTATAACTGCCATCCATGGAGATGGTGTAATCATTGGCGGCCATTTTATTCATCACCTGGCGAGCCTCATTGATGGGTGCCAGCAGGGAGTTCAGGGTATTGTTGAAACCCTCAATGATTTTTCGGAAATCACCACTGTGTTGGGTGGCATCGGCCTGAATTTCCAGCTGGCCGGCGGTGGCAGCCTGAGCCAACATATTGACATCGGCTACCAGGGCATTGATATTATCGATACAGGAATTAAGGTTTTCTTTGATGGTATTAAAATCGCCATTATAAGTGGCTGTGATTTTGGCCGGTATCTCACCGCGGCTGATTTTATTGACATAGTCGGCTGACATGTTCAGAGGCTCGACCACCGCATCCAGGGTATTGTTGACGCCAACCACGATATCCCGGTACTTGCCCTGGAATTTGTTGGCATCGCCACGGATCGATAAATGGCCATCAGTGGCCGATTGGGTCAGCATTTCCACCTCGGTTTCGAGGTTCTTAAGATTTCCCACCACTTCCAGCAAACTCTTGGACTGAACATCATGGTCGGATTTGACATCGACGGCTACTTCGAGATTACCCAGCGAAATCTGTTCCAGGGTGCCAATATTCTCTTGAATATTTTCAGACAGTTTCTGGAAGGATAGACCCAGTTTACCCAGTTCATCCTCCCGGCTGATGATTTCATCAGGAATTTCGCTGTCAAAATCACCTAATTCGGCCTTGTGGAATAGCTCGGTGATCAGGACAATCGGGTTGACGACCCCTTTGATCTGTCGGACGATAATAAAGCTCAACACGATCAAGGTTAATAAAAACAGGCCGATCAGCTGGAAAATCAGCGTCATAATCGGGGCATTGAGCTCGCTTTGGGGCTCCATAATCGCCAGGGTCCAACCGGTGGCGGGGATCGGGGCGAAGTAAATGTTGTTTTTACCGGCTTCATCACTGAATACCCCAGATCCGGGTTCGCCGCTGAGCATGCTTTCACCCAGGGCGGCCAGACTGGCGTTGGGGTCTTCCCGCAGGTTAACGGTCATGGCCTTGGCAGCATCGGCATCGGCGATATAGAGGCCGTTTTGATCGACCAGGAAAGCCCGGCCGGTTTCGCCGACTTTGATTTCGTTTATCATCTGCTGGAGACTGGAAAGATCGATATCCCCGGTGACGACGCCGCGGAAGTTTTTACCGTTGTCATAGAAGGCCTGGGTGGCGGTGACCAGCGAAATCCCCAGGGTCTCATCCTGATAGGGAGCCGACCAGGCAATGGCATCGCCGGCAGTTTTACCGACCGTGTACCATTCCTGATTGGGGAAGTCATATTCATCAGTGCTGTAGAGGGCTTCGGCAAAGGCAATGTTGGCACCGTCCCGGCTGGCATAGGGGCCAAAATATTTGAGCTCCGGTTTGTAGCCGTTGTAATCATACCAGACCCCCATCCCGAAGGTGTCAGCGTTAAGTCCCACATATTGGGTCAGTAGCTCGCTGTATTCCGGGGTGGTCATCTGGGTACCGGTTACGCCGATGGTTTTACTTAAACTGCTGACCAGCTGACCGTGGTTGTCCAGGGCCTGTTCGACACTGGCAATAGTGTTATTGAGCTGGAGATTCATCCGTTCTTCGATTTGCTGGTTTTCGGTATTGATACTTAAAACCGTCACCGCAATGCCAATCACCAGCAGGGCCAATGCCACAAAAATGATCACCATCGAGGTGATTTTATTACCGATTGAGTGCTTGTTAAAAATTTTCATCCTGATTTCCGCCTTTAAATTATTTTTACATGTTTGTGAAAATACCGTGAGCTTTGTGATCAGTTTCTACAAAACAATCATTGTTAGTTTAAGTGTCGAGTCTCAATACTTTATTGTACAGCATTTTAAACTGAAAATCGATGGAAATTCTGGTTTAGAATAGGAATTTAATGCGATTTGGCCTGAAGCTGTAGAAAATTCTGGCCCAGCGCATTGCCGATGTTGGGCAGCCCGATACTGGTAAGCAAATCCATCAGAGCCGTCCAGTAGGGCGGGTAGCGATCCTGACCTTTGAAAAGCAACGGTTCCTGAGCTTCAATGATAATTTTTAAATCCCAGCCGAAGGTGCTATCATCATTTTCTGGGGCATTCGCAGCCTGATAATCGGCTTTCCAGTCCAGGACATAGAGTTTAAAAAAATCCGCCATCAACTGCTGCCACTGGGTTGGGGTAATGTAAATCTCCGGGAGATCCGGGTAATAACAGAGAAACGGGCCCTCAATGGTGGCCCCGGCAGCAGTTTTCGTAAAAGTCAGATTTTGACTGGCAGTTCCTTTCTGATAGGTATTCAGAACAATCTGGCGGGTCTTCGCCACCGGATCACAGTTTTCGCCGCCAAAAGTGGTCTGGCAGTCCCCACAAAACAACAAGGGCATTGTCGACGGACTGGTGTTTTCGCCGCCGCATTTTGGGCAAATAGTTGGGCTCATATGGGCCTCCTTTCGTCGATAAAGATCCGGGTGTTGGTGGCGACTTCTTCGATGCACTCGTTGAGCCATTCAAGATAGGATTTTTCCCGTTTGATGGCCGACTTCAGAACGATGTAGTCGCCGTATTCGGGACTTTGAATGGTTGAAATATCTTTGGTTTCCAAGAGAATTTCCATATTGGTATGGAGTTTTGACAGCTTTTCCTGACGCTGCGTCAGCTGGTAGTTAAAGTGGGCCAGGATTTCCTCGTTGGTCATCGACTCAATAAAATACGCTTTGAGTTTAAAAATGTCTTTTGGCGTCGGTTCCAGCAAGTCTTGCTGTAAAATCCAGTTGTGAAAATCCTGTTTTCCCTTTTCAGTTATTGAATAGATTTTTTTGCGGAGCTTGTCGCCCTCCGGCAAGGTTTCAAAGGTGATCATCCCTTCATCGGTGAGTTTCTTCAGCTCCGGGTAAATCTGGCTGTGCTTGGCATACCAGAAATTGACCAGTTCCATATTAAATACTTTCATCAAATCGTAACCAGTCATGGTTTCCCGGTTGATTAATCCCAGGATAGCATATTTTAATGTTCTCATTTTGTGTAAGCCTTTCGTTTTGTCAAATAGTTATACTCTTCTATTTTATCTGATTTTTACCAAGAATGCATTTGTTTTCTTGATCAGTTTGAAATATTAACATAAAGAAGCAATTTATTTGCCTTGACTTGATTAAAAAGAATCATTTACAATAATAGTAATACAAAAGAAAAGGAGAATTTATGAGAAATATTAATAAAATGGATAGTGTCGTGATGCCGGAGGGCAAAGAACGAGACTAGGCCTTTAGCCCTCCAAACGGTTTACAATACTAAAATTTGGAGGAAAAAATGAATAACATAGATTTGGAAAATTACGGTTTGGATCAGCGGTTTAGGCAGGAAGCCAGTTTGTATAGTGGTTTGTTTGTGGCCCGGGTGACGGAGCAGCATCGGGAGCTTTATAAGGTGATCGGTGAAGCGGGCGAATTGCTGGCGGAGGTGTCGGGGAAGTTTGTTTTTAATGCGGAAGACAATACTAGCTTTCCGGTGGTCGGCGACTGGGTGATGATCGACCGAACCGATGTAGGTTCGGGTAATGCGGTGATCCATCAGGTGTTAAGCCGGAAGTCGCTGTTTGAACGAAAAGCCGCCGGAACGGGGAACGGGGTTCAGATTGTCGCCGCCAATTTTGATCTGGTGTTTATTTGCATGTCATTAAACAATGATTTTAATCTGCGCCGGCTGGAGCGTTACCTGGCTATTTCCTGGAACAGCATGGCCCGGCCGGTGATCGTCCTGACCAAGGCCGACATCTGCGATGATTTAGCGGCCCGGCTCAGGGATATTTCCACGGTTCGGGTGGGGACCGATGTGGTGGTCTGTTCCAGTGTCGATAACCGAGGCTATGACGAGATCGCCGGCTATCTGGCCCCGGGCAAAACGATTGTCTTTCTGGGCTCATCCGGGGTTGGAAAATCGACCATTATCAACCATCTGATCGGCTCCGAAGTGCTGGCCACCAAAGGCTTGAGAAGTGATGACAAGGGTCGGCACACCACTACCCACCGGCAGCTGCTGCTGTTATCTGGCGGCGGCGTGGTCATTGATACGCCGGGGATGCGGGAACTCCATCTGGACAGCGCCGATCTGTCCCGCTCTTTTGCGGATATTGAAAGCCTGGCCGAACAATGCCGGTTTGGCGACTGCAGCCATAACAGCGAACCTGGCTGCGCGGTCCGCGCCGCCATTGTAGCCGGACAGTTATCTCAAAAGCGGTTTGACAACTATCACAAGCTGCAAAAGGAATTGGATTACGAGGGACTCAATTCCCGGCAAGTGGAAGCAGAAAAAATCAAAAAAATGTTTGGCAGCAAAGGCGAAATGAAACAGCTGATGCGCCAGGCGAAGAATAAAAACAAACGTTAAATGGCGATTATTGATCACAATTTTTAAATCAAAGGAGAAATACAATGATGCAACAAAATCTGCCGGTAGCATATAGCAAACAGGATGCCATTTTGATGGCTGGTTTTTGTTATCAGACCTACTCGTTTTTTGATCAGCAGCAGTTGGCTCTGCCGGCCGGTTTTGAGCTGAAGGTTTCATTCAATGGTAAGGCCGGGGTAACCGAAAAAACGGAAGAGAATTTTGGTTTTATTGCCGAGTCAGCAGATCGGCTGGTGCTGGCATTTCGGGGCTCTGATTCAACCTTCAATCTGGATTCGGATCTGGATCTTTTTCAGATTCCCTTTCCCTATGTACAAAGCGCCGGATTCAGTCATCGGGGTATTACCCGGGTCTACCAGTCGCTTCGGGAAGAAGTGCTTGAGCAGGTTCGTCAACTACCAAAAGATAAAAAACTCTACATCACCGGGCACAGTCTGGGCGGCGATCTGTCGATTATGGCAGCCCTGGATTTTGCCGTCAATATCGATCGCAAAGATATGATTGTTTATACCTATGCCGCCGGTCGACCCGGTGATCGGGATTTTGCCGGGGCTTACAACACCGAGATCAAAAACAGTTTCCGGATTTATAATGTCCATGATTTTATCCCAACCCTGCCAGCGGCCGAATATCCGGCGCCATTTACCGAAACCGGGTTGATTTATCAACACGTGGAGGCGCCGGTGCCGATTGGGTTTCAGATGAACAACCTGTTTTTGAATCACCGGATCAACTGTTATTTCCAGAAACTGGGGGAGCAGGATATCAATTATATGAATGCCCTGCGGATGAACAGCCCGGGCTTTTGTCCCGAGCCGATTAATTTAGTGAAATTGGCCGACTCAATGAAAAACAATTAGGGATTTGAACGTCAATCCCGATTGACATCCCAGAAGAGGTTTAGATGATAAAAAAAATAGAAAATATCGATTTAACAGCGGCGGTGGATCTGGCCAATCTGGTTTTTCACGAATTTATTGCCGATGGCTACAGCGAAGAAGGCCGCCAGACCTTTACCGATTATCTGGATTATAAGCTGGAAGAAATGGCTGAGGATCTGGAAAGCGGCCATAAGAAACTGTGGGGTTTTTATGAAGGTGACCGGATTATCGGGGTCATCGGCACCCGGGATGAACTTCATGTCTCACTGATGTTTGTCGATAAAAACTATCACCACCAGGGCGTTGCCCGGGCTTTATTTAACACCGTCCTGGCGGATCTAAAATGCCAACATCCGGGAGAACCCTTTGTCGTGACAGTCAATTCGTCCCCCTATGCAGTGGAAGTATACCGCCGCTTCGGCTTTGAGGCCACGGCGGCGGAACAGATTAACAAGGGGATCCGGTTTGTTCCGATGAAACTGACGGTGAATGATTGATCACGAACAAAAATTGCTTTGATGTCGAAAACCGGCAACGAAGCTCACGGCAGTATTACAATTGTTGCGAATGACATTTAGGCTACTTGGCCCTAGCATTTTTCTTGATGTTGGCGTTATCAGAAAAATTTAATTTGACAAAAGCACCAATATCGATTAAGCTTAATCTAATTTAATACTTCAATCAAACCGTTGACGTGGAGATAACGGTGTATCGTGCAGTTACAGAGAGCGGGGAAGGCTGAGAGCCTCGCACAACGCAGAACATCAAATGGACCACTGAGGGCGCAGTCAAAGGAAATGACCATTTCTGAGTATTCTGCGACGTGACGCATACGTCAGTTGCGAGGGATATGTTTGTATCCTGCAGAGAGTACAGGGATTTTTCTCTGTAAATTAAGGTGGTACCGCGGGCTTACATTTTTGCGCTCGTCCTTGATTAATTTTTATTAATCATGGACGGGCGTTTTTTTATTACTCAAAAAGCGCATAAATTAATAACGACAAAACCAACCAACGAAAGGATACGATTATGATTAAACCATCGATGGAAGACGCCAGAGGGTATTGCGGGGATTATCAGAGCATCCCGATTAGTCTGGAGCTGTTTTCAGATATCAAGACACCGATTGAGGTGCTTAAAATTTTAAAAGCCACGGGCAAAATGTGTTATTTACTGGAAAGTGTCGAAGGGGGCGAAAAATGGGGGCGGTATTCGTTTCTGGGTTTTGACCCGACCCTGGCGGTGACCTGTCTGGACGGCGAAGTGGTGGTTAAAAATGGCAAAATCAAAGACATTCTCGCCGATGATCCGCGGACGGTGTTGCGGGAAATTCTGGCCCAGTGGAAAAGTCCCAAGCTGGATTTTCTGCCGGTGTTTACCGGCGGTTTTGTCGGCTACATTTCCTACGATTTCGTTAAATATACAGAAACCAATCTGGTGCTGGAAAATGAGAATGCCGAAAACTTTGATGACATGAATCTGATGCTTTTTGACAAGGTCATCGCCTATGATCATCTGCGCCAGAAAATTGTGGTGATTGTCAATATTAAAACCGGCAACTTTGAGGCGAACTATATCGACGGCGTGATTAAGCTGAAGGAAATTGAAGCCTTGATTAAAAATTGCAACAGCGCCGTGGCGTTTCGGGGTCAGGTGACCTCGGAGTATCGTTCGCTGTTTAGCAAAGAATACTATTGTGAGATGGTCGAAAAAACCCGGGAGCATATTTATCAGGGCGATATCTTCCAGGCGGTGATTTCCAACCGTCTGGAAGCTGATTTTGAGGGCGATTTGTTGTCGGCCTATCGGGTGCTGCGAACGGTTAATCCCTCGCCGTATATGTTTTATATCGATTTTGACGCGGTTCAGGTCGCCGGGGCGTCGCCGGAAACCCTGGTATCGCTGAAAAATTCGCGGCTGTCGACCTATCCGATTGCCGGCACCTGTCCCCGGGGGGAGACGCCGGAAGAGGACGAAGCCTTTATCGCCGAGTTGCTGAAGGACGAAAAGGAACTCAGTGAACACAATATGCTGGTCGATCTGGGTCGTAACGATCTCGGCAAGGTCAGTGAGTTTGGTTCGGTGAAAGTGGAAACCTATCAGGAGGTGGTCCGCTACTCCCATGTTTCGCACATTTCTTCGACCGTCACCGGGATGCTCAAAGATGGGCTGGATCAACTGGATGCCCTGGGGGCGGTGTTACCGGCGGGAACCCTGTCTGGGGCGCCGAAAAAACGGGCGATTGAAATCATCAATGCCCTGGAAGGCCAGAAGCGCGGCGTCTATGGCGGGGCAGTCGGCTATATCGACTTTTCCGGCAATATGGATATGTGCATTGCGATTCGGATGGCGGTTCGCAAAAACGATAAGGTTTATGTCTCCGCCGGCGCCGGGATCGTCGCGGACAGCATCCCGGAAAATGAATTTAATGAGTCCCGAAATAAGGCCCGGGCGATGTTTGAAGCCCTGGACCGGGCCCAGGAGGTGGAATAATGATTTTACTGATCGACAATTACGACAGCTTTTCCTATAACCTGTATCAATATGTGGGAATGATCAATCCCGATATCCGGGTGATTAAAAATGATGAACTGAGTCTGGCCGAAATCGCCGCGCTGGCGCCGGATCACATCATTTTTTCGCCGGGTCCGGGACGACCGGCCGATGCCGGGATCTGTGAAGAGGTGATCGAGTATTTCAAGGACAAAACCCCAATTCTGGGGGTCTGCCTCGGTCATCAGGCCATCTGCGAGGTGTTTGGCGGCACCATCATCTACGCCAGCACTCTGATGCACGGCAAAAGCAGCAACGTCCATATTGCCAACGGCAGCCCGATTTTCCGGGGTTTGCCGCCGATTATTGCGGCCGGTCGCTATCATTCCCTCAGTGCCGAGCGCAGCAGTCTGCCGGATGAGCTGCTGATTATCGCCGAGGATGACGAGGGCGAGGTGATGGCAGTGAAACATCGCAGTTACGACGTCTACGGGGTCCAGTTCCATCCCGAATCGATCCTCACCGATTCGGGCCACACGATGATTGAGAATTTTTTAAAGATAGGAAATGAGCAATGATTAAAGCAGCGATATACGATATTGTCAACGGCAAGGACCTGTCTCTGGAGCGGACCCGAGAGGTTATGGATCAGATTATGAACGGCCAGACCACCAACGCCCAGATTGGTTCGTTTCTGACGGCGATGCGGATGAAGGGCGAAACCATCGATGAGATTACCGCCTGCGCCATGGTGATGCGGGATAAATGCACCAAGATTTTCCCGAAAACCGATGTCCTGGATATTGTCGGCACCGGTGGCGATGAGGTATCCACCTTTAATATTTCGACCGTCTCGGCGCTGGTTATTGCGGCCGGTGGGGTGCCGGTAGCCAAGCACGGCAACCGCAGCGTCTCCAGTAAATGCGGATCGGCCGATCTGCTGGAAGCGCTGGGCGTGAATATTGAATTGTCGGCCGAAAAAAGTGCCGTGATTCTCGACGAGCTGGGGATCTGCTTTATGTTTGCCCCCACTTATCACGCCTCAATGAAATACGCCGGGCCGGTCCGAAAAGAACTGGGAATCCGGACGATCTTTAATATTCTCGGCCCACTGGCTAACCCGGCCGGTGCCAATATGCAGCTGCTGGGGGTCTATGACGAAAACCTGGTTGAGCCGCTGGCCAATGTGTTAAACAAATTAAAGATCAAGCGGGGGATGGTCGTTCACGGCCACGACGGTCTGGACGAGATTACTCTGACTGACACCACCACCATCTGTGAAATTGCCGATGGCAAGATCAACAGCTTTTTTATCACCCCGGAACAGCTGGGACTTAAGCGTTGCGAGCTGTCTGACCTGATCGGCGGCGAAAAAGAAGAAAATGCCGTAATTGCCCAGAATATCTTAAACGGCGAAAAAGGCCCCAAGCGCGATGTGGTGGTACTGAACTCGGCCTTCTGCCTGTATATGTCCTACAACGATATCACCCTCCGGGATTGTGTCAGGATGGCCGAGGAGATTATCGACTCCGGGAAGGCCAAAGCTAAGCTGGATGAATTTGTCAAACGCAGCAATGAGCTGGCCATTGAGGTGCTGGCATGATCTTGGATCAGATTGTGGCGGCCACGGCCAAACGGGTGGCGGCGCTGAAAGAAACAACCACTCTGGCGCTGTTAAAAAGCCAGGCTAAACGGTCGGAAACGCCGTTTGCTTTTGAAAAAGCCTTGGCACAGAAGTCAGCCGCTGGGGAAATTGCCTTTATCTGCGAGGTCAAAAAAGCCTCGCCGTCCAAAGGCGTGATTGCGGCAGATTTCCCTTATCTGGAGATCGCCCGGGACTATCAGGCTGCCGGAGCCGATGCCATTTCAGTGCTGACCGAGCCGGAGTTTTTTCAGGGCGCTAATAATTATCTGTCGGAAATCAAAGAACAGGTAAGCATCCCGGTGCTGCGTAAAGATTTTATTATCGATGCCATCCAGATTTATGAAGCCCGCCTGATTGGCGCCGATGCGATTTTACTGATCTGTTCGATTTTAGACACCGAAACGATCCGGGAGTATCTTGAGATCGCCGATGAGCTGGGGCTTTCGGCGCTGGTGGAAGCTCACGATGAAGCGGAAGTTAAACAGGCCCTAGCAGCCGGCGCCCGGGTGATTGGGGTCAACAACCGCAACCTTAAGACCTTTGAAGTGGATCTCCAAAACAGCATCCGGCTGCGCCAGCTGGTACCGCCGGAAATCCTGTTTGTTTCGGAAAGTGGGATACGTACCGCGGAGGATATTGCAAAACTGCGAAAAAATGGGACAAATGTGGTGCTGATTGGGGAAACATTGATGCGAAGTGGGGATAAGCAGGGAGCACTGAATCAGCTGCGGAGGTAGATTTTAAGCTACCGTACAGACCAAATTAGATAGGGAGATTACCATGACAAAAATAAAAATCTGCGGTTTATCCCGTATGGAAGATATTGCGGCGGTGAACGCTGCCCGGCCGGATTATATTGGCTTTGTCTTTGCCGCCAGCCGGCGTCAGGTCGAGATGGAAACGGCTCGAGCCTTAAAGCAGGTTCTTGATCCGGGGATTGAAGCCGTGGGGGTTTTTGTCAACCACCCCGTGGCCGAGATCATCGCGCTGGCCGAGGCGGGCATTATCGAGCTCATCCAGCTGCATGGCGATGAGGACGAGGCCACCGTTTTGCGGCTGCAGGCCCAAACCGGTTTGCCAGTGATCCGGGCTTTCCGGATCAACAGTCCGGCCGACATCCGGGAAACCGCCGCCGATTACCGGCTCTTTGACACCTATGACCCCTCCCAATACGGCGGTTCCGGGGCGACCTTTAACTGGGAGCTGCTGCAGGGTGTCTCCGGCGATTTCTTTCTCGCCGGCGGCCTCAACATAGATAACATTAAAGCCGCAGTCAATCAGGTCAACCCCTACTGCGTCGACATCAGCAGCGGCGTCGAAACCGATGGGGTGAAAGACCGGGATAAAATTATTGAGATTGTTGAAAAATTAAGGAGAATTAGAAAATGAGTAAAGGAAAATACGGGATCCACGGTGGTCAGTACACACCAGAAACACTGATGAATGCCATTATAGAAGTGGAAAAAGCCTACGAACACTATAAAAACGATCCGGCTTTTCAGGCCGAGTTAACCGAGCTGTTAAATGACTACGCCGGCCGCCCCTCGCGGTTGTATTATGCAAAGAAAATGACCGCCAATCTGGGCGGAGCCAAGATCTATCTCAAGCGCGAAGATTTAAATCATACCGGTTCGCATAAGATCAACAACGTGTTGGGACAGGCGCTGCTGGCCAAGAAAATGGGGAAAACCCGGTTGATTGCCGAAACCGGCGCCGGTCAGCATGGCGTCGCGACGGCCACCGCCGCGGCCCTGATGGGCTTTGAATGTGAGATCTTTATGGGCAAAGAAGATACCGACCGTCAGGCCCTCAATGTCTTTCGGATGCGCCTGCTGGGTGCCACGGTTCATGTGGTCACCTCCGGGACGATGACCTTAAAGGACGCTGTTAACGAAACCTTTCGGGAATGGACCACCCGGGTCGACGATACCCATTATGTCCTCGGTTCGGTGATGGGGCCCCATCCCTTCCCGGAAATGGTTCGCGATTTTCAGAGCGTCATCAGTAAAGAAGCCCGGGCCCAGATTCTTGAAAAAGAAGGACGTCTGCCCAGTGCCGTGATCGCCTGTGTCGGTGGCGGCAGCAATGCCATTGGGGCCTTCTATAACTTTATTCCCGACGCTTCCGTCCGGCTGATCGGCTGTGAAGCGGCCGGCCGCGGGGTGGATACTGAAGAACACGCCGCCACCATCGCCCGGGGCAGTCTGGGGATCTTCCACGGCATGAAATCCTATTTCTGTCAGGACGAATACGGTCAGATCGCCCCGGTTTATTCTATTTCGGCGGGGCTTGACTATCCCGGGATCGGGCCGGAGCATGCCCATCTCCATGACACCAAACGGGCCGAATACGTGCCGATCACCGATGATGAGGCCGTCGCGGCTTTTGAATATCTGTCCCGGACCGAGGGGATTATTCCGGCCATCGAATCGGCCCATGCGATTGCTTATGCGATGTTGCTGGCACCGACGATGAGAAAAGACGAAATCATTATCGTTAACGTTTCCGGCCGGGGCGATAAGGATGTAGCGGCGATTGCCCGATACAAGGGGGAAAATATTTATGAGTAATAATAGTGTTATTATAGAGGCAAATAAAATCAAAGCCAATAAAATATCCGAGATTTTCACGGACCAGAAAGCCTTTATCGCCTTTTTAACCGCCGGGGATCCAAGTTTGGATAAAACTGAAGAATTTATCCTGGGCATGGATGCGGCCGGGGCCGATCTGATTGAAATCGGGATTCCTTTTTCTGACCCCATTGCCGAAGGGCCGGTGATTGAAGCGGCCAACGAACGGGCCCTGAGCGTCGGCACCACCACCGATGCGATCTTTGCGATGGTTGCCCGAGTTCGGGCCCGGACCGCCATTCCGCTGGTGTTTTTAACCTATATGAATCCGGTGTTTGTTTACGGGGTAAAACGGTTTTTTAGCGCCTGTCAGAAAAATGGGATTAACGGCATCATTATCCCGGATCTGCCCTTTGAAGAAAAAGGTGAGATTTTAAGCGTCGCCCATGCCCATGACGTCGATGTGATCACCCTGATCGCCCCGACCTCCCAGGATCGAATTCAGATGCTGGCCAAAGAAGCGACGGGCTTTATCTATCTGGTATCTTCAATGGGGGTCACCGGGGTTCGCAGCGAAATCAAAACCGATCTGGCCGCCATTGTCAGTGATATCCGCGCGGTGACCCAGACGCCAGTGGCGGTGGGCTTTGGGATCGCCACCCCGGAACAGGCCACGACAATTTCTAAGCTCGCCGATGGCGTCATCGTCGGCAGCGCCATTGTCCGGATCATCGCCGAGCACGGCGCCGCGTCAACCCCGATCCTGACCGACTACGTCCGCAAGATGAAGGCGGCGCTGGTGTAGGTGGACTAGGTAGTAAAGCTAGTACCGACAATTGTTACATCGTGTTGTACGCATCGGAGCGGACACGGCAAAGTCTGTCCGATTCTGCCCGCGACCAATGCGAAAGGAGCGTAGCGGATTTCGCATGGCGCGGCGAACAACAGATTAACAATTGGTCGGTACGACAGGATAACGTGAGGGTTTAAATGTAGCGTTATCCATCATTCAACCCATTATTAACCGCACAAATTTTACAAAAGATTAACATAAATTTTATCCAGCTGCCCCCAACCCTATTGACAGATCGAAATATTACCAGTCGGGTTCGTAATATTTATAGAATTGACGGAAGTACGCCAAAAAAAATCTTTTAACATCGTTTTTTTACCTTCAAAATGGGTAAAAACGTGTTATAGTATGGATTAGAGTACTAATAATGTTTATAGGAGGAAGTCTTATGAAAAAATTTATTAACGATGTAGAAAATGTGGAAAATGAAATGCTGGAAGGTATCGTTCTGGCCCATCCTGAATACGTATCCCGTTTGGAAGGTTTTGACGTACTGGTCCGTGCTGACAAAAAAGTTGGCAAGGTTGCTTTGGTAAGCGGCGGCGGCAGCGGTCATGAACCATCCCATGGCGGATTTGTCGGTAAAGGGATGCTTGATGGTGCTGTAGCCGGCTCTGTATTTACTTCTCCCACCCCAGACCAGGTATTCGAAGCGATCAAAGCAGTTGATGCCGGTGAAGGTGTATTATTAGTTATCAAGAATTATACCGGTGATATCATGAACTTCGAAATGGCCGCTGAACTGGCCGAAGCCGAAGGCATCAAGGTAGCCAACGTGGTTACTAATGATGATGTTGCTGTTGAAGATAGTCTTTACACCACTGGCCGCCGCGGCGTGGCGGGAACTGTTTTTGTTCATAAAATTGCCGGCGCTAAAGCTGAAACTGGGGCCAGCCTGGATGAAGTTAAAGCGACAGCGGAAAAGGTTATTGCCAACGTCCGGACCATGGGTGTGGCATTAAAACCATGTACTGTTCCCGCGGCTGGAAAACCGGGCTTTGAATTATCGGAAGATGAAATGGAACTGGGGATCGGGATCCACGGCGAACCGGGAACCGAACGAAAACCAATCCAGACCGCTGATGAAATCGTTGATTACCTGATGGAACGGATCTTAAAAGATATGGATCCGAAAGCTGGCGACGAAGTTGCCGTAATGATCAATGGTGCCGGCGCCACCCCACCAATGGAACTGTATATCTTAAATCGTCGGGTTCAGCAGATCCTGGCTGACAAAGGCGTTAAAGTCTTCAAAACCTTCGTTGGCGATTTCATGACCTCCATCGACATGGCTGGCGCATCCATCACCCTGTTAAAACTGGACACCGAACTCAAAGACTTATTACTGGCCCAAGCTGATACCATCGGCTTCAAAATGTATTAAAATAACCACCAAACATAGAAACGAGGAAAATAAATGGCAACAAAGGCAGAAGTGCTGGATTTTATTCGGGTTTATGCGGATAAGATGGCAGAACATCGACAAGAATTGACCGATTTTGATCAGGCAATCGGTGACGGTGATCATGGCATTAACATGAGCCGGGGATTTAAAGCGGTGATGGAAAAATTACCGACATTTGAAGAAAAGAATATTGATGATATTTTAAAAGCCGTTGGAATGACCCTGGTTTCCACTGTTGGCGGAGCCTCCGGCCCTCTTTATGGTACCGCCTTTATGAAAGCCGGGGCGGCTGTCAAAGGCAAGGTAGAATTATCCGATCAGGATGTTATTCTGGCCTTTGAAGAAGCGGTCGGTGGGATCCAATTCCGGGGCAAGGCAGTTCAGGGTGAAAAAACCATTCTGGACAGCATGATTCCCGCAATTAACGCAATTAAAACCAGCATTACGGCTGGTAAATCAATGACTGACGCTCTGGTCGATGCGGAAGCAGCCGCATGGGACGGGGTCGAATATACCAAAACAATCATTGCAACGAAAGGTCGAGCGAGTTATCTGGGTGAACGCAGCATCGGGCATCAGGATCCCGGCGCGACATCCATGGCTTATGCCTTTCAGGCCGCCAAAGAAGTCGCTCTAAAGGCAGGTAATTAAGGAATGGTAGGAATCGTAGTCGTTTCGCACAGTCAGAAAATAGCTGAAGGCGCTGTTGAACTAGCCAAACAAATGGCCGCTGAAGCCAGAATAGCCGCTGCCGGCGGAATGGAAGATGGCAGTATTGGTACTGATGTTTCCAAAATTTTAGCTGGTATTGAAGCAGTTGATCAAGGTGATGGGGTAGTCATTCTAGTTGATCTCGGCAGTGCCGTGATGAGCTCGGAAATGGCCATCGAAATGCGGGAAGGTGGCAGTCAGGTCAAGATCATTGACACACCCATCGTCGAAGGTACTATCTTTGGCTCGGTCGAAGCTTCGATCGGCTCATCCTTTGATGAAGTCGTCGAAGTGCTGGCCAGTGCCAAAGCCTATAAAAAATTCTAAACAAAATTGGATCAACACAGTCACCCCGGGAAACCGGGGTGTTTTTTTGAAATACATTATGAATAGATTTTACGAAATATGATGAAATTTCTGAGCAAATGTGGTATACTGCTGTTAATAATATCGCGAACGAATTGCGAGCTCAGGGTAGCGGTATCGCTGCCTGAGAATGCCACATATTCAGGAAGGGGAATGATCATGGATCCAATCAGTTTAAATGCCGTCGGGACCCAGGCACCAGCCACGTCGCTGTCAAAGAAAGTGGATGCGGTTACCGTTAAACCCACCGGGGACAGCGTCAACGCTCAGAATGCCGCCAATGAGGCAAATTCTTATTACAAATACGACACCATGGAACTCAGCCGGGAATATGTGGGGTATCGGATGAAGAGTGAAAGTAACACTGTCAACAGCGATACAGAGCAGCTCAATTCTACCGTTGATCAGAAATCGTCACGAATACCCGGTGACGACGAAGAAGAGAACGTCGAAAAAAAAGAAACCAAGAGTCAGTCGGCTATAAAAGAAGAAAAGGAAGATGATAGTGTTTCCAGCAATCAGCTGGGCGGCTACACCAGTTCAGAACTGAAAGGCCTGGTTTTATCCGGGAAGATTACCATCACCGCTTATAATGCCGAAATGAAAAGCCGTCAGGATGATAACAAACCTGCCGAGCCTCAACAACCTAAAAAACCGGTGCTGGGACAATCCAGCCGAAAAGCGGCCAATAGTCTATTCTAATGCTTCGATTGATAAGCATAAATTCCATAAAAGAAGCGAAAGCCCGGATCTCAATCATCCAGTGGAATGCTTCTTTTTTTAATGCTTTTTTTCCAGGTCTGGCAGGTTAGACTTTTCCTGTTTCATATTTTTAGCATTCGTGTTATATTATCTCTGTTGCAAGTGTCGGCAATCATTAAAACTGATAAATCAATAAAACCAATAAGGATGTGAACCAATGAACATGTCAAATCTGGGCATCGCCATTCTCCTCACCGTACTGGCCGGCTTGTCAACCGGTATCGGGGGGCTGATTGTGCTGCTTTTTGAAAAAACCAATACCAAACTTTTATCGGTAGCGCTGGGATTTTCCGCCGGCGTGATGATTTACGTCTCCTTTGTCGAGCTGCTGTTTGAGTCCCGGCGCCTGCTGATTGCCAATCTGGGCGCTGAAACCGGGGTCTGGGTCAACGTCATCGCGTTTTTTGGCGGGATGCTGCTGATTGCCATCATCGATAAGCTGGTACCCTCCTACGAAAATCCCCATGAAACCCATATGTTGGAAGAAACCGCCGCATGTCCGGTGGATGGCAGTCAGAAACTGCTGCGGACCGGTATTTTTACCGCCGTCATCATCGCCGTCCATAATTTTCCCGAAGGGATGGCCACCTTTGTTTCCGCCATTCAGCAACCTTCCTTGGGGTTAGCCATCGCCATCGCCGTGGCGATTCATAATATCCCTGAGGGGATGTCAGTGGCGATCCCGGTTTTCTGTGCCACCGGGTCCCGAAAAAAGGCCCTCGGCTGGTCACTGTTTTCCGGGATGGCTGAGCCGGTGGGGGCGATTGCCGCCTATTTTATCTTGCTGCCCTTTCTCAACGACACCGTTTTTGGGATCCTCTTTGCCGGTATCGCTGGGATCATGGTCTTTATCTCCCTCGATGAGCTGCTGCCCACGGCCCGGGAATACGGCGAACACCATCTGTCGATTTACGGGCTGATCGCGGGGATGATGCTGATGGCCCTGAGTTTAATTGTGCTGATGTAGGGGATCACGGCTAACGGTGTCGCGTTGTAGATCATGTCACCAGCCACGCGGATGAATATTTAGGCGCCAGATGGGTACAATCTAATATAGCGTAAAATCTCATTACTACCTGAAGCGCGCAAAGGAGACACGACAATGAATGTTAAACCTGCCGATGATCGCGTCATGATCATCGATGATTCCGGCCGGGTGGTCGGGATCAGCGAGGCCTGCCGCAAGCTGCTGGAACTGGGCGCCAAACCGATCGCGGCGATCAACTTCCTTGATTTGAATTTAGGACTGTCATTATACCAGCTCCGGACGTATCTCGAAAAAATGAAAAAGGATCAGACCTTTTCGTTTAAAACAATCCTGAACAGTCACGATCAGGGCTTCACCAATCTTACGGTGGAGGGGATCAATGTTCCCGATATGGGTGTTTTTGTGTTACACATCAACCCCGATGAACAAATCAGTGATGCCAATCAGTTTGGCGATCCGCAACGGTTTTATCAAAGTGACCGGGACCGGGATAAAAATTACCGCCTCGAAGATCTGATGGATGCCCCACTGCTACAGGAGATCATGGATTATTTTTATGATGTCACCGGGATTCCCGTCGGGATCATCGATCTGGATGGTAGGATCATCGTCAAAGAAGGCTGGCAGGACATCTGCACCAAATTTCATCGCTGTCATCCGGAAACCTTGAGAAACTGTCTCGAAAGTGACTGTCAACTGACCAGCGGGATCCGCATCAATCAGTACCGCCAATATAAATGTAAAAATAATCTCTGGGATATTGCCACCCCCATTTATATCAACGATCAGCGGATGGGGCATATTTTTCTGGGCCAGTTTTTTTATGAGGATGAGCCCATCGATTATGACTTTTTCAGCGCCCAAGCCCGTCGTTTCGGTTTTGACGAAAAAGCCTATCGGCAGGCTCTTGATCAGGTGCCGCGGTTTTCCCGGCGCCAGGTTGATCTATCGATGCGGTTTTATTCAAAAATTGCGGTCTATATTTCCCAGCTCAGCTTTACCAACATTAAAATCAACGAAACCCTGGACGAACTCTATAACGTCCTGAACTTTCAAACCGAGCTGATGGATGCGATCCCGACCCCGATTTTTTACAAAAACACCGACCGGGTCTATCTCGGCGGCAATAAAGCCTTTGACGATTTTCTCGGGCTCAGTCCGTCCGACTATGTCGGCAAAACCACTGCCGATATATCTGCGTCCGAATACGCCTCGGTTTACGATCAGACCGATCTGGAACTGCTGGAAAAGCAGGGCCACCAGGTTTATGAATACCAGGCCAAAACCCGGTCGGGCGCCCCCAAAGACGTGATCTTCAATAAAGCGCTGTTTCGCAATCTGTCCGGCGAACCGGCCGGCATCATCGGGGTGATTCAGGATATTACCGAGCTGAAAAATACCCAGAAGCAGCTCCAGCAGGTCAATGCGGAAATCATCGAAACCCAGAAAGAGGTCATTTACACCCTCGGTCAGATCATTGAAACTCGCTCCCAGGAAGCCGCCAAGCATGTTATCCGGGTGGCCGAATACGCCTACCTGATGGGCATGGAGTTTGGCCTGGGCCACGATGAGGCGATGCTGCTGAAAATTGCCACACCAATGCACGATGTCGGCAAGATCGGCATTCCCGACCATATTCTCAACAAACCTGGCGCCCTGAGCCGGGACGAATTTGAGATCATCAAAACCCATACTACGATTGGCTATGATATTCTCAAAAAGTCCCAGTATAAAATCCTGAAACTGGCGGCAACCATCGCCTTAAGCCATCATGAGCGCTGGGATGGCAGCGGCTATCCGGCCGGACTGGCCGGGACGGCGATCAGCCCGGTGAGCCGGATCGTTTCAATTGCTGACGTCTTTGATGCCGTTTCGCATCAGCGTTGTTACAAGGAAGCCTGGCCCCTGGACCAGGTCAAGGCCTTTCTGACCGAACAGCGGGGCGCAATGTTTGATCCCGCTCTGATTGATATCTTCTTTGCCAATTGGGACCGGATCCTCGAAATACGGGCCGATTTGTCGGATCATGACTAGAGTGGATGGAGCAAAACCTCAAGCCTACCAAAGAAGGGAGATAAAGACTGTTAAAAAAGATAGCGCAGTTCCAACAATTGTTATATCATGTTGTACTCAAGGGGGCAGACCCTGTGCCTCAAGGCGAACAGTTGCAATTTAATGTCTATTTTCGACGAATTAGTAAATGCAACTGTACGAATTGTGCGCATACAAAAGATTAACAATTAGTCGGTACGGTAGTACTTGTCAACCTCAAACCTTCCAGTGATGGGAGGTTTTTTTGGCATTCGCCCAGCGCTGTGCTATACTGATACAAATTGATACTAGTTGGTATCAGTAAGGAGGATCGTTATGGAGGCCAAAAAATTTGCCGCGATACTGTCGGACAAGTATCTCATTGATTTAAAGCGGATGCAGCATAAGTATTCAGCTGCCGATGTGGCTGAAATGATTGGGCTACTTCAGAAAAACATACTTAAAGATTTGCCGTTGTGGGATTTTGAGGGTCAGCCGTTGGTGTACCTGGAAAACCGGGTGAGGCTCAGTATGGCCGCGGCCCGGCTGCATTTATGGATGCTGATCCAGCAGGGTTATCCGGCGGTTTTGTTCCAACCCCTGTCAGACCTATATCAATGCCACCAGAACTAGCTATTACCAGGCCTTTAGCCGGGTTTCCGACAATCACTGGATCAGCGGGATCCTAGATGTGACACCCTTTCTGTCCTATTTTATCGAATCGGTTTATAATCAGCTGAAGCCCCAGGCCGGGGCCGCCGCCGATGGGCTGGCGGTTTATCAGGAGGCGCTGGGAGCGGGGCTGATCACGGCTAAGGAAAAAGCACTTTTTGAGTTTGTCCTGGCCGCCTATGCCACGATCCGGGGCTTTGTCCTGAAGTTTACCGAACTGGGCTTGCTGGGGGTGCAGAAATATGGCAACCGGAATAAGTATTTTGTGGGCTGACCCCGCAAGCCAAAGATTAACAATTGGTTGGACGGTAGTGTCTCGACAACCACTTCGTGGGGTTTCTGGCGCTGTTTTTTATGAACTGCATTTTTTATTTAACCAGCGTGCAGTTGGTTTTGTGTGCAGATGGGTAAAAATAGAGGAACGTTAGAGTAACTCGATTTAGGGAGGTAAACAATGATTTTTATGGGTTTGTTTTTAACTGGTCTGGTTAGCGGTCTGATTCATTGGTTGATACGGCGAAACAACGGGGCGTTACTGGCCGAAACTCTGCTGCTGCATCAGCTGTTTTTTCTAGGAGTTGCGATGACGATCAGTTTTATGGGCCATGTCCTGATGAGCGAGCAGATTGCGGCCCAGATTGGCTGGGTCTCCAACGGCTTTCAGAAAGAACTTGGCTACGTTTCACTGGGGATTGGGATTTGCGGTTTTCTGGCGGTCAAATTTCGGGGCGCGTTCTGGGCACCGATCATCATTATCGCGACGGTCTTCTTTTTTGGAGCCGCGCTCATCCACCTGCAAGAACTGCTGGCCCTCGGTAATTTTAATCCTGGCAATGCCCTGATCATCATTCCCGATTTGTTTGGACCGGTGACCCTGGTGCTGCTGGGGCTACTGACGCTGCGGGCTAAACGCCGTTAAGGGGCGAAGAGGAGAATAAATGAGAATCAAATTGCTTTATACGGGAGTCTTGGTCAGCCTGCTGTTTCTGTGTTTGCCGGTCACGACATGGGCCGTTGACAGCCCGGTCGGGGTAGCATACCGGGACCACATTCAGGATGTGGGGGATTATCCCAGCGATGGCAGCTGGGTCGACAGCCCCGGGATGATTGGCACTGCGGGCCAGAGCAAGCGGATTGAGGGTTTTGAAATGAAGCTCTCGGGGACTGCTCCGACCGGGATGGAACTGTGCTACAATGTTCATGTCCAGAACAAGGGTTGGCTTTATGATGAAAACGATGCCAGTGACTGGCCAAACGGCGGTTAAGGGCAAGGGCACAGTGGCGAAAGCCGAGATTAAAGTCGATGGCGTCGTCTTTGACAAGGAGCCGGGTTCCTATACCGTGGGAATTAATCTGGCCGTTCGACCGATTGTTGCGTTTGGCGTTGCAACAGCGCAGAATCAGCTTTATTCTAATACCGGTACGGCCTGGACGGATAAAGGCGTCATCCTCAGTGCGGGGTATCAAGCCCAGGTTCTCGGCGCTTACGCCACCAATGATACCAATGGCTTTATCGTCTTAACGGAGGGAAGCAGCTTAAAGCAGATCGATATGAATGATCCTGGCTTTGCGGTGCAGCCTTTAGCCCCCCTCCCCAACATCCCGGCTGGCTACGCCATCTGCGGGTTTAACTACACCAGGGGCAAGCTTAATATGTACCTGACCAGATAACCCCCGCAAAACCCCTCAGTTTAGTCATCATGAAGCAAAAAAAGCGGCGGAGGGGTGGAACGCAATGCCATCAATGCCAATCAGGCCAACGAACTGGTGATGGGGTTCCGCAGCCATGCCGAATTGGGCAATGAACAGATACATAAAATGGTCACCGCACCGGAGCAGGAAGACCCGCTCCAAACACCCAAAAATCCCCCCAATGACAGCTAACCGTCATTGGGGGGATTTTTGGGTGTTATGAATTCATCTGTTTTAGGCGTGGGCGCCGATTTTTTTATCCATCCCGGAGATGTGCTTGGTTAGCCAGTCCACCACCATCTGGTTGGCACCGATGATTACTGAGATATTACCGCCGGATGTATCGTAAGCGGCTTTCAGTTTAGTCAATTCGGCGACAAAATTTTTATGGGCGGTCTGCTGTTCAGCCAGTCCCGGGTAATTGATACTTTTCATATAGGCTTCTTCATCATTGAAATGCTGTTTGGTATATGCGTCTAAGAAGTTCAGCAGTTCACCGATTTTTTCCTTGGTTTTACCAGTTTTTCCGGCTTCAAAAAGCTCATCGGCCATTTTAAATAATTGTTGATGCTGTCCGTCAATGCTGTTAACTCCGACTGATAAATCCTGGGTCCATACAATTGCCATATTAAATCCTCCGTGTGAAAAAATTATGTTTAAGGGTTATTAAAATCTGATCTGACAAAATTATAACTCTAATTGGCGTAGAAATCAAGAGTCATTCTAAATAAAAATACCACACCTCGGTAATCCATAGGGATCGCCGGGGGTGGTACTTTTGGTTGTCTGGGGTTGCTAAAAAATAATAGATAAGTCGGGCGTTAGCAGAGCAATCTTAATACTTATCATTGTCCCAGTCGTCCAGCTCAATCCGCGGTTCGGATGGGGTAGCGACCGGTTGTGGTCGGGCCGGGGTGGGGGACGCTGGGGTAAAACTGCCACCGTCGGTCTTGATGGTAAAGGCGCCGACCATCTGTTTGAGCATTTCGGCCTGACCGGAGAGTTCCTCGCTGGCGGCGGCGCTTTCTTCAGCGGTGGCTGAGTTGGTCTGAACCACGTGGGAAACCTGTTCAATCCCCTGGGTAATCTGGGCGATTTCCGAGGCCTGATCGTTGGAAGCCCGGGCGATATTGCCCACCAACGAGGTGACCTTCTCAATATCGGCCAGGATCTGGGTCAGGCTTTCGGCGGTTTCATCGGCAATTTTAGAACCGACGGAAACCTTGTCGATGGAGCCTTCAATCAGTCCGGTGGTTTCCTTGGCGGCTTCCGCTGAGCGGGCGGCCAGGGTGCGGACCTCTTCGGCGACTACCGCAAAGCCCTTGCCGTGTTGGCCGGCGCGAGCCGCTTCCACTGCCGCATTCAGGGCCAGAATGTTGGTCTGGAAGGCGATGTCGTCAATCACCTTGATGATCTTGGAAATACTTTGGGAGGCGGTATTGATATCTACCATTGCGGTGACCATGTTGTTCATCCGAACATTGCCGATTTCGGCGTTGTTGCGCACCTCAATCGAACGTTGGTTGGCTTCATTGGCCCGGCCCGCATTCTGTTTGGTTTCCTGGGCCACCTCGTCGATGGAAGCAGTCAGTTCCTGAATGGCACTGGCTTGTTCGGTAGCGCCCTGGGCGAGGGCCTGACCGCCGTCAGAAATCTGACGGGCGCCGCTCTCAACCTGTCCGGCGGCGGAGTTGATTTCAAACATAGTGGTGCTAAGGCTGGCGGTAATATCATTGAGGGCGGTTTTAATCGCCTGGAAATCCCCCAGATAGGTGGTGGTAATTTCCTGATTCAGGTTGCCCCGGCCAATTTCTTCCAGGGTGTGGGTGATTTCTTCCACATATTCCTTCAGGAAGGCTATGGTTTGGTTCATATCTTCTTTAATCTGACCATGCTGACCTTTAAAGTCACCGGTCATGGCGGTATGGAGATTTCCCTGGGACAGTTCGCGAAGCGTCGCCGAGGCGGCATTAATCGGCTCGATGACCACATCCAGGGTCTGATTGAAGCCTTCAACCACCTTGGCGTATTCACCCTGGAATTTGGCCACGTCGCCACGATTGGTCAGATCTCCAGAAACAGCGACCCGGGTCATGGTCTGGGTTTCGGCTACCAGCAAGGCAATGCTTTCAATCATGCTGATAAAGCTGGGCACCAGGGTATCGTTGTCGCTGCGTTGTCCGATCGCTTTCAGATCGTCCAGATCACAAAGGTTTCCGGCAGCAATGTTGTTGGCAATTTCGACAATGTGAACTATTTGAGCGTGAACACCATTGATGGATTCGCCAATTTCCTGATAAATCCCCTGATAATTGCCTTCAATTTTCTGGGACAGATCATTGGCACAGAGCAGCGCCAGCACTTCGTTCCCTTCAGTCAGAGCGCCCAAGCCCTCAATACAGGCATTGATGTTGGTTTTGAGATCGTTGAAATCGCCCTTGTATTCAGTGGTAATGGGCGGTGGAATCACCCCGTTGCCAATCCGCTCAATAGCCTTGCTGGCGACTTTAAGAGGTTTAACAAAGGTATTGATCATATTGTTGAGGCTGATGATCATATCCTTGTAGGACCCGTTGTAGATGGTGGTATTGCCCCGGTAATTGAGTTGCCCGTCCTGAGCAGCAGCACCGATCTTTTTGATATCATCACTCAATTTGTTCATTTCGGCAACCATATCAATTAGGGAGTAGGCCAGCACATCCTTGTCGGACTGGGGCACAATCGCCACGGCAAAATCTCCCTGGGACAAGCGTCGGGCGGTGTCGGCCTGGTCTTTACGGTTGGCAATGATGGTGGCGAAAGAATTCATCAGCGCACCGATTTCGTCCTCACTGGTGGCGGTAATCGTCAGATCCACATCGCCCAGGGCCATCTGATCGGCCAGTGCGGTTAAATCGACAATTGGTTTGGAAATCTTTTTAGCCAGATAATAGGCCGCCGCGCCACCGAGCAACAGCACCAGCAGCGAAATCAGAATCGTGATATTGCGCAAATGGGCCATTGGCACCAGTACGTCACTTTCGTATTGGGCAATGATCAGGTTCCAGCTGGTGCCGGGAATGGGGGCTGTGGCACCGATTTTTGTTTCGCCATTTAAGCGATAGGTGAGCATCCCGGATTGTCCGGCGCCCAGCTCTTTATAGGCCCGGCCGAAATCTTTCCAGATCCCGTCGTTTTCCATATCGGCAAAAACATTGGCCTGTTCCAGGACCACCTCGTCTTTGGGATGGGCCATAAAGCCGCCATCAGCATTGATCACAAAGCCGTATTGACGTTCGCCGTCACCCATGGCATTGGTAGTGTCTTTTAAAAAGGTGGGATCGCGACGGCCGACCAGTAAGCCGACGACCTGACCATTATTTTTAATCGGTGCCACGTCAAAGACCACCGGTTTCAGGGTCACCTTGCTGATGGCCACATCAGAAACAGCGGTTTCGCCGTTAAAGCCGTTCTTATACCAGAACTGACCGGCTGCATCAAATTCGCCGCCGCCAACCAGGTATTTGGCATGGCCGTTCATATTCATAACGGCAATGTCTTCATAACCGAGCTTGGTCGCATCAGCGCCGATGGCGGCGACCTGAGCGTTCCACTCCATGGAGGAAACGCCGCTGCGCAGAGTGACCTCGTTGAGGGTTTCCAGATTTCCGGCGATGATCGCCGCCACGTGGGCAGCTCCTTCGTTCGTGTATTTCTGGGCGTCGGCATTGGCCTGTTCCAGAATGGCCGCTGATCCCATATTATAAGATATAATGCCAAGCGCGGCGACTGCGATCGCCAGGATTGCCAGGGTGAAACCCAGCAATTTGGTGGACAGATGTTTTTTGATAATCCGCCGGTCTTTGCCAACGGTAATATCCGTGGCCGGAATCGCGGTGTTATCGATAAGGGACTGTTCGTTTTCTTCCATAATTAACCTCTTTTGTTTTATTTTTTTCACCGCTTTTTTCGGGTTTTCAACTTCATCTCCAATCCGTCAGAATTGTCACACGAGATAAGTTGAATCCGGTGATGGCGAAAGGCGGTGCGGCTTTCGTTCTGGTCACCGCCAGGAGACGGTGTCGCCACACTTGTTAGGCAAACACAATGAGTCACTGAGCAGTGAGCAGGACTTTCCTATTATATCGTTTTGTCAAATTAATTACCAGAGATATTGTTAAATAAAACACAAATAAATTGGCGTACCAAGGTTACTTTCAAAAATGTCAAACAAAATGATTCAAATTCGGCTTGACAGAATCACTGATTTGTAACTATCGCAAAAAATTACACTTGTAAGTCGATAACAAAAAGACTATGATTGTTTTGAATTAAATGAGTAATAACAAAGATAATTGAATATAAATCTTTAAGAAAAAACAAGAAAGTCGAAATAGGCAACATTGGAAGCATTGGAAACATTGAGGGAGGTCTTATGTCATTACTGAGTCAGAAAATAACAGAATACATCAGCGAAAGCGGTGAAACGGTACAGTCATTGGCGGAAATGGGGAACATCAACCGTACTACTCTGCAACGGGTTAAGTCTGGGGAACGGCTGCCCAGCCGGGCTTTTTTTAAAAAAATGACCCACGCCCTGCGGCTTTCAACCACCGAAGAAGCGGAGCTGGAAACGTTGCTGGAAATCGCCCAGGTCGGGGAAGGGCGATATGCCAATCGGAAAAAGATTATTGAACTCATCGAAACCATCTCCGAATTAACCGAATTTCAGATTCCTTTCTCCAAAGAGCTCCGTCAAAAGGAATCAGCTCGAAACCCGGCCGATCTTGACCAGTCCATGCAGATCGTTTCGGGAAAAAATCAGGTTTTGAACCTGATTGAGCACAGTATTGATCGGGAATTATTTGAAGCTGCCGAACCAACCGTGAAGTTGGCCATTCCCTATGGTTTCCAGGCGGTTTATGATTATCTGTTTCAGCAGTTGATGGGTAATAAAAAAACCTTGAACCTGCAGGATGTCCTCAGCCTGCGCCGTGAATCTGACGACTCTGCCGCCGATCCGATGCTGGGCGCCCTGAAACATTTGATCGCCCTGACCCTGTTGGACAATGTCAAGTATCAATCCCATTGTTGGGTTTCGCAAACGGACAAAGCGATCCCCGGCCCGGAAGTCAGCGCCCTGTTTCCGTATTTTATCCTGACCTCCAGCGCTATCATCACCGTTTCCCGGGATCTTACCCAGGCCGTACAGTACCAGGATCCGGCCTTTCATCGCCTTTACAGCGACTGTTTCGCGGAAATGCTGGCGTCGACTCAGCCGTTTATTCTGGAGAGCAATGATCTCTTCAAGGTGTTTGATCTGGACCGGAATTTTAAGGTGGAAGTGATCGTTGAACCACTGCCCTGCTTTGCTTATTATACCGATCGGGCACTACTGGAAACCAAACTGAATAAAAATTTCCCCTATTATGAACCGCTACTGGAGGCGGTGGACCGCTATTACAATTACTTCCGGCAGGTCAGCCGGGGGATGCTCAATATATTTTCGTTGAAAAACCTGCGCCAATTTATGGAAGATGGCAGTCTGGTTTTTCCTGAAGAAATCTATCATCCCTTAACCCCGGTTGAACGGCTGATGGTCCTGACCCAGGTCCGTGATGATCTGTTCCATAATCGTCGCGTTCTTTTTGCCATGAATGACGATAAACTGTTTTTGAACCAGGCGATGGAATTTATCTACGAAAGCGCCAGCTGCCTACGTCTGATTCTTCATTATCGAATCGATGGCAGGGTTGTGTATAAAACCATCGAACTCCGGGAACCCGGCATCATTGCGGCTTTTAAAGATTTTTTCGCCAGCCTGCCAGACAGCGACTACGTACTGCCCACCGAAACCACCCTGGCTGTCATGGATGCCCTGATTGCCGAATACGAACCAGCCGCCTCAGATTTCAGCGAAAAGCTTGCAGCATTGGCACCAACAGGGGTATAATATCAGAAGGATATAGCGAAATTGAAATAGTTGCTTTGCAGTCGCTGCTAAAAAAAATTTGCATAGAATAAAAACAAGCTGAACGACAACTTCAATTGCAGTACCGACAATTGTTACATCATGTTGTCTGCATCGGAGCGAACAGGTTGATAAACCTGTCCGATTCTGCGCGCAGGCAACGAGCCAATCACAAGCTTGCTTGTAGTTGGCGACTGCCCGCGACCAATGCGAAAGGAGCGTAGCGGATTTCGCATGGCGCAGCAGAATAAGATTAAAAATTGGTCGGTACGCCAGTGAAATGCCAACCTCCAGTTTACACAAAATTGTTTCACGATCCCGAAAATCCATAAAAAGTGAGGTGAGCTTATGGGTGGCATTATTTTTTTGGTCCTGGTGGTTATCATCGCTGTTGGCCTGTGGCTTTATCTGACATCCCAGCGCAGCAGCCCGGCCAATGGCCAGCAGCCCCAGATCAAAATCCCCTGCCAGGACGGTTACATCATCGGTTATTATCAGGGCAGCCGCTTTTTCGGCCAGCGCTTCGTCAATAACCGACTGGCTTCAGAAGGGGTCTTTGTCAACGCCATCCAGGTCGGACCCGGCAAAGAGTATTACCCCAACGGCAACCTCAAATACGAAGGCAACTTCGCCAACGGCCTGGCCTCCGGACCGGGGAAGCTCTATGAAGAAAACGGCAAACTCAAATATATCGGCAACTTTGCCTATGGCTACGCCGCCGGTCAGGGGCGGATCTTTGACACCAATGGTAAACTCAAATGCGAAGGCAATTTTGCCCGGCTGCCCAGTAATCAGGAAAACATCAAAGATCCCTCGGTGCCCACCGGGCATTGCAAAGAATATTACGATAATGGCCAGCTAAAATATGAGGGTGAATTTGTCAATGGCGTCTGGCATGGCGAAGGGCGCTCCTACGACCGCAATGGCCGGCTGGTCTTTAAAGGAAAATTTGCCTACGGCAAACCGGGAAAATAAACGGCCGGGAAAAGCACCGGGACTGATCATTGATCAGCTCCGGTGCTTTCTTTATTAGGACATACTACCACTAATTTAATAACAGTTAAAATAATACCAGCCAATTTAAGAAACACTTATTTAATCAGCACATCGATGTTAAACCCTTTGCCGGGGCCCTTATAACGGGGGTATTTACGGACATCTTCAGAGCCTGCGCCCAGCAGAATCGCGGCGGTGGGGCATTGGCTGTAACAGCGCAGACAGAGGACGCAGCTGTCAGCAAAGCTCAGCTGATCCTGGTGCTGGCGAATATTGCCAGTGGGACAGATCCGTTGACATTTCCCACAAAAGATACAGCGTTGTTCGGCCACCTGCAGCTCAGCGCTGGCTTTGGCGATCACGGTATCGATATGACGTCGCTGCAGTCCGCCGAGAAAATGGCCCAGCGGATTATTACCGCTGATGTGTTTTTTACCGGTGTCAATTTCCTGGGCGAAACCAGCCACCCGGGGCAGCGTTTTGGCCAGCAGTCGGTCCGAGCGCTGATCATTTTTAGGCGGATAAAATCGAAAACGGGGTAGATGGAGGTTGTTCATCATCCGAAAATGCCTGGCCTGCTTGATCAGATAGCCCTTCGCTTCCAGCATCCGACTGATCATCACGGCCGTATCGCCAGAAGCCAGGGCCTGGGTGGCAAAGACACTGATGGTCTGCTGGCCAGTAGCTAGAGGAAAGCTCTGGATGAAATCCAGCATCGGCCGGGGGGCAGTTGAACCATAAACCGGAAAGCCCAGGACAATCTGATCTACCCCGGCCAGCTGGCTGATGATGTCCTCATTCATCAGGGTTTCAATCGAATCACAGCTGACCTGATGGTTGTGCTGCCGCAGCTTCTCAGCGAGCCGGGTCGCCAGCCACCAGGTATTGCCGGTGCCACTGAAATAATAAATGACCGTCTTTTTCAAATGATTCCTCCCAGATTTTATAGTCCTTAAGCAAGAATAAAGCAAGAATAAAGCAATAGTAACGAAAAATGATTGGCTTGAATACCATTACAATACCAGTTTGTCCGATCAGGGTCAATAAAAATCTAAGGACGGGTAGGGCTAATAAGGACAATATGTCACAAATATCTTGTCTTTAATGAAACAAAGTGCTAAAATAAAGATATTGCAAAGGATCCGACAATTATAAATTTGCACCTGTATAAAACAGTTTCGGGAGGCCCCATGTTTATTGCCAGACAACCGATTTTCAACGCTCAGCTTGAAGTCTACGGATATGAGCTGTTATTTCGGCTTAACAGCCAGTCAACTCAATTTGGTGGGGTATCATCCCAGGGCGCAACCGCCATGGTCATTACCGGTCTGTTTGAATCGGGGCTGGAAAATCTGATTGAAGACAAAATTGCCTTTATTAATTTTGATGAGATATTTATCCATTCCGAGGCCGTGGAGTTGATCAAACCCGATCGGATGATTGTCGAGATGCTGGAGAATATTGAAGTCAGCCAAAATCTGATGGAGCGGCTGTCCGATATAAAAGCAATGGGTTACAGTATCGCTCTGGATGATTTTGCCCAGACCTATCAAACCTATCCGCTGACTCCGCTGGCCGATATTATCAAATACGATATCATGGTAACCCCGCTGGATACCATCGTCGCTGATGTCCCCGCCGGTCTGGCCCAGGGAAAAACCCTGCTGGCTGAAAAGGTGGAAACCCAGGAAGAGTTTGCCAAAGCGAAAGAAATGGGCTTTACCCTGTTCCAGGGCTATTTTTTCAGCAAGCCGCGGATTGCCGGGCGGTCTTTTCGGGCCACCCCCTCACAGATTCAGTATCTTCAGCTGATGACCGAAATTCATGCCGATGAACCCTCTTTTGAGCGGCTGGCGGAGCTGATTGAACAGGATGTGACCCTGACCTATCGGCTGCTCCGGCTGGCCAGTTTTCGGGCTGGCAGCGAATTGATCAGCTCGATTAAGTTCGCCTTGAGTTATATCGGTCTCCGGGAATTTGAACGTTGGATCAGTATTTTAATGATCCATGATCTCAGTAAGGATAAACCCACCGAACTGATTAAGATCTCCCTGATCCGCACCCGTTTTGCCGAATCCCTGGCTAAGCGAGCCGGGATGATCGAGCAGGAACATGATGCCGCGCTGATGGGCTTGTTCAGTATTTTGGATGCCATTCTGGACCAGCCCATGGATGTGGTGCTGGCGGGGATTGCCTTGCCCCAATCGATTCTTGATGTCCTGATCAAAGAACAGGGGATCCTGCTGCCCATCTATGAATTGATGCTGGCCTATGAGAAAGGTGACTGGGTTCTGGTTGAGACGGTGGCACTGGATTTAAAAATTGAGGAATACTATCTTTACCATGACTATCGGGAGGCCATCAAATGGGCCAATAGCGTGATTGGCAATATTGCTTAAAACGATTACAGCATAAATAAGATGAATTTAATAATACCCGCTAAAAAATAGGATTGCTCCTTCAGATAAACTGAAGGGGCTGTTTTTTTTGTAATTGAAGGACTGCTTAACGTCGATTATGCGGCAAACACAAAAAAAGTAAAAAACCGATAATATTCTGGCACACTAAAAGCCACATCTTGCAATTGGTTGAAACACCGCTATAATTAAAGGTAGCACCCTTTTACGATTGCTTTTAGTAAATGCAAAAAAATAGTTCAAATAAAATACATCCTAACAAAATAAATCCGAACAGGAGCAGTGCATGACACATTTTAGCAAAAGAATAGCAGAACTGATCGAGGAAAGCGGAGAAACCGTTCAATCTCTGGCAGAAATGGGCAAAATCAACCGAACCAGCCTTCAGCGGATTAAATCCGGGGAACGGCTGCCCACCAAAAAAGTCTTTGATAGTTTATGCAAGGCGTTACGCCTTTCAAATATGGAAGAAGAAGAATTGCAGACCCTGATGGAAATGACCCAGGTCGGCGAACGCACCTATTACAACCGACAAAAGATAGTCGAGCTCATCGCCATCATTTATGAATTGACCACCTATAAAATCCCCTTCATAAAAGAAATTGAGTCAAAAAGCGGGTCCGTAATGCCCAGTGATGTTGAGGAACCAATCCAGATCGTCACTGGCGCCAGTGCGGTTCTGACGATGATTGAAAACAGCATCGACCGGGAGCTGTTTGGGGGCGAACGGCCGCATTTAAAGCTAGCCATTCCCAGCCACTTTGAACCGGTCTACCAGCATATTTTTCAGCAGATGCTGGGCAATCAGAAACATCTGACCTTGCAGGATGTCCAGAGTTTTCCGGAAACCGGGGCCACAGCCGATCCGGGGCTAGGGGCCCTTAAAACCTTAATTGGCCTGTCACTGCTGGATAATGTCACCTACCACTCGCATTACTATTATCAGACAACCGGGGATGTCCCGGAAATCAATGTCCTGTTTCCTTATTTTATCCTGACTTCGGAAGATGTGATCACCATTTCCCGGGATTTCAGCCAAGCCATCCGCTATCGTGATTTGGAGTTTTGCCGCCTCTACCAGAAGGGTTTTGTGACCATCCTACAGCAGACGGAACCCTTTATTGAAGAAAGCCGGGACTTATTTGCCATTTATTCTCTTGATACCGCCTATCGGATCCGCCAGGTGGTGGAACCGCTACCCTGTTTTGCCTATTATGCCACCCACGAGATGGTGGCCGAGAAGGTCAATAAGAACCTGTCTTTTTATGAACCGCTGGTGGCCGCTACCAATCGCTTCTATGATTATTTTAAACAGGAAAGCCGGGCCATGATCAACGTCTTTTCGCTGACCAATCTGGAAGTCTTTATGGAAAACGGCAACATGTACTTTCCGGAGGATGTTTGTGATCCCTTTACACCGGCGGAGCGGCTGATGCTGACCAAGCGGGTCCGGGACGATATCCAGGCCGATGTCCGGAAAACCTATGCCTTCAATGAAGAAAAGATCGCTCTGAATGCGGCGGTAGAGTTTGTCAATGAAGCCACCCTGGTCCATCTGATTCTGCATTACAAAAGAGCCGGGCAGCAGGTGTTTAAGACCATTAAGTTAAAAGAAGCTAATATTGTCGCGGCCTTTGACGACTTTTTTCGCAGCCTGCCGGGCAGCGACTATGTGCTGCCCAAAGAAGCCACCGTGGCCGCAATGGATCAGCTGATCAGCCGCTACGAAGGCCAGGCCTAGCCCAGCGCACAGGTTGGTGAGTGCTGCCGTGCCGAATACTGGGTTTATCCATTTTGACAGAAAAAAAGCACCGATTAGCCGGTGCTTTTTTTCGCTTGCTTTAGTTTAAATAGGAAGCGGTTAGGATATCGCCCGCATAATGATAAAGGCCGAATAGCCCACATAGCCCAGCATCATCACCGCGCCTTCCCAGCGGCTGATTTTTTTTGATGTGTACATGATCGGGACAACCACGATCATGGCCGCCAGCAGGATCCACAGATCCGCATAGTTTTCCATGGCAATGTCAACAGGGTAAATAACTGCGGAAACACCCATAACGAAAAGAATGTTAAAGATATTGGAGCCGACAATGTTACCGACGGCTATATCATTTTGACCTTTTCTGGCTGCCACCACTGAGGTAATCAGTTCCGGCAGGGAGGTGCCAATGGCGACAATGGTTAAACCGATAACCGTTTCGGACATCCCCAACAGAGTGGCGATTTCGATGGCCGCGTTGACCACCAGATCGGCTCCAAAAATTACCGCCACCAATCCACCGATGGTAAAGAGAATGCTTTTGGGCACCGGCAACAAAAGAATTTCGCCTTCGGATTCCTCCTTGCCGAGGATGGCGATTTCCACCATCGAATATAGATAAATGGCGAAAAATAACAGTAATATCCAGCCTTCAGAACGGGAGACCACCGAGATCGGGTCACCGTTAATCAGTCCATCCATAACCATCAGCATCAAAGCGATGGTGGTCAGAATGGCAAAAGGCATTTCTTTAAAAATTGTTTTTGACTTGATCGTGATCGGGGTAATAAAAGCCGAGATCCCCAGGATAAAGAGGACATTGACAATATTGGAACCGACCACATTCCCGAAGACAATCCCGTTGGCCTGGTTCATCGATCCGGAAACACTGACCGCCAGTTCCGGGGCACTGGTGCCAAAGGCCACCAGGGTCAAACCGATGACCATACTGGGGATATTAAACCGCTTGGCAATGGAAGACGAACCCTCCACTAAATAGTCGGCGCCCTTGACTAATAACACCAGCCCGATAATTAAAAATATGATACTCACAACAAATCCTCCCTTTTAATATATGATTGCAGATTAAGATAAGATTGCAGCTACCTGTTGGGTGTTGCCTGCAACCGGACATAAATGAACTAAAATAAAACTGCATTTCTGGACCCTTATAACAATAACAGCAGATTTGCGTTTGGTCAATTTTATTTTGCAGAAACTTGTAAAAAATTTACCCGAAACCGTTTAAATTCAAAATAAAAGGCTATACAGGAGAACAGAGTGTCATGATTCTGAAAAATTGATTAAAACAGAATGTTCGAAGCGAACCCAAAAGCCCAGCGCAAAAGGTTTGCATACAACAAAAAGGAGTGTCGAAATGCAGATACAACCCTATATTAGTTTTAACGGAAATTGTCAGGAAGCTGTGGAATTCTATGCCGATGTTTTTGGCACCGATAACCCGGAAATCATCTTGTTTGGTGAAATGCTTCCTGAACCGGAAGCGGCCGAACAGGATCGATCCGACAAAGTGGTGATTCGCGCTGAGCTGGCGCCGGATGAAACCCGGGTGTTGCTTTCTAATGTACCCCCCAAAACCCCGGATATCCAAGGGGATAAGATGACCCTGGTGATTTTCAGTGACGATCTCGATGAGATCAAAGTGCTCTATTATAAATTAAAAGTTGGGGGTACGGTGGAGATGGAACTTCAGGAAACCTTCTGGAGCAAGGTCTACGGTTCCCTGGTTGATAAATTCGGGGTCGGCTGGCAGCTGAATTTTGATGACGGCAGAATGCGTCAAGTGGTATAATAGTGGTAATCTTAGACTAACACGTCCACCATTTGATGATGATAGTAATTTTCCATCAACGTGAATAGCACAGGGTACCACCGTATCCTGTGTTATTTGTGCGATCGCCCGGCGTATTCCCGGAACTCCGGATTGATCCCGAGCCCGAAAGCACGGCGGCATGGTTCTTTTTGACCGCAGTCATAAGATACAACGCATAAGGGGGAACCATGGAAACGAAAAAGATTTTATCACTTAGTTTATCAAGCCTTGACGAAGCCAACGTTTTTGTTCAGGAGCTGCTGCACCAATATAAGTGTCCCAAAACCGACAATATGAAAGCCCAGCTCTTTGTCGAAGAAGCGATTGTCTACTGGGCCGAAAAACTTGATAACCAGGCTGAAGCCAAGGCCAGTTTTGAATTGTCGATTCAGAAACGCTTTAAAACCATTACCCTGACGCTGAACTACTGGGGTGATCCCCAAAACCCGCTGACCCTGCCGGAACCATCCGATGATGAAGAAGCTGACTACAACCGGATTGGCCAGAATATTCTAATTGGTCTGTCAGTGGTGACCTACTCCTATGAAAAAGGCTGTAACAACATCTCCTATACCCTTAAACAAAAACCGCTGAACCCGGCGCTGACCACCGCCATCGCTCTGGTGGCGGCGATCCTGACGGGGCTCGTTTTTCAGGCTGCAGCGCCGGCGCTGGGCCAACAGCTCGGCAGCGTTATTCTGACCCCGATCAGCTCGACCTTTTTCGGCTTTCTGAATGCCATTGTCATTCCGGTGCTGTTCTTCTCGGCCATCGGCAGTATTGTCAATATGGATAACCTGGCCCAGATGAAACGGATTTTCCGGCTGCTGCTGACCTGGTCAATGGCGATGATTCTGCTGGCGTCGGCGGTATCGCTGGCCCTGGCCCAGCTGTTTCTGCTGGGTCGTAGCGGTTTGGCCAGTCAGGCCGGTCAGGGTGATCTGTGGAATCAGATCGGGGCGATGGTCTTCGGAATTATTCCCACCAATATCATAAAGCCCTTTATTGACGGTAATACCCTGCAGATCATGTTTCTGGCGATTATCGGCGGGATTGTGATGCTGACCTTAAAGGGTCGGTTTCCCTCAATCACCCGGATTATCACCGAAGCCAATCTGGTTTTTGCCACAATCCTGGACGCCGTCTGTGCGCTGATGCCCGGGGTGGTCTTTATCAGTATCCTGAATATGATGATCTCCGGCGACGGCGCCGCCCTGTTGGGGGCATTTGGACTGATTGCGCTGCTGCTCGGCGCCTACCTGATCATCGATCTGGTGATGCTGTTAAGCGTCGCGGTTTACCAGAAAATCAGTCCACTGGCCTATCTGCGGTCGGCCGCGCCATTTCTGTTGATTGCTTTATCCACCGCCAGCTCCAGCGCCACCTTTGCCAGCCATACCGCCACCGCCCTGAGCAAACAGAAAATCCGCGATTACGTGGTTCACTTTTCGATCCCGGTGGGGGTCCTGTTCAACAAACAGGACGCCATTCCGATGCTGCTGCTGACGGCCCTGTTCGTCGGCAATATTTACGGGATCACTTTTTCACTGCCGGATATGATCCCGGTGGTGATCCTCTGTATGATCCTCTCGGTGGCCGTACCGCCCTCGCCGGGCATGGGCGCCTTTCTCTTTACGATTGTCTTCAACCTGCTGGGCATCCCCTTGGAAGGCCTGGCCCTGGCCGTCACCATCGCCATCTTCCTGGACTACCCAGCCACCACCGGCAACGTCATGACCACCAACATCGGCATGCTCCACACCGAAGCCCGGCTCCGCGCCAGCGAACTAAAAAAGCGCCCTTAACTAAGGGCGCCCGGGTTGGTGCAAACTGCCGTACCGACCAATTATTAATCTGTTGTTCGCTGCGGAATCGGACAGGATCTGCCATGTCCGCTCCGATGCGTACAACATGATGTAATAATTGCCGGTACTGGGTTGGTATTTAAAAATAATCATGGGCGCCCATATTTGGGGCGCTTTTTTTATGCCTTAAGCCAGTCCGTCTTCCATCGCCAGTGAAACCGGTTCGGCTTTGCTGGCCCGCAGTTTACGGTAGGTGACGGTGTACATTGACACCGCCAGAATAATGGAGACGACGTCGGCCAGGGGTTGGGCCCAGATAATGCCCTGAAGCTGGAACAGGGAAGAGCCGATAATCAGAATCGGGATAAAGGCCAGACCCTGGCGGCAAACGGTCAGGATCAGGGACGGGATCGCCTTCCCTAAAGACTGATAGACGGTGGTGACGATAAACTGGAGGCCCAGAAATGGGCTGACCAGCATTTGAATAATCAGCATCGTTGCGCCGATGGCAATGACCTCAGGGTCGTTGATAAAGAAGGTGACGATCTGGGTAGCGAAAATGATTGAGACAACCATTACCACAGCGCCCATGATCATCCCGATAATGGCGGTAAACTTGATCGCATCGTTCATCCGTTTATAGTTATGCTGGGCATAATTGTAGCCGATAAAGGGTTGAATCCCCATCGCCAGACCCAGTGCCAGCATAACCACAACCGAGAAGACCCGGCCGGAAACACCCAGCGCGGCAATCACGGTATCGCCATAAGCTGAAGCAAAACTGTTCAGCATGATCATCGAAAAACTCATCAGAATATTATTAACCGAGGCCGGAATCCCGATGGCAAAGGTGTTTTTGGCGATGACACCTTCGATCCGGAAATCTTTGGGGGCGATGGACAGCACGTCACTGTGTTTGAAAATGTAATAGACAAAATAAAGCACCGCACAGACATTTCCAATCACAGTGGCCCATGCCGCTCCGGCCACGCCCATGCCCATACCCAGAATCATAATCGGGTCGAGAATGATGTTGATGATGGTTCCGATCATCATCCCGATCATTGATTCTTTGGCAGCGCCCACTGACCGGACAATCTGGGCCAGGGAATTCTGCAGGCTGATGGCGACGGCGCCATAAGCAATAATGGTTAAATAGTCCCGGGCAAATCCGATGGTATTGGGGCTGGCGCCGGCAATGGTCAGAATCGGATCCATAAAGAGCAGGAACACGACCATCCCGATCAGGCCCAGGGCAATCGAGCCGTAGAAGGCGAAAGAGGAGGTGTGTTTAATATCGGTGATTTTCCGCTCGCCTAACAGCCGGGAAATATAGGAACCGCCGCCGATGCCAAAAATATTACCAAAGGCCATCAGCAGGAAAAATATCGGCATCGTCAGGGTGACCGCGGCTACCTGGTTGGGATCGCCGGTCTGGCCGACGAAGTAGGTATCAGCCATGTTGTAGACAATCGTCACCAGCATGCTCAGCATCGTGGGGATCGCCAGGGTCATCACTGCCTTGGGGATTGGGTACTTTTCAAATAAATCGTTTTTCATAAAAATAATTCCTTTCGTTGAATCATAGGGTGGGACAGGTAATGTTTTTCAGGATCTGCTGCAGCAGGGTTTCCAGCAGCTCGAGATGCTCGGCGGAAATACCGCGCAGGGTGTCGGTTTCGAGGCGGGTGATTTCCTGACAGACCAGCGACTCCAGGGCCTGACCTTTTTCGGTCAGTTCCAGGTAATTAATCCGCCGGTCCTGGCAATCGGGTCGGCGCCGGATAAAATTCTTTTCGACCAGGCGTTTGACAATCCCGGTCACGGTCGGCCCTTTTAATAGGAAGGCATCCTCGATCATCTTCTGGTTGACCTCGTGATCCTGATTGTGCAAGAGATAGATAATTACTGAAAACTGGGATGAGGTCAGATCCCATTGTTTCAGAGAATGATTGAATCGCATTTCCATAATGTTGTTCAATTGTTTAACGGTGCCACCAAAATTAAAGGTATCTGTTTTCATCACTTCTCCATTACTTAGCATGCTATCTATTTTATCCAAAGAATTTTTAATTGTCAAGTCAACTTTTATACGAATCGTTTTCACAAAAAAAGATCCCGTAAAAACGAGATCTTACTGATTCGACAATGATTGATTAACTTTATTCCTGAGGCATAGAGGCCAGTTGTTTCATCAACTCGGCCTTTCTCTTTTCCGGATAAACCTTGACAAATTTAACGGTTACTAGTCCCAATAACACAGGGATCAGCAAATTGAGAATACCGCTGAGACTGCGCATCCCGTTCACATCCAGGAAGTAGGTGGTGCCGGTCACGATGAGGTAATAGACCCCCCACATGGCCGTGACGATGCGATTGGAATCAAGGAAAATCTGGTTGTAATAACCGCGGTAGCCAAATTTGCCCAGCTTGTAATGCACTGTTAAAGGCGCTTTGGTCAGACAGGAACCCAACCACATGGCGCCAAACAAAAAGTAGGAAGTGCAGACGATTAAGGTTTCATCCACAGCAACCAGACCCAACAGGCACAGCGACGTCACCAGAAAAATACTCAGCCGGTCATAAAAGGTCAGCAGAAATTTTCGGCTCAGCAAGGGCATCAGCGATGAATAAACAATTCCGGCAATGCTACCCCAGAATACATCAAAAGACATCACCAGCCAGATCATCATCCACTGGATAATCATCAGATTCAAGGTTGCTTTTTTGATGATTTCTTTTTTTGTCAGATCAAAATAATCTTCAAAATCCATGATGGTTTCAAAGGCACCGTCAATCTGACAATCATTGTTCAAGATTACCTCTTTAATACACAGGCCTTTAAAAGCGACCTCTTCAAAAATATCGAAACTGATTTGAATCTGCGTGGTAAAATCGACAAAGCTATCGGTTTTGACAACACAGCCGGTTGCACCCATTACCAATTGATAACGGGTATCGAGATTGGTAAAATCAAACTCCAGAATGATGTCATCTTTGTAGCGATCGGGTTGGTAACGACTGGCAAAGGCAGTCAGCTGAGCCAGCACCTTTTTTTTAGATGGTTTGTAGACAAATGGCGCCGGGGTGGGACCACTATTTTTGAGGGACATAAAAATACCTTCCTTTCATGATTTAATTTGCAATTATTCGGGTAAGAACGCTATAGTTATCATATCAGGAAACAAGTGAAAGGGCTATCGGGTTGGGCATAAATAAGCCTGGCGTATATTTAATAAAATAAGCAGTACGCCAATTAAAGCACCTTGACAATCCCCCGGGTCAACGTGGTAAAATAAAGAGATAGAATCAATTTACGGTTGCCGCAAAAACAAGAAATTTATACAAACCAGGTTCATGAATTGGAGCCTATTATTGATTTTTAAGAAGGGAGCTGACAAACCATCAATGATCAGTAAAGACGTACAGTCAATTTTAGTATATTTTAAATCCCTGCTTAATGACCTTTGTGTCAGTGCGGTTCCCCCCGAAAATTTCCGTAGTGATGACTCCTTTTTAGAGCTTGATCAAACAATCAAAGCCATCAGAAATTCGGCCGCGGAACTGGGCAACGGGAATTTGTCTCATGATATCAAAGGCCGGGGCTACGTGCTGGGGTCAATGAAAAATCTCCAGGCCTCACTGCGGAATCTAACCTGGATTACCAAGACGATTACTGCAGGCGACTTTTCCCAGCGGGTCCATTTTCTCGGCGATTTTTCGGAGGCCTTCAACAGTATGACCGAAAAACTGGAGTCTTCCATCCATGAGCTGGAAGAAGCCCGCTCCCATTTTGAAATGGTATTTCAGACCATTCCCGATGCCACCGTGATTACGAGAGTCGCCGACGGTACCCTGATTGCCTATAACCAGGCCTTTATGGAAGCCACAAAATTTACTGATGAGGATTTAACCGTCGGTTTATTTAATATCGATGATCTTTATATTGATCTCAGCCAACGGGAAACCTTTATCAAAACCCTTGAAGCGAATGGTTTTGTTGAGAATCTGGCGATATGTTTTTATGGCAAGAACAATGAAAAACATATTGGTCTGGTGTCATCGAAAAAAATCATTATCGATGGCATTCCCCACGCCCTTAGCGTGATCCGGGATATCACCGAACTCAAGGTCATTGAAGCGAAACTGCAGCAGAGTGAAGAACGTCATCGACTGCTGGCTGACAATGCCGCGGATGTCATCTGGACCATGGATTTGGAAGGTCGGTTTACCTATATCAGCCCGTCGGTGGAAAAACTCCGGGGCTACACGGTGGAAGAGATCATGGCCCAGTCTCCGGAAGAGGTTTTATGTCCGGGATCCCTGATTCATATGCAGAAGGGTCTGGCCCGGGCCATCAATTCAGTGCAGAATGGTTTGACCTTTCGGGTGTTTCGGGGTGAGCTGGAGCAACCCTGCAAAGACGGCACCACCGTCTGGACTGAAGTCACAGTATCCGGCATCTATAGCGAAGATGGCCGTTTTATCGGGATACTCGGGGTCACCCGGGATATTTCCGAACGACGGCTGATGGAGGAAGAAATCCGGCGCCTGTCCATCACCGATAAGCTGACCCAAAGCTTCAATCGCCTGAAACTGGACGAAACCATGGAACAGCAATATCAATGGTCAAAAAGCTGCTCGTTGCCGTTTGCGATCATCATTCTGGATATTGATCATTTCAAGCTGGTTAACGATACCTATGGTCATCAGGTCGGGGACTGGGTTCTGGTTGAATTGGTGGCCGTCCTCCAAGATAATGTCCGCGAGGGGGATGTGGTGGGGCGCTGGGGCGGGGAAGAGTTTCTGATTATTCTGCCGGATACCACGCTGTCAGATGCCACGGTGCTGGCTGAACGTTTGCGCCAGGCGGTTGCCACAAATCTTTTTACAACTGCTGGTCAGGTAACCATCAGTCTCGGAGTGTCAGCCTTTAAAACCGACAGATCTCCAGAAGCCATCGTTTCTCGGGCCGATACGGCCTTATATCAGGCCAAGGAAAAGGGCCGCAATTGCGTTGAAGTGAAATAAAGAGGTTTTTAATAACGGAGGGGTCGATGACTTATCAAGAGCTAAAGCAAAAAATGACCAGCCATAAATCCGCAAAACCCGCGTTAAGTGTGAGGATGCTCGTTTTTATCAGCATCTTCTTAGCCTGCCTGCTCGCCGGGCCGGCATTTTTGGTCCGGGCCCAGTCAGAAAAGACGGTCCTCTTTATCAGCTCCTACAGTGAAAGCTTTGTCTCGGTACCCGACCAGATTGATGGTATTCAGTCGGTTTTTATCGAAGAAAAGATTAATCTGGAAATTGAATACATGGATACCAAACGCCTGGATACCGTGGAGAACAAACAGGTCTTTTATCAGAGCCTGAAATTCAAATTGGCCAATTTGCCGCCCTATGATGCGGTAATCGTGGGGGATGACAATGCGCTGCAATTTGCCATGGACTATCAGACAGAACTGTTCCCCCAGATCCCAATTATTTTTCTAGGTGTAAACGATGAAACCCGGGCCAAACAGGCGGCCGCAGATCCTTTTATCACAGGTATTGTTGAGCGGATATCGATTAAAGAAACCCTGGAGATTGCCCGGGTGTTTAACCCCCAGGCGACCCGTGTCGTGGGGATTGCCGATGAAACCCTGACCGGTCAGGGCAATCGCCAGCAGTTTGAATCCTTCCGCCAGGACTTTCCCGAACTGGCCTTTATCACCCTTAATACCCCAGACTATAGCTTTGAAGAGCTGGGGACGAAGCTGGAGAAACTGGGGGATGAGTCGATTCTGTTGTTTCTGGATATGAATCCCGATAAGAATGGCGCATATATGGATTTTGAAAAAGCCGCGGCCTTTTTAAACCAGCATACCCAAATTCCGGTTTACCGGGCCTCGGTTGGTGGGGTCGGCGATGGGCTGATGGGCGGAAAAATGGTTGATTACCAGGCCCTGGGAAAAACAGCGGCCGAACTGGTCAGTGATATTTTTGCCGGTACTCCGGTAGAATCGATTGCGTTATTGGAAGAGACACCCTATTATTATATTTTTGATTATACACTGATCCAGAAATACCAGATTCCCGATCAGTTAATTCCCATTGATGCGGTGCTGATCAATAAAACTGAACATCCGCTGGACAAATACCGCAATCTGTTTTTAGCCACGGCCATTATCCTGATCTTTTTGACCCTGGTGACGCTACTGTTAATCTACGATAATCTGAAACGTCGGAGTATCCAAAAAGCGCTGGAGTTCAGCAATGCCGAGCTTAAAATAACCTACAATGAACTGGAAGCGGTGGAAGGGGCACTGCGGCGGCAATATGATCTGATGGAAGAACACGACCGCGAAGTCGGGGAACTGAACCAGAAGTTTGAACTGGCCATCGAGGGCACCAACAGTGCTGTCTGGGAAGTGGATCTAACTTCCAATGAGGTCCATTTTGCGGGAAACTGCTCACGGATTGTCAATAAAACCATTAGCAATCGTCTCAATGTTCATGACTGGATGGAAACCGTGTTGGAGGCCAGCCATCGTGAGCATCTGCTTGCGGAAGTCCGCAATTACCTCCAGGGAAAATCAGCTCAGATCAATATTCAGGTCCGGACCAACGGGGCCGATCAGCACCAAAAGTGGCTGCTGATTCGAGGTAAGGGAGTAAAATCTGAGACTGGGAACTTTAGCAAGTTGCACGGGATCCTGCTTGATAATACCAAATTCAAGACCCAGGAAGAACAGATCCGGCATCTGGCCAGGCATGACTTTTTAACCCAGCTGCCTAATCGGATGAGCTTTCTGGTGCAGCTTGAAAAAGAACTTCAGGCCGGACATACCGGGGCGGTGCTGCTCCTGGATATTGATAACTTCAAAAGTATCAATGACACCCTTGGCCATCTCTATGGGGATGAATTGCTCAAGCAGATTGCCGGCCGATTGCTGTCAATTTGTGACGATAACATGATGGTCGGTCGTTTGGGCGGAGATGAGTTTCTGATCCTGATTGCCAATAAATGCCAACAGGCCGATATTGAAGCCTATGCCAATAAGATCCTGACCGCATTTAATGAGGCCTTTATTCTGGACAGCCGGGAAGTCTTTGTCAGTATCAGTATGGGTATTTCCTGCTATCCCTACGACAGCAGGGCCATTGATCAGTTAATTATGAATGCCGATACAGCTATGTATGAGGTTAAGAACCGGGGCAAAAATCACTACATGTATTATCATCACGGCTTAAAAAAGGAAATGAAGCGGAAAGTCGAAATCGAAATGATGCTCAGAGCAGCATTAAAGTCCGATGGCTTTAAACTGGTCTATCAACCCCAGGTGGATTTGCACAGCGGCGGGATCCTCGGCTTTGAAGCACTGCTGCGACTCAAGGAAAACTGCCTCGGCCCGGACCAGTTTATTCCGGTGGCAGAAGAAACCGGTCTGATCAGCGAGATTGGCCGCTGGGTGGCCCAGGAAGTCGTGGCACAGATCGTCCGCTGGCGGAACAAGGGTCTGGCTGAAAAACCAGTGGCCATCAATTTTTCCAACCGCCAGCTGCGGGACAAAGATTATATTGCCTATATCACCACACTGCTGCAACAGCATCACGTCGATCCCCAGTTTATTGAGATTGAGATTACCGAAAGCATCTTGATGGAAAACGATTACCAGACTGATCAATTCCTAAAAGAGCTTAAAAACGCCGGGCTGTCGGTGGCGCTGGATGATTTTGGTACCGGATATTCGTCGCTGAATTGTTTGACCTATCTGCCGGTCAACAAAATAAAACTGGATAAATCCATCAGTGATCAGTTTTTACAGGGCAACCGGATCAAGGTGATTGACAGCCTGATTTTGCTGGCTCATAGCCTCAATTTAAAAATTATGGCCGAGGGGATTGAAGAGTGGGAAAAAGTTGGTATTCTTAAAAACAGCCGCTGCGATGCGATCCAGGGCTACGTCTTCAGCAAGCCGCTGGACGCCGACGAAATCGAGATGATTTACAATCACAATCTGATGAAAAGAGAGGGAGAGCAGAGTGAAACTTATTGACAAACTGAACATCACCGCAAATGATGTCATTACTATCACCGGCGGCGGCGGCAAAACCGCGCTGATGTTTGCGCTCAGCCGGGAACTGGCCGCCCGCAAGCTTAACCATGTGATGACCACAACCGCCAAGATCTGCATTACCGATGTGCCGGAACAGCAGTGCCTGATCCGCAACGTGATGACGGAAGTGATCGCCGTGATTGCCCAAGAGCCGCAACGGGAATGGCTGATTGGCAAGGAAAGAGTCAGCGGACAGAAAATATCGGGGTTTTCCGAAGTCGAGCTGATTGATTTAAAGGGGGCGATCGTGCCCCTGGTCATCATTAACGAAGGGGACGGATCAAAACGCAAGCCCTATAAATTCTATCATGACTATGAACCATCGATTCCGTCAATCACCACCAAACTGATTCACGTCATGGGCGCCGAAATCCTGTTTCGGAAAATTGACGCGGATACCTTTCATCGCGCTGAACTATATAATAATGATCAGGCGATTTTTGATGAAACCGTTTTACAGCAGACGCTTACGGCTTTTATTGACAATAAACTAAACCAGACCCTGGCTGAAAATGCCACCCGGATTCTGTTTATCAACAAAGCCGATGGCGACAACCTGACAAATGCCCGGCTGATGGCAAAAATCGGGGCCCCCTTATTTGACCATTGCCTGCTCGGTTCCCTCAAAGAGGGTTGGGTTGAGCAGCTTAAATAAAGAAAAGAAGGAGCTTATATGAAAATAAAAATTACCGCAGTTGTTATATCGGTCTTGACTGTGGTTACGTTGGCCGGCTGTGCCGCCGCAACCACTAACACCAGCAGTGACGCCGCCGCAGCCAAAGAGGATACCCTCTTTCAGGCGTCGACGATTAATTCGCTGCTGGCCGGAAATTACGATGGTTTTATGAGTTTTGGCGAATTGAAGCAGCACGGCGATGTCGGCATCGGTACCTTTAACGCCCTGGACGGCGAGCTGGTGATGATTGACAATACGGTCTACAAAGTCAAGGCCAGCGGCGCCGTGGAGGAAGTCCCGGACACCGATACCACCCCCTTTGCCGCGGTTACCTACTTTAACGAGGATGCGACTAAATCATTGGGCCCAACCACCAGTCTGGAAACCCTGGAGCAGGAACTGGACAAAATGATGACCGATCCGAATGCCTTCTATGTATTTCGGATCGACGGCACCTTCAACTCCATCAAAGCCCGTTCGGTGCCCAGCCAGGTAAAACCTTATCCGGTGCTTTCCGAAGCCGTCAAAAAGCAGTCGATCTTTGATTATCAAAAGATCAGCGGAACCCTGGTCGGTTTGTGGTGCCCGGCCGATATCGGCGGCTTGAATGTCAAAGGCTACCACTTCCATTTCATCGCCGATGACCGCAGCAAGGGCGGCCACCTCCTCGATGTCAGCTTCGACAGTGCCGATGCCTTTGTCGATCAAACCGACGGTTTTTTCATGACTCTGTCGCCAACCACCCCGGAGGGAACCGTTACTGATGCCGACTCCGCCATCGATGCCGTCGAAAAATAACCAGGTTCGAATCTATCACAAAAAGACACTCGCGCGAGTGTCTTTTTTGTGTTCAAGATTCAACTTGCCGAAGGGCCGTACAGAGCCGGGTAATGCCGGTGGTGATTTCGGCAAAGGTTAGGTGGGCGTAGCCGAGGAGGATGTCGCTGCCATAGGGTTCCGGGTTGCCAAAAAAGTAGTTTTCGATGGGGTAGACCCGGACCTGTTGGGCATTGATGCGATTGATCAGCGGGGCGTCAAAAACAACGTCATTAAAATGAACAACCATGTGCAGCCCGGCGGCGTGGCCTTTAATTTCAAATTTATCCGGATAGCAGCGGGATAATTCATCGATCAGGTGCTGGCGTTTTTTAGCATAGATTTTTTTCATCTTCCAGATATGCTTTTCCAGCCCGCCGCTTTCAATAAATTCGGCCAGTGCGTACTGGGTCAGGGCTTCGGTATGGACATCGGAATATTTTTTGAGTTCCAGGTAAGGTTCTATGAGTTGATCGGGGAGAATCAGATAACCCAACCGAATAGCCGGGGTGAGGATCTTGCTGAAGGTCCCCAGATAAATGACCCGATCAGGACTTAGCTCATAAAGTGATGAAATCGGCTGGCCTTCAAACCGGAATTCACTGTCATAGTCATCCTCCAGCAGATAAGTATCATTGGCAATAGCATACTGAATCAGTTTCTGACGGCGTTGGATCGGCAGGATGCCGCCCAGCGGGTATTGATGGGAAGGGGTCGTATAGATAAAGGCCGGGGCCGGGTGGGGGGCAAGTAAATCGGTTATCAGACCCTGATCATCCACCGGAATCCCGATTAAATTGAGTTTCGCGCGCGCAATAATCTGTCGTAATCCGGGATGGGTGGGATCTTCAATCAGGACCGCCTGCTGCCGATCACAAAATAACGCAGCGATCAACGCCAGACCCTGGGTTGAGCCAGAAACGATCATAATCTGGTCAGGATCACAAGCGAGTCCCCGGGTGCGCCGCAAATAGTCGGCAATCGTCTGGCGCAGGCTCAGCACCCCAGCACTGGGATGATAACGAAAAGCCGCTTCGGAAACCTGATCCAGGCTGCGCTGATAGGCTTTTTTCCACTCCGTCAGCGGAAACCGGGGCGAATCAATGACGCCGGACTGAAAATCAATGACGGCGATTGGTGGTGCTTTTTCTTTCATCGCAGTGGCAGTGCGTTTTTTCGCAACGGTTTCCGGGGGGATCGAAAATACATCAATGCCACTGGCAACCACCGTACCGGACCCGTGATTTCCAATCAGGTAGCCTTCGGCAATCAATTGATTGTAGGCTTCGAGAACGGTGCTGCGGGAGATCCCCAGATCGGCCGCCAGCTGTCTGGTTGACGGCAGCTTCCCGGCCGGGGCCAGCTGGCCGTCTAAAATCAGATGTTTGATCTGCTCATAAAGTTGTCGCATCAAAGGTCGGTCACTCTTTTTATCGATATTAATCCACATTGCGTTCCTCCTAAAGTGGTTTGGCGAAAAAACCATTTAAGTGGTTCTTTACAAACCACATCAATCAGGTAAAATTTTATCATAACCATAGCGAGGAGAAAAGAGGATTATTATGGGAGAAAAATTAAGCGCCTACCTGGATTTGACAGTGGCGATGGCAATCGCCGGCAGTGCGGTTGTGGTCAGTAAGATGATGGTGGCCCGGGTGCCGGTATTCTTAGCCACCGAATTGGGGATTGCCATCGGGCTGATCTTGTTGCTGCTGGTCACCTTTGTGATCAAAAAAGAACACCACCGCCTGGATAAAAAAACCGTTGCGGTGCTGCTGGGTCAGGCCCTGGCCGGGATTGTCCTCTACCGGGTCTTTATTTTCTGGGGCCTGCAGCTGACCTCAGCCGCCAACAGCGGTTTGATTTCCAGTTCCGGGCCGGCCATTGTGGTGATTCTGGCGTTTTTGATCTTAAAAGAGAAGATCTCAAAAAACAACGCCATCGGGCTGGCTTTTGTCATTGTCGGACTACTCTGTATCAACCTCTACACCTATTTTGCAGAAGGGACCCTTGACAGCTCGGTGCTGGGGAATTTTCTGATTCTGATTGCCGTTATTGGCGAAGGCTTATTTTCGGTGCTCAGTAAAATAAAGTGCATCCCGATGTCCCCGGTGTATCGGACGACGCTAGTGGCGGGGCTGGCCTTTATCTGTTTATTGCCCTTTGCCAGCTATGATGCCTGGGACTATCCATTTGCGGAAATGTCGCTCCAGACTATTTTGTGTATTGGCTATTACGGGATCTTTGTCTCATTTATATCTTACGTCCTGTGGTTTCGGGGGATTGCCAAGGTCGCGGCCAGCAACGCCGCGATCTTCACCAGCGTGGTGCCGGTCAGCAGCATTATCCTGGCCGCCATCCTGCTCAATGAAAAAATCCAGCTTAGTCATTTACTGGGAATGAGCCTGATTATCTGCGGCATTCTCATCGCCACCCAAAAGCCGCCGGCGAGCCCCAGCAAAATGATCGGCCCGGAGCTTAAAACCATCACGGCTGAAACGATCGAGAGCGACTGATCCCGGCTGATATCAGACAGTGACGCGACTAGTGTCGTTTGCCCGAATAACGGCTAAGTTCAACCGCAATCACGGCGGTCTGATTGAGGACATGTTGATCAAAGCTGAAATCGTCCCGGCCGGTCTGCTGTTTCATAATCGCCTGTAAAGCCTGGCTCTTGGCTGCGGCATCGTCAAGAAAAACCGCCTGACCGGTGCCGATAAAACTTTCAAAATAGCAGCTGTAATCACAGCCCTTTTCGCCGCTGAGTAGTTCCTGCATCTGATCCATCTCAATACAGACCTGGTTGTTTTGTTTCAGGATATCCATTTTGCGACCTTCTTTGGCACAGTGCAGAAAGATGGTAATGACGGAATCATCCCGGCGATAGCCAAAATTCAGGGGTACCACATAGGGCTGGCCGTTGTCCACCATGGCCAGTCGGCACACCTTACAGCCGTTAATAATTTCAATAAGCTCCGTTAGTTCTGTTACTTCCCGATTTGATCGTCGCATTTGCTGCCTCCGTTTGTTTTCTTCATTTCTTCATTAAATTTTAACTTATCGTACCGATTTTCAGATCAGGAGTCAAGCCGCTTTTTTCAGATTAGCATCATGACCATTCTTGTATTTATGGCGAAAGAAGCTTATAATTAAGAAAAAATTGCAGTTAATTGGGGGAGACGAAGCCATGGCGAATCACAATAATTCAAGCGAAATAAAAGCTTCCAGCGCGGTAAAAGCACTAAAAACAATCCTGTGGGCGTATATCATCCTCTGCCTGATCATTGCCGGGCTCAATTTTGGCTATGTCAGTCGGGCTACCCCGGAAGTGGCCGCCTTTATCAGTTGGCTGTGGGGTTTTTATGAAAACTGGGTCAAGACCAGTTTTATTGTCCTGGGCAGCTTTCTGACCCTGCGGATTATCGGCTCATCCCGACGGACCGTGATGCGCAAGCGCAATCTGATCGGTTTGATCGTGATGGCTTTGGTTGTCCATATCTTCGGACCGATTCTTTTGGATAATCAGGAACTCTACTTTTTTGCGATGCCGCTGCCCTGGACCACCATCCCGCTCCAGCTGATGGACCCCAGCACCGCCTTTTACCTCAAATATCTGCCGATCTTTGGCCTTACCGGCATCTCGATGGCGCTGCTCTTTTATCTGCTTGTCACCATCGTTGTCCTGGTCGGAACGCTGCTGCTGGGCCGGCGCTGGCAATGCGCGACACTGTGCCTGTTTAATGGTTTTGCCAGCGAGGTTTTTGATCCGGTGATGCCCCTGCTGGGTTCCTGGAAAAAGGTCAAGGCCCGTGGTTTAAAACGGTTTGCCATCCTGCGCTGGCTGTTTCTGGCAATCGCCCTGGGTTTTACCGCCTACTGGGTGTTATACCTGCTGGGCCTGCCGCTGACCAACGGCGAGATAGTGTCAAAAATTGAAACCTACAAATACCTCTCTACCGAGCTGTTGATGGCGATGTTTTTCTGGGTCGCCTTTAGCGGCCGCGGTTACTGTTACTATTGTCCCCTGGGAACGGTGGTGGGTCTGCTCGGCAAGCTGGTTGGTCAGCAAATTACAACCAATCAGAGCAACTGCATCCAATGCGGCCGCTGCAATGCCGCCTGTCCGATGTCCATCGATTTAAAAACCAGTGCCGCCACCGGCCGCCCGGTCGCCGAGCTGCGCTGCGTCGGCTGCGGTCACTGTGTCGACAGTTGCCCCACCGAAACCCTGGCTTATTCAACCCGGTTTCTCGAGCTCTTTAAAAATAAATAACAGCTAACCTCAGTAAGCCGCCGGATTAAATCCATGGGCTGGCGAGGTTGTCGCTAAACTACCGTACCGACCAATTGTTAATCGGTTGTTCGCCGCGGAATCGGACAGGCCCTGCCGTGTCCGCTCCGATGCGTACAACATGATGTAACAATTGTCGGTACTGGGTTATCTTTTTTAACAACATCAACAGGCCGTCGGACGATCCGACGGCCTGCTTTTTTATGCTTTTACTAAATTTTCAAGTAAGTTGATCATAAAAGGGTATGAAAAAAGAAACAAAGACGGAAAATGAGCAGCAGACAGTTAATTAAAATTTGAGTAGGAGGCAAGATAATGGCAGAAATTTATGTTGATGTGAGAGGCGAAACCTGTCCGGTTCCTTTGGTAGAAATGCGTAAAGCCGTCAGGAAGGCGCAACCCGGCGATGTCATTGAGATTACCGGGAACAATGCCGCCTCGAAAAAAGAAATCCCGATGGCCGCCGACGCTTTGTCGCTGGCAGTCATCAGCATTGAAGAACAGGACAGCACCTGGACCATAAAAATTCAAAAGTAAAGGAGGCTTTTTCATGGCGGACAAAACAACAATTATTGTTCAGAGCGGTGATATGGATAAACTGTATAGTGCTCTGATTGTGTCCAATGGCTCGCTGGCGATGGGGATGGAGGTGTCCCTGTATTTCACCTTCTGGGGATTGCTGCGCCTGAAAAAAGGCGGCCTGGAAAAAGGTCCTTTATCGAAAATGCATTTTCTGGGGTTGGGAAAAAAAATGATGCTGGGACGGATGAAGAAAAATAATGTCGCTTCCCTGGAACGACTGATGGCAGATTTTAAGGAACTGGGCGGCAAAATCATCGCCTGTGAAATGACCATGGACATCATGGGATTAAAACGCGAAGATCTGATCGAAGACATCATTGACGACTATGGGGCGGTCGGAACCTATATCCAGGAAGCCCGACATTCTGCCATTACCTTGTTTATCTAAGGGGGAAAATCATGGAAAAAGTGTATTATTTGGATAACGCCGCCGCCACCCGGCTGGATGAGCAGGTGCTGGAAGTCATGACACCGCTTTATTTTGACCGTTACTCGGTGGCGACCTCAGAATTTGGTTATTCGCTGGGCGTTGAGGCGAAAGAAGCTTTGGATGATGCCAGAACCCGACTGGCCCGGGCCTTGGGCGCCAACAGCCAGGAGTTTATATTCACCTCGGGCAGTGCCGAGTCCAGCAATTTGGCCTTAAAAGGAGTCGCCAAAGCCTTGGGGGCGAAAAAAGGAAAACACCTGATCGTTTCCAAAATTGAAGACTTTCCTGTGCTGTACAGTGCCAGAACCCTGGAAAAAGAAGGCTTTACCGTCGATTATCTGGACGTCGACGGGGATGGTCTGGTGGATCTGGAAAAACTCCAGACGCTGATTAGCCCGGAAACCATTCTGGTCTCGATTCAGCATGGCAATCAGGAAATCGGCACCCTTCAGGATATCGCCGCCATCGGCAAAATTTGCCATGATCAGGGGGTGCTTTTTCACACCGATGCCACCCACACCTTTATGCGGGTGCCCCTGGATGTGACCGCCGTCGCCGTTGATCTGATCACCGTATCGGCTCATACCCTGCATGGTCCCAAGGGGATCGGTGGACTTTATGTAAAAAAGGGCACCGCCCTGGCTAAAATAATGGATGGCGGTTTTCAGGAATTTGACCTCCGCGGCGGGATGGATAACATTCCCGGGGCGGTCGGCTTCGCCAAAGCGGCGGAACTGGTGACGGCCGATGAAAACATCCGGCTGGCGGCGATGCGGGATAAAATTATCACCATGGTGAGCGATCAGATCCCCGATGTCATCCTAAACGGTCATCCCCGGCAGCGGACGCCCCAGAATGCCAATATCACCTTTCATTATGTTGAGGGGGAATCGATAACCCTGCATCTGGACATGTATGGCATCGCCGTCAGCACCGGCTCGGCCTGTTTCAGCCGCTCCCTGGAAGCCAGTCATGTGATTGCCGCCATCGGCGGTGATCATGAGCGGGCCCACGGCTCGATCCGGATGACGGTGGGACGCTTCAATACCATGGAAGAGGTGATTTTTGTGGTCGAAACACTGAAAAAGGTGGTTGAGAACCTGCGAAAAATCAGCCCCCTGGGCAAGGAATAGGAGGAAATAACAATGGCAAGTCCTTATAATGATCTGGTTCTGGAACATTTCAAGAATCCCCGCAATACCGGGCGGATTGAAGATCCGGATGGCAAAGCAACCGAAGGCAGTCCGGCCTGCGGCGATATGGTGTCGCTCTATTTAAAAGTCGATCCCGAAACCAAGGTGATCGATGATATCAAATTTGAATCCTACGGCTGTGCCTCAAACATCGCCACCGGTTCGATTATTACCGAACTGGCCAAAGGCAAAACCATCGACGAAGCCAAAAACATTACCTGGCAGGAAGCCTCGGAAGCTCTGGGCGGGCTGCCCAAAATCAAGGCTCATTGCTCGGTGCTGGCAGTGGAGGTGTTGCGCTCGGCAATCCAGAATTATGAAGAAAAGCACGGCCTGGTAACCGAAAAGGTCGTCACCACCGAAGAAATTGTCAGAAAACGCTTAAAGAAGGTCATGAATCCGATCAAAGGCCTGGATATGGTGGCAACCCATCTGGTCAAAGAAATTGATATCACCGGTGGCGTGGTTCGAATCATCATCGATCTGCCGGCAACCCATCAGTTTGCCAACGCCATCAAAGAAGATGCGGTGGAAAAAATCGAATCACTCTGGGATATCGATCGCGTCATCGTCGAGTTTACCGACTGATAAAAAAAGTAACTTTGACAAGAATAAAAGATAGCCCAGTACCGACAATTGTTACATCATGGTGTACGCATCGGGGCGGACAACAGATTAACAATTGATCGGTACGGTAGTGCAGCAGTTATCACCAACCAAAAAAAGAGCAACCCTGCTAAAGAGTTGCTCTTTTGCCGCTAACGGGCAGTTTTTGAAACGGCAATAATGCTTAAGGTCAGGGCTGCGGCGCCCATTACCAGGGCAACCATACTGGATACAAAAGCGGCTACTTTCATCGAACTACCTCCTTATTTGTTTTTTTCAGATTGCTTTAATCCTCGTCATAAAAACCGCTCATGGAATAATCTTCAAGTGCTTCCAATAAAAAGACCAGACTTCCGGTCATGCTTTCGGCGGTGGTTACGACAATTTCTTTTTCTTCTTCAGTCAGCTCCATGAATTCTTCTTCAAGATCACATAGGCGCTTAATTAGAAATAATAATTCTGTTTTCATATTTCTCCTGTCCACTGTCTGTTCTAATTATAATACTATCGGCTTAGCAAAGAAATTGCAAGAAAAATTGTACATAAATGGTTTATTCAATTTTATTTGCGGTGGTGGTGGCCAGGTAGGCGATGATTTTCTGCCATAATTATGGCAAAACTGCTATAATGGTGTTATCGCAGACAAAGGAGAAAACGCAATGAGTAAAACAAAATGGCCGGGATCGGTATTGCTGGCACCGGTGCCCCCGGTGTTGGTAACCTGTGGCGAGGCCGCATCAGAAAATATCTTAACGGTGGGATGGACCGGGGTTCTCAATACCAAACCGCCGATGACCTATATTTCACTGCGGCCCAGCCGGTTATCCTACGAAATCATCGCCGCCGCCCGGGAGTTCACCATCAATCTGTCCACCGTGGCGCTGGTCAAAGCCGTTGATTTCTGTGGGGTGCGCTCCGGCCGGGACATGAATAAATTTGAACGGATGGGTTTAACCACAATTCCCGGCGATACGGTAAAGTGTCCGATGCTGGCGGCCAGCCCCTTAAGTATGGAATGCCGGGTCAAAGAAATCATCCCGCTGGGCACCCATGATCTGTTTATGGCCGAGATTCTGGCAGTCCATGTGGAGGACGCCCTGCTTGATGAAGGCGGCAAACTCCATCTGGATCAGGCCGATCTACTGGCCTACGTCCACGGCGAATACTTTGGCCTGGGCGAAAAAGTCGGCAGCTTCGGTTATTCGGTCCGCAAAAAGAAAAAGAAGAAACGACCCGCGCAGCAAAAATAAAGCAAAAACGATGGGCGTAAACCCATCGTTTGAGGTTGTCGAGAAATACCGTACCGACCAATTATCAATCTATTGTTTGCTTGCGGATTCGGACAGGCGATGCCGTGTCCGCCCCGATGCAAACAATCAGATTATTAATTGTCGGTACAGGGTTGTCAATTGCAATTAGACGATGGGGAATTACCCCAGCATCAGGGGCAGTCAAAAAGTGTACAGTTAATTTGCTTTATTTTAAAATTAAACGTAGTACCGACAATTGTTACATCATGTTGTACGCATCGGAGCGGACAGGTTGATAAACCTGCGTGGAGGCAACGAGCCAATCACAAGCTTGCTTGTAGTTGGCGACTGTCCGCGACTAATAAGAAATTTTATTTCTTATTAGTGTCCGATTCCGCAGCGAACAACAGATTAACAATTGGTCGGTACGGCAGTCCACAATCAAACTCTTTTATAGCTTGGTAATCCAGCCTTCGGGACCGGGCAGATCGCCCAGTTGGATGGCGGTGAGGGTATCGTAGAGCTTTTTGGTGACCGGGCCCACTGCGGTTTCGCTGTAGAAAACGTGCAGCCGGTTGTGATGGAAAATACCGCCGATGGGGGTGATCACGGCGGCAGTGCCGCAGGCGCCGGCTTCGGCAAAGATATCCAGTTCATCGATGAAAACATCCTCTTCGGATACGGCCATCCCCAGGACATGCTCGGCCAGATACAGCAGCGAGTATTTGGTGATGCTGGGTAAGATCGAGGGGGAAGCAGGGGTGACAAAGCGGTTGTCTCTGGTGATGCCAAAGAAATTGGCGGCGCCGACCTCTTCGATTTTGGTGTGCGTCGTGGGATCCAGATAAATGCAATCCGCAAAGCCTTTCTGGACCGCAATTTCATGGGCCAGCATCGAGGCCGCATAGTTGCCGCCAACCTTCTGCTGGCCGGTGCCGTTACAGGCCGCCCGGTCATAGTCGGAGACCATAAAATTAACCGGCGTCAGACCGCCCTTGAAATAAGCCCCCACCGGCATACAGAAAACGGTGAAGATATATTCGCTGGCCGGTTTGACGGCCACACTGTTGCCGACCCCAATCATCATCGGGCGGATATACAGCGAGCCGCCGGTGCCATAGGGTGGAATATAGGCTTCGTTAGCTTTAACCACATCGAGACAGGCTTTGATAAAGGTCGCCTCGGGAACAACCGGCATTAACAACCGCTGGCAGGAATCCTGGAAGCGCCTGGCATTCTGGTCCACCCGAAATAACTGAATCTCACCGGCTTTGGTCCGATAGGCCTTCAGTCCTTCAAAGCACTGCTGCCCATAGTGCAGACAGGGAGCCGCTTCGCCCAGATGCAAAACATTATCTTCAGTCATAACCCCGTCATCCCACTGACCCTCTTTCCAGAACGACAGATAGCGATAATCCGTTTTGATATAATCAAATCCCAATTGATCCCAATTAATTTCTACTTTTTTAGTCATTTTTAGCTCCTTTTTAAATATCTATCCTAAAGTGATTGCGAAATTTGAAAGATTCGAACAAACATTGCTTTGATGCCGATATTCAGAAACAGTTTCGTAACGTGTAAGCGAACAGGCGATAGCCTGTACGCTGTACAGTGTAGATACTGTTTGCTGTATACCGGTAGCAAAGCCAACGGAAGTTATTTAAATTTCGACAACCTGTTCTGCAGCCCTAGACAAAGGACATTACCAGGCCCATAATGCAGCCCAAAAGTCCGCCCAGCCAGACAATCGCGTTGAGTTCTTTGCGCATGATTTCCAGAATCATTTTTTCAAAAGTCAGGACATCGTAGCCGTTAATCTGATCTTCAACCAGTTTTGACAAGTCCAGGGCGTGAATTAAAACGCCGATGTTTTTGTCAATCAGCTGATGGTAGGTCGTAATGACCCAGGCGACAAATTCCGGAATCCGGTCTTCGTATTCGAGATAAAGATCGCAAAGCCGTTTGTCGAGCAGATTCGTGCTTTCTTTTTTAAAGATGTTATCGAGAATACCCTCGCCTTTTTCAACCACCATCCGTTCGATGATTTCAGACATTTTAACCTTGGCGGAACTGATCAGGTTTTCATTGATCAGCATCGCAAACATTGAACCCTGCAGATTATTGACAATTTCGGTGACGGCGATTTCCGATAAGAGCGGCCCAAGTTCCATTTTGACCATCCGCTCATACGAAAAACCGACCACTTTGGTCGTCACATCAGTGATCATCTGCTCACCCCGTTCGGCGCCGGAAAACGAGTAGAACAGCTCCCGCAGGGTTTCGTCGCTGGTGCTTTTTTTAGCGATCAGGCCATTGACGGCAACAGTGATCTTATCGTCCATTTCCGGCGACAGCAGGCCATTTTTGATGACGTCTTGATTGAGCAGATTGTTGGCCACCACGTCGCCCAGTGATTTGGCGATGCGTGGTTTTTCTTTGGGAATTAAGCCCGGGGTGAAGGGTAAGGTCAATCCCAATAATTTGATGCCTTTTAAGGGGCGAAAGAGCATCCGAATCGCGATGCCATTGGTGATCAGTCCGATGATGCCCCCCATGATCGGACCAATAAAGAATGATAAATCCATGGTTTCCTCCTGTTGTAACTTCTGGTTAGTAGCTTTTGGTATATTCTAATCTTTTTAAAACAAGCTGTCCAGTAGAATGATAAAAACCAGTAATAGGAATAACAATTACTAGTAATTATGATTGTGTTTACTTTAGCTAGCTGATACAATAAAGCAAGAAAATTTTTGGAAGCAGAGGGAAATGATGAAAAATGAGAATTTAAAACGGTGGATCTACCTGAGTGTCGGAACCATCATGCTGTTGTTTCTGGGATTATTGTATGCCTGGTCAATTTTTAGGGCCCCGCTGAACAAGGTCTTTGAAACATGGACCGTAACGGACTTATCACTTAATTTTACAATCTCAATTATCTTTTTTTGTATTGGCGGTTTTGTCAGCGGGCAATTAACCCGCTTTATCAAAAACCAGTACATTGTTCTGATGGCGGCAGCGATGCTGTTTATCGGTTTTTTTGGGGTCTCGAAAATCGATCCGAACCAACCGGGACAAAGCTTAATCCTGCTGTATCTGTTTTATGGGGTACTCTGCGGAACCGGCGTTGGGATGGGTTACAATTCAATTATCAGTGCGGTAGTGCCATGGTTTTCCGAAAAAGCCGGTTTGGCATCAGGGATTTTACTGATGGGCTTTGGTCTGGGGGGACTGATCCTCGGTACCATGATCAGCTCTTTTATTGGCAGTGTCGGAGTATTGGAAACCTTCTTCTATCTAGCCATTATGGGCGCGGTAGTGATGGCGTTAGGTTCCTTCTTTATCAAGAAACCGGAAATTGCACCAAAAAAAGCGGTGGCTGTGGCCGGTCAAGCCAGTCAGAAAAAAGAATACTCGGCCGGGGAAATGTTAAAAACCGGCGTTTTTTGGACCTATTTCTTTTGGGGAATTATGATTACCGCATCAGGACTGCTGATCATCGGTAGCGCCGCAACCATTGCTGTGGCCTTTGGCGCACCGGCCCAATTGGGGCTGCTGGTTTCAGTATTTAATGGCGGCGGCCGGGTGGCCATTGGCACCTTGTTCGATAAGGTCGGCAGAGGCAAAACCATGGCGACCAACACCATTCTGCTGCTGGTTGCTGGTGTTTTCTTATTAATGGGCGCAACCATGAATAATGTTATCTTCATCTTCATCGGCCTGTTATCGGTTGGGGTTACCTATGGTGGGGTACCGGCCTTATCCTCAGTCGTTATCAATTCCAGCTTTGGTTCGAAAAACTATCCGCTGAATTTCAGCTTATCCAATTTCTTACTGGTACCGGCAGCCATCATCGGACCAATGATTTCAAGCTATCTACTGCAAAGCTCGGGCGGCAGTTACAGCTCAACCTTTATCGTTATCATTGTTTTCGCAGCTATCGCTTTGGTACTGAATCACATTTTAGGGATACAAAGTAATAAATTAAACCAGGCAGCAATTGTGGCTGTGGTCGAAAATTAAGCTGTTGCAATAAAAAATACTCAAATAAAACCCGAATTAAGACTATTCTGTTATAATCGATACAAGAATGTACTGATAAATAATAAGTAAATTTGGAGGGTTATTATGGAATTAAAGGATAAAATTTTAGCGCTAATGAAACAGCAGGGAGCACCGATGACTGCTGGTGAAGTCGAAAAAGCCTTGAAGGTTGATCGCAAAGAAGTGGACAAAGCCTTTAAGCAGCTAAAAAAAGAAGAAGCCATTGTGTCCCCGGTGCGTTGCAAATGGGAACCAGCCCAAAAATAATCGAAAAGAAAAGGTGGCCTTTCTTAAAACCATCAAAAAGATAACCCAGTACCGACAATTGTTACATCATGTTGTACGCATCGGAGCGAACAACAGATTAACAATTGGTCGGTACGGTAGTTTATCGACAACCTCAAGAAAGGGTAACCTTTCTTTTTTTTCGAGCTAAACTGGCTTTTCTGGGTTTTATTCGCTATACTGATAGCAGCATAAATGTTTGCGTGGGGAGCGACTCCTCGATTAAGAAAAGAAGGATTGAAAAGATGGGACATTTTATAGAATTTAAAGATGTACATAAGCGTTACCATATGGGAGAAGTGACCATTAATGCCGCCAATGGGATCAATTTTTTTATTGATGAAGGGGAGTTTGCGGTGGTGGTCGGGCCCAGTGGGGCCGGGAAAACAACGGTGCTAAATATTCTCGGCGGGATGGATAACTGCGATGAGGGCCAGGTGATTGTTGGTGAAAAAGATGTAGCGGCTCTGAGTCGTCGCGAGCTGGCGGAATATCGGCGGTATGACACCGGTTTTGTGTTTCAGTTTTATAATCTGATTCAAAATCTGACCGCTGTTGAAAATGTCGAGTTGGCGACCCAAATCTGTCGCGATCCGATGGATGCCGAAACGGTCTTAAAAAGCGTTGGCCTGGAAGAACGGCTGGGAAACTTTCCCTCCCAGCTGTCCGGCGGCGAGCAGCAGCGGGTAGCCATTGCCAGAGCGCTGGCCAAACGGCCGAAACTGCTGCTATGTGACGAGCCCACCGGCGCCCTGGATTATAATACCGGTAAAAATATTTTAAAACTGCTCCAGGAAACCAGCCGCAAAGAAAAGATGACCGTGATTTTGATTACTCACAATCAGGCTATAACGCCCATGGCCGACAAGGTCATTATCATGAAAAATGGTCAGGTTCAGAAAAGTTATCTCAATGAAAAGCCCTTATCAGTTGATGAGATTGAATGGTAGCCGGATCAGAACGCTCCGCGGAACCCTTACCCTGGATGGCTTTGCGCTGGTTAAACCCCTGGATCAGGGTCGTTTTGGTAGCTGTTTTCTGGTCTCCCGGGATGCAGAGCGCTATGTTTTAAAGATCTTTAATCCCAATGACGTCAAGCGCCGTAAAGAAAAATTAGCCCGGGAAAGCAAATTTCTCAAAAGAATCAACCATCCGGCCATCCCCAAACTGATCCAGATCCTTGATCGGGATGGTTTCTATGGACTGGTAATGGAACAAATGCCGGGACAGTCGCTGGAAGATTTATTGGAATCGGATTACGCCTTTAATAAAACCGAAATTTCAGCCATTATGGCGCAATTAATTACGGTGATGGAGTATCTCGCAGGGCTTAACATCTGTCACCGCGACATCAAAACCGACAATATTTTATGGACTGGTGCGCAGCTGGCCATGATTGATTTTGGTACCGCCAGCGAAATGTCACGGCTTATTAACCGCTTTAATCCCGACTTCTGGGGAATTGGTGATGTATTTCTGCGTCTGGCCGCCAATTGTGATGAAATGACCGCCAGCTCAAATGATTTTTCGCTGGCACAGCTCGATTTAAATCAGGCCCAGCGATACGTCATCCAACGCCTGCTTTATATTGAAAAACCATATCGCGATTTTCAGACCTTAAAAGAAGATTTTAATCAAATCTGGCAAATGAATATGGGATAATGCAGAGTATTGTCCGCAAACGGAAGCAGGCCATGCTTGCAAGCGACCGACCAAAAATTAATAAAGGGGAGTGCTTAACAACTGTGAATGAATTAACCTACTATCTGCCCATTATTCTGATTGTTACCGCCAATGTGTTTTATAATATCTGTACCAAGTCGACCCCGGAAACCGCCAATCCATTTTTTTCGCTACTGATTACCTATCTGGTGGCGGCGCTATTGACGTTAATCCTGATGCTGGCCAATGGTTTGGACGAAGGAATCGTCCAATCATTTAAACGGCTCAACTGGACCAGCTACGCTCTGGGGATTTCGGTTGTGGCCCTGGAGTTAGGATATATTACGGCCTACCGGGCCGGCTGGAACATCAGTCTGGGTTCACTGGTGGCCAATATTTCATTGGCAATCCTGCTGATCCCGATTGGCATTCTGTTTTACAAAGAGGTTCTGACCACCAATCATCTGGTGGGAAGTGCACTTTGTCAGGCCGGTTTATTTTTTATTAATCGCTAGCGATAATGCCTGGATAGATTTGCAAAATTACGAACAGCAGTTGCTTTGAGGTCAGTTTTCGCAACAAGAAGAAATCGCTATGCGAATTTCTTCTTGTTCGCAGGCAGTCGCCAATTACAAGCAAGCTTGTGGTTGGCTCATTGCCTTCACGGAAACAATTGTTTAGCACAAACCGGCAGCGAAGCTCATGGCAGTTCATTTATTACTTTGGAATAAAGGAGAGTAAGATAGAATGCATTTAAACACACAATATTTTGAGGAACTCTGGTTAAGCGATAATCAGAAAAAAGAGCCGACGGTTGAATTTTGGAACTTTCGGGCGGAAGAATACAACCTGTCGTCATCAACCGCAGACGCCCAGTTGAACCGTAGAGAAAAGGTTCAGTCTTTAATTGATCAAGAGATTATCAAAGCGGAATCAACGATCCTGGATATCGGCTGCGGATCGGGACAATTTGCGGTTGAACTGGCTAAAAAAACCAAAAAAGTGGTGGGGCTGGATTTTTCCGAAAAGATGCTGAGCTATGCCAGTGCCAATGCCGCCGCTGCAGGACTGGAAAATACCGATTTTATTCACTCCGATTGGGACCACTTTCACTACCCAGAACCCTTTGATCTGGTCATCGCCAGCATGTCTCCGGCCATTCATAAACCAGATCATCTCTATAAAATGATGGAGTACTCCCGGGGCTACTGCTATTTATCATCCTTTGTGGAACGGCACAGTAGCTTGAAGGAAAAACTCTACAGTCTGACCGATCAGAGCTATGTTCGTCAGTTTAATAAGATCAACTATATTTTTAACCTGTTATGGACAAAGGGCATTTTCCCGGAACTGACATACGAAACCGGCATTCATAAACGGGTATTTCCCTTAGCAAAGGCAAAGGAGATTTACACCCGGGAACTGTCCGTATTGGAAAGTCCGAAACAGGCCAGGCAGATTCGTCAATACCTGGAGGACATCGCTGAAAATGGTATGATTACGGAGTCACTGCAACAGCGAAAAGGCGAACTGATCTGGAAATAGCCCTGAAGAAAAAGAAAATGTCCGCCATTCTTATTTCGTAGAATGGCGGACATTTGAAATTAATGGTATTAATTTGAGTTATTAACTTAGTTGGAAAAATTCAGCTGATCGAGTTTGGCTTTAGAAATCCGATGGAAGACAATCAATGAGACAATCAGCAGTCCCACTGCGGTAACCCAGGTCAACAGGAGATTTCCGTAGCTCAAACCAGCCACCAGATAACCGACAAAGCTGCAGGTGGCCACCAGAACAGCATAAAGCATCTGGGTTGAGACGTGCTGAATATGATCGCAACCGGCTCCTGTTGAAGATAAGATGGTGGTATCTGAAATGGGCGAACAATGATCGCCAAAGACCGAGCCAGCCAGAGTCGCCGATAAGGTCACAACCATCAGTTCTGGGGCGGTGTATTGGGAAATCATCACCACAATCGGAATAAAGATTCCGAAGGTACCCCAGGCAGTACCGATGGAAAAGGATAGCAGCGCCGAGACCAGGAAAATCATCGCCGGAATCAGCCCCACCGGGATGCTGCTGGCTTTGACCAGCTCGCCAATAAAGAGGCCGGTACCGAGCAGATCCTGACACAGCGCCCCGATGGTCCAGGCCAGGGTCAGGATGATATAAGCGGGAACCATGGTTTTAATCCCTTCGCCAATGCCGCCCATAAAGGTTTTAAAGTCAATCAGTTTTCGGGGAACAAAGAGCAGGAAGGTCACTACCAGCGCCCAGAAGGCCCCCATCACTAAAGCCGCCGAAGCGTCGCAATTGCCGAAGGCTTCTGACAGGGATAAGCCTTCACCTGACCAGTAGCCGCCGTTCTGGAGCATCGATAAGATTGAAAAGGCAATCAGTGAACTGATTGGAATAAT
>Ga0074199_1000383_pt1 | contig 75376 bp, 74 predicted proteins | sample EPASupsiteSAE347_FD_64528 | JGI IMG/M metagenome (GOLD analysis project Ga0074199, IMG submission 64528) | Bioremediated contaminated groundwater from EPA Superfund site, New Mexico - Sample SAE3-47 | ecosystem: Environmental > Aquatic > Deep subsurface > Groundwater > Contaminated ... | reverse complement strand
CAAAAGTAGCGCCGGCGTAGCTTAAAGTAACAGCGTCGCCGCTTAACTTATCGGACGAGAGCGTAACCGTGGCGCTGGTCGTACCATCATAGGTCTTGTTTACGCCGGTAGCCGTAACGATCAGGTCTTTCTGGGAAATGTTGGCTGATATTGTCGGTTGAGTAAGTGTATAATTACCCGCCTTAGTGCCTCCAAGTGTCAGGCCAGACACAATCACGGTATTTGCGCTGGCTACATCCGCACTATTAAAGGTGCCTGTTACACCGCTAGTGCTTAGGGTAACAGCATCCGAACCAACCACTCCTACTAGGGTTGCACCTGTAGTAACAAGTGTCGCGGTAGTTGTGCCATCATAGGTTTTAGCTGCGACGGTGATGCCGATTACGGTCAAGGCTTTCGGATTTACCGTCAATGTTCCTTCAGTATAAGTAATAGTATAGTTACTGCTAGTCAAGCCACTTGGAGTAATAACATACGAACCAACATTAGTAGCACCTTGCGAAGTGCCGCTATAGGTTAACGTTCCGCCAAGCACACTGGATGTTTCGCTATTAACAAAACCAGAATAGCTAACGCCATTACCACCGCTATATGACAAGCCATCGTAGGTCTTAGAAGCATTATTAGCGGTGACGGTTAAAGAAGCTTTAGCAATATTAGCTGTAGCAGTTGCCGTGGTATTGGTTAAATTATAGTTTCCGGCATCTGCGCCTGAGATCGAGATACCGCTGACACTGACTGTCTTGCCGGTGCCGACGTTCTTATCGGCAAAAGTAGCGCCGGCGTAGCTTAAAGTAACAGCGTCGCCGCTTAACTTATCGGACGAGAGCGTAACCGTGGCGCTGGTCGTACCATCATAGGTCTTGTTTACGCCGGTAGCCGTAACGATCAAAAGCCGAGTTGTAATGCTCTGCGTCAAGTTGTTTGAAGTGCTTCCATTAAAACTACTATCACCGCCATAAACGGCCGTAATCGTATGTGATCCTGCGGAAAGCGCGCTAGTGCTAAAAGTAGTGGATCCAGAACTAAGAGTTCCCGTTCCTAAAGTAGCTGCTCCATCTTTAAAAGTAACTGTTCCGGTTGGAGTGCCCCCTGTTCCGGTAACAACCGCGGTAAAAGTAACTGAATCTCCATATATTGATGAAGCGCTCGATGTGGTGAGCACAGTGGTGGTATCAAAGTTTGAGCTAGAAGCAACATCAAGTATTCCTGTTTTTGCGCTATCAAAATATGTATTGGTTTTATTGGTTGCAGGGCATGAATAATTCTCTGACCCCCATGTCCCGGAAACTTGACCAACCCCACTAAGAGTAAGAGTACCTACATCAACAATATGTCCGTTATATATACTAGCTTTCGCTCCGCTAGCAATAGATAGATTACCAATGATTATAGTATCATCAGAACTATTGCTATCTATCGTTTTATTACCGCTCCCGCTCAAGATAAGATTATAATAGGTACCCGCTTTCACTGTTTGATTGGAGGTACCGGAATAATTAATTGTATTACCAGAAGCATCCGCATCTAAATTAACTGCTATGGAAACACTACCGCTATAATTTAACGTGGCGTTCACACCTTGAACAAGAGTACCAGACGATAAAAAACTTCCATTAACGGTAAGAATGCCGTTATTAGTCAAAGTCTTACCACTATTAATAGTCAGTATTTTGGAAACAGTAATGTTTGCGCTGGAATCTATCGTATAATTTGCGTCTATGATAAGTTTCTCGGTAGAAATAGTGCCTGAACCATAAATTGTCTTAGATGTGCCGTTTAAGGTCAAAGTATAATAGCTGCTTGATAATGTCACACCCGAGCCAACTGTAAGGTCACCAGCTAATGTGATGCTTTGATATAAGGCAAAAGTGGGATTGGAACCTGACTTGGATTCCAACACCGAAAGCAAGGTTACATTAGTTATAGAATAAAGAATAGAGCTACTTGACGCCTTAATGGTCAAACTGTATAAATTCTGACCATTTATGGATGAGCCGGAATTCATTGTGAAAGCGCCTGAGCCGTTTCCATCAGAATCTGCCTGAAAAATAGCATTCGCGGCTAAAGTCACTACTGCATTCGCAGCAATAATAATATCCCCAGCGTCAGTAGTAACTGTAGTTGCATTTATAGTAACGGTACCGGAAAAAGTAAGGGCGTTATCTACGTTCTCAGCATCAACGAATTTAGCGCTAAAAATACCGCTTATCTCAAAAGAAGCGCCTCTCTCAAATAGATTTTTAGCGCTTAAAGTGCCTAAACTGTAGATTGGGCCATCAGATGTAAGAGTTAAAGTCTGGACTGCGTAAAGTGTTCCTTCAGAATAAATGCCGCTTAAAGCGGTTAAAATGAGATTATTCGCAGAAAGGATTGCGCCTGAAACAAGAGAAATCGCGCCTTCAGGAGTATTTAAGGTAAGATTTGCATCTTTGTTGTAGATAATTGCGCCGAAACCGTCCGGAGGGCCGCGCAGCAATATGCTTGTTCCAATACCCAAACTCTCCAGAATGTCTATATTCCCTTCTGTTTTATCTAAAAGAATGGTGTCCGCATCGATGCTTATGGGCAAGGTTGAACTTCCGAAGCTCTTGGCGGTTATAGAAACCTGATTCGCGCGGATAACCCCGGAAACGGCAGCTGCCGGATCAACCGCAGTAGAATCCAAAGTGGTCTTAACCGTATCCGCTTCAATGGTAACAATCCCCCCCCCTGCGTCAATCAGGCCATCTTGAGTCAAAGTCTCCGCTTTAATTATAATTGTTCCGGAATTTGCCAAGCCGGTTGTTTTCTCAGCTATTATCTTACCTATATTAATGAACTCTGTGCCGAGAGCGCTGATGGAAATCTTGCCGGCATCCAGTGTGCCGCTGTTAATGATGGGCGCGCCTTGCGCAACTAATTCAATTACGCCATTGTGATTTTCTACGCTGGTTGCCTGGATTACACCGCTGTTATTTACGGCATAATCAAAAACCTTGTTTAATATTTTGGTAGTCAGAATGACCTTGCCGCCATTTGCGGTAATGGTGCCGGTGTTCTTAATGGCGCTGTCAAATTTATTGCCATCCGGCCCGAACACTTCGCTCTGCACCGCTTTGTCAATAACCACTGAAATGTCCGCGGCATCATCCAAAGCCAGAGTAATCGCTTCACCGCTTGCCAAAACTACCGTGCCCAGGCTGGCTTCTACGGAAATATTGCCGAGGTTCTGCACTACTTGTGACAATAAAATAACATAGCCGCCATTACGGATATGGATATTGCCGCGGTTGACAATGAAAGAATTCGCGCCGTCTTGAAAGAATTTATACTTGCCGCTTAAGAAATCGGCATTGGTAATATTTAAAGTAGAAGCAAGGAAACCCGCCGCATTGATATTGGCGGTTGAAGCGATGTTGATACCGTTGGAATTAATTAGATAGATGATGCCATTGGCAGTAAGTGTTCCGGCGATATCCGAAACACTGCTTCCGGTAACGCGGTTTAACGCGGCCGAGGTAACGCTATTCTGAATGAAATTGACTACTTCGTTTGCGGCAATACTAAAGCTGGAGTAATCAATAACGACTTTATCGGTAGCGGCGGTAATGGTAAGCGCGGTATTATCGCTGGAATATTCAACGGTAGCGCTGCCTTGGGTAACTTTCGCGCCTTGAGGCAAGGCATATGAAAAAACAGGACAGCAGAATAACGCGATTGCGATTATTGCTGTCCTTAACCCGAAAACATTTTTGTTACGTAACGCCATTACGAAACTTTCCAGCTTAACTTGAAGCTTGTTGAAATTATTGGGGTTATGATTCTATTAAAATAAAAACTTCAGATAAGTATGCCATATAAAAAGGCTCTCGTCAAGTTTTCAACCAGTTATTTTTTCTAAAAATCTTTGGTAACCTGGGCCCAGGTCCGGGCGCCGTTGCCGTCCGACGGCATTTTACCCAAAGGCCAGGCTACTTCGACCCTAACGGAAAGGCTCTTGGGAAGATTAAAACGCACTCCACAACCCGCGGAACTCAAAGATTTGTTCTTATCCTGAGTGTCGGTGGGCCTTTTCAAATGCACCCTGCCCCAATCATAAAAAGTAACTATTCTCAAGGCATCATAGATTTTAACTTTGCTGAAAGGAACATTGATATCCTTGGGCAGTAAATACAAAGGGCAGGACCATTCAAAAGTCGTGGTATATCCCTGATCACCCACTGCCTCTGCCGAAGGATAACCACGCACATTGGTGATGCCGCCCAACTGGAATTGTTCGGTCGAAGGTAAAATATAAGGGCTCAATTGAACCTGGCTCTTCCACAAAAGCGTTGAAGAAAACGGCATTCTTTGCAGTCTCAATAAATTTATGCCATTCTTGACAAACTTGCCTCCTGCCCCGGAAGTGCTGGCATTGCTGTCTTTTGCTTTTAACCCGCCCATAATATTCGGTATGCCGCAATCCAACTCATAAGTGAATATGGTCCGGCCGAACATATCGGACAAATCCATATCAAAACCGGCCTTGGCAATACGCAACCGGTCTTTGCTGGTAAGCACATTCTCCTGGTAATTGTTAACGTCTTTGTAATCGAATCCTAAATTAAGATTCATATCAAAATTCTCGGTATCTATCAGGCTCTGGTTGGCGAATAAACCGTAAAGCTTACTCCTGCCGTGAACATCGGAATCTTTATACTCTTTACCCAACTTTACCCTGCTTAAAGTGGCGTAAGCTCCCGCTTCCAAAGTGTTATTTACCGGGGCGGTATAACGCAGACTGTTTAAGTAGTAGGTTCCGGCCTCGGCCATCTGATATTGATAGCTCAATTTATCGTCAAAACCCAAAAGATTGTTATCTGTAAAACGGGCTGAATACCTGTTTCCGTGTATATAACGGGAGCCGAAATTATCGTAGTCAAAGCCGACGTGTATGGGCAGATTGTCTTTTACCTCCAAGGTTAAATCCGTAGTGCCGGGCTCTTTACCCGGGGCAAGCACGGTTTTGCAAAACCTGTCCGGAGCCTCGTTTACTTTAATCAAATCTTTCCTTAATATATTGTAATTAAACGGCGCGCCTTTTTTCAGGGTAATTTTACTCTTAAGCAGCCTTGAACTGAAATAGCGGTTACCCCTCACATCTATGCTCCCCATCATTCCTTCTAAAACCCGGATCTCTACAACGCCCTCCGCTCCTATTTTCTGGGGAGGCAGGTAAGCGCGCGAAGTAATATAACCATCCTGCCGGTAAATATCGGTAATCTTATCCGCCGCTTTTTGTAATTCTTTGATGGTAATTGTTTTATTTTCCAAAGGCTTGGTTATGGCTTCGATTTCTTTAACGGATATCAGGGTGACTCCGGTAACGTTGATTTTCTTGGGGGTTATTTTTTCCAAGGAATCGATTTTTGCCTGAGGAGGGTTCAATTCCGGCGGAGCCTCAGGAGTTTTTCTTTTAGCTTCTACCCTGCTTCTAAGCTCTGCATTCTGGTCTTCCAAGCTTGTTTTTCTTTCTTCGGCGCTTAATTCTGCGGTAGGCGAAGGAGCAGCGAAAGAGAAATTGCTGAGAAAAAATAAAAAAAGGCCCGTAAATATTAAAGCAAGTATCCTGTCTCTGCGCATAAAACTCTCCTTATTTAATATTTTATTCTTTGGCCTCAATTATAAGCTTATAACCTTCTATCCGATAAGATATCTGCGGAAGCGCCTGATGAGGTTTTTTTCGGTAAAGTTCTTTGAGCGAATCGATAAGCTGCTGGATATCTTTCGGGGTAAGCCAATGCCGGAAATAAGGTTCAATCACGGCGTTAACTTCGCCGCTGTCAAGAAGGGTAACTCCTTTTACAACGATATTCTCAATATACGCCTTCTGCCCTTTTTCTATCTTTTCTTCCAAGCGGCCGTATCCTTCCAAATCCTCAAGGCTCTTTTGAACTTGCGCAACTGCCTGCTGGGAAGAAGGTTGCCCGGCAAAAGAAGTATTTAACGCGGTAAACAACAAACTTAAAAACAAAACTATATTTCTTGCAGCTGAAGCAAAGTTATATATAGAGGTAAGAGCCTTTGCCATCTTTTATCTGCCTTATATTGCTTATTTTAGCCTGCTCTTTAGCGCCGTTTCAATAATTTCCAGAGGAACATCTTTTACAACCCTGGCCTTGCCTAATCCCGCGGCTAAAACCAGCCTGTTTCTTGAACCGATAAATTTCTTATCCCGGTAGAACGCTTTTATAATCTTTTTAAGCGTCAGTCCCTTTATTTGAACAGGAAGCCCGGATTTTTTAATGACATTCTCGACTCTAACCTTTAAGCTATTATTTATAAAGCCCAAATCCCGGCTTATTTCCAAAGCCGCCAGCATTCCCAAGGCTACGGCTTCGCCATGGGTATATTTAAAACCTGAAGCGGCTTCGATAGCATGGCCTGCGGTGTGGCCGAAATTTAAAATTGTCCGCAAGCCTTTATCTTCCCGCTCATCGCGCTGCACTATATCCGCTTTGATTTTGCTTGAAGCGCTGACTACGCGCTCAAGCGCCTCTCTCTTAACCTTAAGAATATCCTTCCAATTTTTTTCTAAATAAGCAAAAAGTGAAGCATCTTTGATTACTCCGTATTTTATTATCTCGGCCAAACCGGTGCGTAATTGCCTTAGAGGAAGAGTCTTAAGCAAATCTACATCGCTAAGGACAAGGCGCGGCTGGTAAAACGCTCCAATCAGGTTCTTCCCCTCTTTTAAATCCACCGCGGTCTTTCCGCCGATTGCAGAATCCACTTGAGCCAGCAAAGTGGTTGGTATTTGTATGTAAGGAATACCGCGTTTATAAATAGAGGCGACCAAACCGCTTAAGTCTCCGACAACTCCACCGCCCAGGGCGATGATAAAAGTGCGCTTTTTAAGGTCAAACCTTGCCAGATCATTTATTACGGAAACTAATATAGAAATAGACTTGCTTTTTTCCGTATCCGGAATAACCTTGACCTTAAAACTTAGCCCGCTTTTCTGCAATTCTCTGGATAGGCTAGAAAAACAGGCCTTTTTCACCAAAGGATTAGTAATTACGTAAGCGCTATTTCCCAAATTTAATTTCCCGGCATATTTAGCCAACAGGGAAAGCGCGCCTGAACCTATCACTATATCGTAGGAACGCTTATCAAGTTTTACTCTTATGGCGCGCATCTTTAAACTCCTAAAAGCCGCAAAATTAATTCAACTAGCGGCCAAACAAGCCAGTTTAAAGCTCCCAACCAAATCAAAGCTAGCAATATGATAAAAGAATACGCTTCGATTCCGGCATAACTGGAAGCTAACGGTTCAGGAAGCAATCCCATCAATATGCGCGAACCATCCAAAGGCGGGATAGGAATAAGATTAAAAACACCGAGGACCACATTGATAGCGATTAAATTAATAATTAAGGAAACTGCTATCAGAGGCAAAGGAATAACCCTTATTGTTACGGCAAGTATTGCCGCGAAAATAAAATTCACTGCCGGGCCGCTTGCTCCAATCAAAACCATATCTCTTTTAGGATTTTTAAGCGCCCAGTAATTGACCGGCACCGGCTTGGCGGCGCCGAAAACAAATCTTCCTCCGGAACTGACAAAAAGAAGCAACGGTAAAATGAAGGTCCAAAACAGGTCTATATGGGCCAGAGGATTAAGGGTTAATCTTCCGGAATATTTTGCGGTGGGATCCCCCAATTTAAAAGCGACCCATCCATGGGCAAATTCATGGACGGTCATAGCGATAACCAAAAGTCCGAAAGATAGGCCAAAAGCCAAAAGTAAACTTATCAACTCACAACCTCAATTATCTTCACTTCAATCACGGGAGGCTTTTCCTGGGGAGCGCTGATTATTTTACCGACAACCTTGACTTTTCTGTAGTTAAGAGCATTTAGGCTGGCGCGGTTACCCTTCAACAAAAATACCTTATTGTCCAAGGTGATAAATTTATGGGTGGCTTTACGGAAAAATACCACTCCGTAAGGCTCAACCTTGCCCGTAAAAACAACCAACCCTTCAGTATTGCCGGAAATACCCTCCGGTTCTTTAAGCGCGGGGGTTTCTTGCGCAGGCTTCACAGCCACAACGGCTTTATTCACAAACTTTTTATAAACCCAGCCGAAACTATTTTGGATAGGTTCGATTTTATACCAATCCCCCGCCTCTGAAATTACGTTAACCACCTCTGCCTTATCAGCTATGCCGACAATGGGAGCGCTCTCGCCAGGCTTTAAACGGATATTAACGCGGTCCCCCAAAAGCTTGGCAGATAAACACCCGGGAGCCGTTTCCGGAACTGCCGCCGACGGAGAAAGTGACTCGGTTGATTTTATGCAGGCAACCAGGCTCTTTTTAATATAGACGGGGATTTTCCGGGGAAGCCTGACCTTATACCAGTCATACATCTCCAAGACCACTTCCACCTGCTCGCCTTTATCCAAAGCGGCTATTACAGTAGAATTGACATTCGCGTCATTGCGTAAATTTATGCCCTTGGCGTTAATCTCGCCGGTAAACGGCGCTTTCTCTTCGGCGTAAACCAAACCGAAAAATAAAACCAAGGCGGCTGGCGCAAAAATGACAGACTTCCAGGAATTTCTTGAACGCATAGGTTATTTCGCCTTACCTGCCTGCTTGGAAGGAGCTTCCTTGCCGGCTGCTGCTGCCGGAGATGCTCCCGCTTCTGCGGTCGCGGCAGTTTCCGCTTTCTCGGCTTTTTCTTTCTTAATCTTAATCCTTACGGTCTTTATTTTCGGAAGGCCATAGACTCTATCCCCTTCTTTCCATTCGCCTTTATCGAGCATTGTCCTGATGCGCTCCGTTCGCTTTAATACCGATCTTTGTTTCTTATCCTTTTCCGATATTGCCAATGATGGGTGTATCGACATTTTTTACAACCTCCTTATTTGACAGTTGCCATAACGTTTGTTTAATTCATTAAGTAAACTCGCCGCGCTTTCCTTGCTGGAAAAGTTTCCGGCGCACAAGATAAAATAACCGTTTTTGCTAAACAACATCACGCCGAGCCCCCGCTTTTTGATAAATTCCGCTTCCTTAAGGGCATTGGCCTTAGTCTTAAAACTGCCCACCTGAATGGTAAAAGGCCCTTGCTGCATAACCGGATTGGCTGCCTGTTTAACCATCACCTCGTTTTTAGCCGCCTGAGGAAGAGGCTGGCTGTTTTGCGCCTTCAACATAATCAAGGCCCTGGCTTGATCCAGAATAATACTCTTTCCTTTTTCCACGCCTAAAGAAAAAGCCGCAATTCCGGTAACCAAAATTGCCAGAATAATCAGTATCGTTTTTTCATAACTCCAGATACGCGTCAAAAACGGATTACTCTGGCTGGCCCCGGAATCCCGAGGTTGGCTGCCTTGAGAAAATAATTCCAACTGAGAATTGCCTTGCTTTTCCACGAAGTAATTTATCTCTTGATTTTATCCTGCTTAAGGTAAACCTTGGTGTTAATCTTCTTGATTATTTTTAAAAAGGCCTCCACGACCCGGGGATCAAACTGCGTCCCGCTTTTCTTTTTAATCTCCTTTATCGCGGAATTAATATCTTTTCTTTCGCGGTAGGGACGGCCGTAAACCATAGCTTCAAAAGCATCGGCAACCGCCATAATACGCGCGCCTTCGGGAATCTGCCCCTTCTTTAATCTGGAAGGGTATCCGGTGCCGTCATACTTCTCATGGTGATGCATTATAATCGGTATTACCGGCCTTAACACTTGCAATGGACGCAATATCTGAGCGCCCTTGACAGGATGCTTTTTAATGATATTGAATTCTGCGGCCGTAAGCTTGGTAGTCTTGGTAAGTATCTCCGGAGGAATATCAACCTTACCGGTATCGTGCAGGAGGCTGGCGTATTTTAAACTCTGGAGTTGCTTTTCATCCAAATGCATCTGATGGCCGATAGCAGTAACCAAGCGGCTAAAATACGGCGAATGTGTGTATTCCTGGGGAACGCGGGTATCCAACAGGGTAACCAGCGACTTTATGCTTCCAAAAACTATTTTTTGCTGCTCCTCGTAAAGCTGAAGGTTCCTTATGCCGATTATCGCCTGTTCAATCAAAGTCATCAATGTTTCCCGGTCGGGGCCTTCAAAAGGATGCGCGCTTCTTTTACGCCTCAAGAGGACAATACCGATCAGGTCATCGGAAATCAAAGGCGCGGCCATAAAATTATCCCGGATCATAACGGAACTATTCCGGATTATCTGCTTCTCTATCCTGTTGACTATTTTTGACCTCTGGTCGGTGCAAGATTTGTTTTTGCCGCTGACAAAACATTTCAAAACAGAATACCGTTTCGTAGTGTCAAGCATCGTAATCTGGCAATAATCGGCGCTCAATATCTGGCTGATGAGCCGGCACAGCCGCGGTATAAGATCAGACAATTCATAAGTGGAATTAACCAGCCGGTAAATACTATGGATGGTGGAAATCAGGCTCTTATACCTTTTCGTAGGGGTCAAATAATTTTTTGTATTCATCTAACGCATACCTGTCAGTCATACCGGCGATATAGTCGCAAACCGTTCTCTTGACGCCATCGCGGTCAATCCGGTTTTGAATTTTTTCAGGAAGCTGTTTGGGATTAGCTACGTAAACCCTGAATAATTCCTGTATAAAACGCTTGGCTTTTATGCTCATCCGCACCACGCGATAATGGTTATAAAGCTTATCCATCAGGAAAGCGCGCAGGGGTATCCTTAATTTTAGCATATCCTGGCTAAAAGTTACAATCTTTTTCTTTATTTTCTTGGCATCTTTATATGACTTAAGCCCGGCCTTTTGGATATTGCTTTCGGTTTCCCGGATTAAATCCGTAACCTGCAAATCAATCAGGGAACGGATAATAAGATACCTCTTTTTCTCCGGAGAAATACAGGAATATTTTGCAGCAATACCTTGATTAAGGTTCCTCCAGATAGAGAGCCCTTCCAAATCCGCCTCTTTAATTAGCCCTGACGCCAAACCGTCATCAAGATCATGGTTATCATAGGCAATCTCATCGGCAATATCTACTACCTGTGTTTCCAGCGTCGGCGATTCTTCGGGAGCTAAACCCTTTAGCCTTGAACTTATATCAAAAGCCGTTGAATGCTTGGCTATACCCTCCCTTACTTCCCAAGTCAAATTCAGTCCGGGAAAATCCGGGTATTTTTCTTCAAGGTAATCCACTACTCTTAAACCCTGGGTATTATGGTTAAACCCGCCGTGCTTAGACATTAATTCATTTAAAGCGTCCTCTCCGGAATGGCCAAACGCGGTATGCCCCAAGTCATGAGCCAAAGCAATCGCTTCGGTCAAATCGATATTCAAACGAAGAACGCCGGCAATGGTCCGGGCAATCTGGGATACTTCGATAGTATGGGTAAGACGGGTCCGGTAGTCATCGCCTTCATGATTTACGAAAACTTGCGTTTTATATTCGAGCCTTCTAAAAGCTGCGGAATGCACAATCCTATCCCGGTCACGCTGATAAGCTGACCTGTAAGAATGCTCCTTCTCGGGATGGACTCTTCCCTTACTCTGCCCGCTTTCCATTGCGTAAGGGGCTAAGGCCGCGCGTTGAGTATCGTTAAGCTGTTTTTGCTTGAGCATTTTTTAATAATTTGGCCAACTCATCCAACGACTGAGAAATAATCTTCGTGCCGGCAAGCGAAGGCATAAAATTGGTATCTCCTACCCAACGCGGGACTATATGTATATGCAGGTGCCCGGTGATTCCGGCTCCGGCGCTGCGGGACAAATTAATACCTAGATTAAACCCTTGCGGTTTCAAGACTTTTTCCAAAAGTTTCTTGGCTCTTTTAACCGCGTTAAACAAACCCAATACCTCTTCTTGGGTCAACTGTTCCAGCTTGCTTAAATGCCGGACCGGAGAAACCAGCATATGCCCGTTATTATACGGAAAGATATTCAGCATCGCGATTACATGCGGGGTTCTAAAAATCACGTAATCACCCGCCTGTTTGCGGCTGGCCTTACAAAATACGCAGCCTTTTTGTTTTTTACTCCTGATATACTTGACTCTCCACGGCGCCCAAAGTTTATCCATATTATATGTTGACTATTTTTGACTGTATCTTATCGTTTATCTCGATTACCCCGTAGGTATTGCATTCAACGCAAGATTTATCCGTCGCGCTTCCGGGGTTAAAAAAAAGCGCGCCGTTGCGTTTTTCGTTAAATACCTGATGGGTATGCCCGAATATAACCACATCTAATTTATCGTTTTTAAACTCCGAGTCAAGAAGCTCAAATATTCTATTCGGCGCGCCAAAACCGTGGAAAATCCCGATTTTAAAATTTCCGGCTTTAAATATTTCTTTCTGCGGCAGGACTTTCTTTATCTCTTCGGGGTCCATGTTCCCGCAAACCGCCTTTAGGCACTTGGAGATAGATTTTAACTCATTAAAAAAATCCAGGCTGACCATATCCCCGGCATGGATGACCATATCCGCGTTCTTAATCTCTTCGATTAATTTCTCCGGCAAGCCTTGAGCCCTGTCCGGTATATGCGTATCGGAGATTACGACTATTTTCAATTTATAAACCTTTCGTTAGGGACGGTTCTATTCTTTATGGCCATTTAGCATAGAACCGTCCCTTTTCTATGCTATGACTTTCGGCTTGGAATACAGATCAAGAATCTGATTCAAACTGTTGATATCCCAAGTCCAGATTTTTTCTTCCAGCGCCCTTAGCCTCGTGTTCACATCGATATCTTTTAGCGTTACAATTACTTTTCTCTGAAGCTTATGCCGGTATCTCCGGCATTCCCTGGAGAAATCAACTACGTCCTCTTCGGTAAGCGAATCCTGTTTTACCGCGACAATCCAGAGGCTGTCGGTCGAACGGCCGATTAACCCATTCTTGAGCAAGCGGCTGTGAAATTGCAATGGCTTAATCTCCCGCAAATGGTTAAGACGAACCTTGCCCTTGCCCATCTGAATCATTTCATCTTCAAAAGAACCCAGAAGCTCACTCATTCTCTCCATAAGCGGCTTTTGGGCCTGAAGTATAAACTCCTGAATCATACCCTCGATACTATCGCGAAATTTAGCTTTTTGGTTTTTGGCGTCAAAGGTGAGCGAATGCAGTTTGCCCTGATAAACGAATTTCATCCAAAAACTAAAAACACGGTCATTAATCTGCAGGAAATCTGCGCTGCGATTTATAGTATCTATCTCTAACAAATGATTGATCCGGGAAACAAGCTTGCTTTTCTGTATCCGCAATAAATGAGATATATCCTTAACCCTGTTCCTTCCGCTGGAGATTAAATAAAGAATAGATATATAGTCATTGCTGTAAGGATGGTCGAGAAAACTTTTTACGTAACTTGAGAATCTTTGATTGAGGATGCCGGTTGAATCAAAAAGCTCTCCTTCCAATATTTCCGAAAGCGGCCGGCCTTCTTTTTTCAACAAGGCGTTAGCAATGACCTCCAGATACATCGGGTATCCGCCGCTAAAATAAACAATGAAATCAATCAAAGGAGCGGCCAAGGGTATCCCGGAGAGCTTGTTCTTCAGGAATTCCATACTCATACCGATATTAAAAGGCTTAACCTCCACCACCTCAAAGTTACCGAAAAGCAAAGAAAGATTTTTCGAAAGGATATTTCTCGCCTTGAATTTCAAAGAGCTGGCGATTATATACATCGTGTTTTTGTTGGTAATCAAAAGCTTGGACCAATCACGATAGAGGCCGGTAAAACCAATGCCTTCGAGATTCTGAAACTCATCGAATATCACTACGCAATACTTGCCTGTCTCAAGGTGGATAAGCTCGCAGAGGGCGTTTAATTCCGTGAATATATTCTTCTTTTTCCTCTTGCTTAGGTCGTTAAGGATTGATTTTATCTTCTCGCAGGTCTTGGGAATATATCTTGCGGATTTACTAACCAGAAAATCCAAATCTTCTTTCAACTCTATGTCGCTGTTGCCCAGAAAATTATAAAGCAATACCCCGATAAACCTTTTGGAAAACGAAACAGCTGATTCCGGCCTTACATCAAGGTAAAGCGGAATAATCAGATTATCCTGAAATTTATCCAGAAAATTAAAGATAATGGAGGTCTTGCCCACCAACTCATCGCCAACCAAAGCGATATTCTGACGGTAATTTTCTTTTAAACCGTTTACCCGCTTTTGAAGTATATCCTCGTAATATTTACGGCTAAAGTAAGTTTTCTTCATTATGGCAAATAAAATAAGGGGTTTTTCGGCACAGCTCCCTTGCGCACTTCGAAATGCAAATAAGTATTCCTGTCCCGGCCGCTAGCGCCGGCTTTGGCGATAATCGCGCCCTTTAACACGCTGTCTCCGGCTTTAACAAAGATTTCCGAATTCCTGCCGTAAACAGTAAATAACCCGTCGCTGTGTTCAATGATAATCGTCTTGCCGAATCCCGCGAAATCTTCGTCAGTAAAAACTACCCTGCCGCTGCGGGAAGCCAAAACGTCCAAAGGACCGTAAGGTTTTATATTGACGCCTTTATTCAACATATAATTAATGTTCTGCCCGAAAGAACCGATAACTCTACCGCGTATAGGCCAGATAAAATCATCGTTATCCGCGTATTTGCCTGCCTGCTGCGGGGCGGGTTTTGCCTGGTTGGGAATGAATATTTGCTGGCCTATTTCAACCGCCGTAGTATCTGTTATGCGGTTTAAGCGGGCCAATTCATCCAAATCAACCCCATAGATCTTAGATATCTTCCAAAGGGTCTGCCCGGCTACGACCTTATGATAGATGCCGGGAACAGCCTGAGGTATGGTTTGACTCGGCTTAACCAGCATAGGAGCAGCGCTGCAGCCGGCCAAGAATAGTAAATAGCATATAACAGGCAGAATATAGAATATTCTCGGCTTACTATTGAATATATATTTCTTCATCGCTCTTCCCTGCATATTGGCTACTACCTGCTAATTACTGTATTTCAGAGCGGGCGAAGGGAATTGAACCCTCCTATCCAGCTTGGGAAGCTGGTGTTCTACCGATGAACTACGCCCGCATAACTCCGCCTGCCGCTATGACAGGCACTCATCCATTAATTTAATAGAACAATACTTTCCGCACATTGTGCAGACATCTTTGTTTTGCGGCTGCGATTCTTTACGAAACCTTGCCGCTTTTAGCGGATCAATTGAAAGCTTAATCTGCTTTTTCCAATCGCGTTTCTTGCGGGCCAAAGACATCTGCCGATCCCATTTAATCGCCACTTGCCTATTTTTTACAAGGTCGGCGGCATGGGCTGAAATCCTCGAGGCAATAACCCCTTCCCTAACATCATCCTCCGAAGGATGTTTAAGATGTTCGGCAGGAGTAACATAACATAAGAAATCCGCTCCAAAACTAGCTGCCAACGCTCCTCCTATAGAAGCATTAATATGGTCATAGCCAGAAGCCACATCAGTTACCAGCGGCCCCAAGACATAAAACGGCGCGCCGTGGCATATTTTTTTCTCTAAAGCGATATTCTCTTCGATTTGATTTAAAGGCACATGGCCCGGCCCCTCGATCATAACCTGCACATTATGCATCTTCGCCCGAAGCGCCAGTTCTCCCAAAGTTTTTAGTTCCGAGATTTGAGCTTTATCTGTGGCATCCAGAATTGAACCCGGACGCATTCCATCGCCTAAGCTTAAAACCACGTCATATTTATAGGCAATATCCAGTATTTGATCAAAATACTCATAAAAGGGGTTTTCCGCTTTATTAAAAGCCATCCAGTTCGCGATTATCGCCCCGCCCCTTGAAACAATACTGAGTATTCTTTTATTTTTCTTGAGTGTTGCGATATTCTTCTGCGTTATCCCCGAGTGGATTGTGAAAAAATCCACTCCTTCCTTAGCCTGGGCTTCCAGAATATTAAGCATATCTGAAGGAGTAAATTTCAAAAAGTTCCTGTATTTTTTCTGGGCAAAAACCGCAATTTCATACACCGGAACAGTGCCCAGAGGAATGGTTGAACGTTTGATTATTTCTCCGCGGATTTTCTTCAAATCTCCCCCGACACTCAAATCCATTACGCTATCCGCGCCGTATTTTATGGAAATATCCAGTTTGCGCAGTTCTTCTTTGAGGCTGGATTTGTCGGTTGAAGTACCGAGGTTAGAGTTGACTTTCGTGCGCAAACCAAGGCCTACTGCGCAAGGCTTAGCCAATTTACGGGAGTTATTCTTAAGTATAACGGCCTTGCCGGCTTTGATATTCCTCAAAAGGCTATCCGGACGGACTCCTTCTGCAAACGCGATTTTACGCATCAGAGGAGTAATGATATTTTTCTTGGCGGACTCAAGCTGCGTCATTTAATTTTGCTAACTTTCTTAACAAGAATCGGATATAGACGAGATTTTTCCAGCAGCCCTCTTTTCAATCTCATAGATTCTATACCTGATTCTTTTAAACTTAAGAGCGGAACTTACGTTAATAAGCTTGCTGAATTCTTCCAAAACCCGCGTTGATTCTTTTACCCGTTGGATATTGGCAAAAAAAACATCCTTAAGGTTATCGCGTTTCAATTCATTGCCCCGAAGCAGCCTGCCGATATCTTCCCCGGCCAATCTTTCCTTAAGCAGCAAAGGCTTAGGAACCAAATTGCCGGTTACAGAATCGATTGCGTGCCTGATCTTCTTCAATTCCAGCGTTAAGGCCCGGTTGTTTAGTATAAAACGCGTAACTTCCTCGCAAACACGCAAACCTTCTTTTACGCGGTTGATATTGGCGTCGATAATCCGGTTGACCGTAATCTTTCTACTTTGCTTTGGCAATCTTATTTATCAGGTTAGTAGTGGAAAGCCCCTCTACTAATTTTATTGTCGCAACTTTTCCGCCGTAAGAAGCGACGAAATCGCTTCCCGCTATTTTACTTTTACTCCAATCCCCTCCTTTTACCAAAATATCCGGTTTAATTTCAGTAATCACCGCTAAAGGAGTGGTTTCTTTGAATAAGACAAGATAATCTATACTTTCTAAAGCCGATAAAAGTTTTAACCGGTAATTTTGGCTGACAACCGGCCTGTCTTTGCCTTTGATTTTTCGTATGGAAGAATCGCTATTTACCGCCACAACCAAGATATCTCCTTTATTTTTCGCGTCGTGAAGATATTTAGCGTGGCCATAATGCAAAATATCGAAGCATCCATTGGTAAAAACTATTTTTCTGCCCTGTTTCTTTAATTTTGCGATTTCCCTCTTAAGTTCCCGAAGAGTAACAATCTTCCTGGTTAAGAGAGGTTTTCTTCCACTAGTTCGCATACAATGTGCCCTATGGTAATATGGGCCTCCTGAATCCGGGCGGTAATCCCCGAAGGGACAACCAGAGAGACATCCGCTAATTTTACCAGCTCTCCCCCGTCGCCACCGGTCAAAGCAATTGTTTTCAGGCCCATTTTCCTGGCTTGTTTAAAACCCAATGCCACGTTTTTGGCCTTGCCGCTGGTAGATATACCCAATGCCACATCCAGTTTTCCGGCGAGCGCCTCAAGCTGGCGGGAAAAAACCGTCTCGTAACCGAAATCATTCGCTAAAGCCGTAATTATCGAAGTATTGGTGGTTAAGGCTAACGCGGCTAACGCGGGACGGTCTTTTTTAAACCTGCCGACTAATTCCGCGACTATATGCTGGGCGTCGCTGGCTGAACCGCCATTTCCAAATACAATCAGTTTGCCGCCTTTTTTAATGGAGTCGATTACGATTTCAGATATCTGCAGGATCTGGCTGATGTTGTTTTTTAACAACTCTTCCTTAATCTGGATACTATCCAGAATAATTTCCCTAATCCTCTCTCTCATCTTATCCCCTTCCCTCCCACATAAAAAGTGGAAACGGCATTCTTAGCCAAAAAATACCTTGGCGATATCATAAAGTTCCATATCAACGGTCTTAAGCGCCTTGACCGCATCGGATAAAGGAACATCGACTATCTTATTGCCTTGCAAGGCGACCATCCGGCCAAATTTCTTGTTCTTAATCAGTTCTACCGCGTTTACTCCGAATCTTGTTCCTAAAACCCTGTCGAAAGCTGTCGGCGAACCGCCCCTTTGTATATGCCCAAGGACGCTTACCCTGGTTTCGTAACCGGTCCTCTTTTCTATTTCATTAGCCAGAGCCTCGCCAATGCCGCCCAAACGAACATGGCCAAAAGAATCCAGCTTCTGCTCTTGGGTAACCATGCCTTTATCCCCGAATATGGCGCCTTCAGCCACAACAACGATGCTAAAGGTTTTACCGCGTCCATGCCTTTTTCTGATTATGCCGCAGACTTCTTCGACGTCAATCGGCACCTCGGGTATCAAAACAACATCCGCTCCTCCGGCAATGCCCGCTTCCACGGCAATCCAACCGGCATGCCTTCCCATAACTTCAGCTACGATAATCCGATGATGGCTTTCAGCAGTAGTGTGCAACCGGTCAATACATTCAGTCGCCACGTTTAAAGCCGTATCAAAACCAAAAGTATAATCTGTCGAAGAGAGATCATTATCTATAGTCTTGGGCACACCGACAATATTGGGTATACCATCCTTGGCTAACTTAGAGGCAACGCCTAAAGTATCCTCTCCGCCCACAGCCACTAAAGCGTATAAACCCATCTTCTTGAAATTTTCTTTTACTTTATTTAAATCTTCTTCCTTTTTATAAGGATTGGTCCGGGAAGTCCCCAATATGGTTCCGCCTTTAGGCAGTATGCCCGAGACCGCTGCCAAATCCAGAACCATAGTGTCATTTTCAACCAAACCTTTCCAGCCGTTCTTTATTCCAACCACTTCATAACCTTCCAATAACGATTTTCTGACCACCGCCCGGATAACCGGGTTTAAGCCGGGACAATCGCCGCCACCGGTTAAAATACCAACTCTGTTCATCTAATTTCCTCCCTATTTAATATGTTAGCAAAAACTGTTAATGTCGAATATCAAAACCCAAAATTTGAAATGTCAAATACCAAAGCTCAAAATTCAAAATAAGCACAAATGACAAATACCAAGTGCCAAAACCTTAGTTTTGGATTTTCACATTTGAGCTTTAGATTTATTTTGGATTTTGAATTTTGTCATTTGTCATTAAACTTTTTGGTTTTTAGATTGTGGTTTTGCCTTTTTACTTTTTGAATCTTGACTTTTATTCTCTGTTCGCCCTTACACCTTTGCGTAACCGCTAAATGGCACGGTAGGTTCTTCTTTTTCCGGCTCTTTTTTCTTTTTGTCTTCTGTAGCCGCTATTTTTGCAATATGTATCTTTACATTAATCTGTTCTTCTATCCCTAGAACCTCCTGAATCTTACTTCTTGTGATATCCTGCAGGCGGGAGGTCAATTCCGGAATGTTGGCTTCTTTTTTCAGGATTACTCTCAAATCCACGCTTATACCGTTCTTGCCGGCAATTACATCCGGCTTCAATTCCTTTATTTCAGGGATAACTCCGGTGAGCCTGCGGATTAAATCTTCTACCGCTGACAAAGCTATAGTCACTTCTCCGGAAGCCGTATCAAAAGCAATGGTTTTTTCGCGCTGAAGCTGCCCCAAGATAAGACGGGCAAAAGAAAAACTCACGAGAATCAACAATAACCCGGAAAGGCCGACAAGAAGGCGGGAATTCATACTACTCTGGGCCAAATTAATGAGGTTGCTTATACTTTGCGGTTGAAAAAGGTTAAGGGCAAAAACAATCAAACCAATTCCGGCCAAAATAATCACTATCGCGTAAAACAATATTCCCAGAACCGTAAATATTCTCATATTTTAGCCCCCCTTTTTTTGCTAATCCTTTATCCCGCTTTCCTCTTTAACCATATCCTGCACGAAATGCGTGGAAATATTCCCTTTCAAGAAAAGAGGATTTTCCATTAATTTAAGATGGAACGGGATTGTAGTCTTAATCGGTGAGATATGGAATTCGGTTAAAGCCCGGTGCATAATTTTAATCGCTTCCTGACGATCCTTGCCATGAACGATTAATTTTGCAATCAAAGAATCATAATAAGGAGGTATCTCATAACCGGCATAAATGTGCGTGTCCACGCGGACATTCGGCCCGCCGGGCAAAACAAGGGCCTCGATTTTTCCCGGAGAAGGCATAAAATTATTATCCGGATCTTCCGCATTTATCCGGCATTCAATTGCCGCTCCTCTAATATGAACATCCTCCTGCTTGATTTTAAGTTTTTCTCCGGAAGCTATGCGTATCTGTTCTTTGATTAAATCTATCCCCGTAACCATTTCGGTAACCGGATGCTCGACCTGAATGCGGGTATTCATCTCCATAAAATAAAAGTTGTTCGTTTTCTCATCCAAAAGAAACTCGATTGTGCCGCAACTCACGTAATTTACGGATTTTATTCCCTTGAGAACCAATTCTCCCAGCCGCTTGCGCATTTTACTATCCACAACCGGCGAAGGCGATTCTTCCAGCAGCTTCTGGTGGCGCCTTTGAATACTGCAATCGCGCTCGCCCAGCTGCAAAATATGGCCTGAGCGGTCAGCGATTACCTGAACCTCGATGTGACGGGGTTCTTCGATATATTTCTCGATATAGACATTTGAATTGCCGAAATTTGCTTCTGCCTCCGACTGCGCAGTCATAAGGCTGGAAACCAGGGTAAGATCATTGTGACAAATCCGCATACCTTTGCCGCCGCCGCCGGCAGCAGCTTTTATAATTACCGGATAACCTATTGATTTGGCGATTTTCAAGGCTTCTTCTTTAGTCTTGATTGCCGCAGAGCTCCCCGGAACAATAGGCAAACCCGCTTTATGCATACTCGACCGGGCTGCCATCTTATCCCCCATAAGCCGGATATTTTCAGGAGTAGGGCCGATGAAAGTAATCTTGCAGGATTCACAGATTTCGGCAAAGTGAGGATTTTCGGCTAGAAAACCGTAACCGGGATGGATTGCTTCAACATCGGTGATTTCCGCCGCGCTTATAATCGCGGGAATATTTAAATAACTATTGGCTGAGGCTGCCTGCCCAATACATATTGCTTCATCAGCCATACGCACATGCAAACAATTCCGATCCGCCTGCGAATATACGGCAACTGTGCGTATACCTAATTCACGGCAAGCGCGGATTATTCTTAAGGCGATTTCGCCTCTATTGGCAATAAGAATTTTTGAGAACATTTGATTATAGATTAATTTCCAATTTCCAAGCCACGATGACGAATGAATTTCCAAACCCCAAGTTCCGATTTTGGATATTGAATCATTGGGATTTCATTCGGCATTGGGATTTGGTGATTGATCATTTTATGCCGGTTCTATCAGGAATATGGACTGCCCGAATTCCACCGGTTCAGCATTATCCACGAGAATTTCTAAGATTTTACCCTTTACCTCTGACTTAATCTCATTCATCAATTTCATTGCTTCGATTATGCAAATGACCTGTCCGGGTTCAATATTCTGGCCTGCCTCCACAAATGGATTGGCTTCAGGGCTAGGAGCGCGGTAAAAAGTTCCAACCATAGGAGATTTTACTTCGACGGTCTTAACCAGCGGTTCCTTAGGAGGTTCAACCGCCTGTTTTACTCCCGGGTTTGCCACCGCCTGCCTCTCTACCACGATGGGGCCGCTAAACCCATCTACGCCGGTTTGAGTCTTCTTGAGCCGGATACGCATACCGTCCTTTTCAATCTCAAGTTCCACCAAACCGTTTTCGTTCATAAGATTAACCATTTCTTTTATTTCTTTGACGTTCATTTATGGCTCCTCTTTAATTGACCCGCTCTACATACTGGCCGGTGCGAGTATCCACTTTAATTCTGTCGCCTACATCAATGAACAAAGGCACCTGGATTGTCGCGCCAGTTTCAATTTCTGCCGGTTTAGTTCCGCTTTTGGCAGTATCCCCTTTTATGCCGGGCTCTGTTCCGGTTATTTCAACCTCGATAAAATTAGGAAGGTTAACCGTAAGAACATCATCTTTATAAAAATACCCCATTACTTCAATATTATCTTTAAGAAACTTCGTATTATCGCCAATAGCTTCTTCGGCAACGGCAATCTCCTCGAAATTATCCTGATCCATAAAATGATACAACTGCCCGGAATTATACTGATACTGCAATTTCCTCTCATCCACAAAGGCCTGGTCAATCTTTTCGTCTCCGCGGAAAGTCTTTTCCTGAATGTTCGAATTCTTCATATTCCTTAATCTCGCCCGCACAAAAGCCGCTCCCTTGCCGGGTTTGACATGCTGGGCGTCAACCACAACATAGACGACATCATCAACTAGTATAGTTACCCCTGATTTAATTTCATTTATCGATAGAGACACTGAGCACCTCACATCCTTTCCTGGTTACCAATACCATATCTTCTATTCTTATCCCAAACCTACCCGGAAGGTAAACAGCCGGCTCCACCGTAAAAACCATACCCGGAACCAAAATCCCGCTATTTCCGGATGATATCGACGGAGCCTCATGCGTTTCTAAACCGATTCCGTGGCCTAAGCTATGGCCGAAATATTTTGCATACCCTTTGCCAGCTATACAGTTACGGCTTAAAGCATCGATCCGGGAAATCTCTACTCCCGGTTTGATTTTCTCAATTGCCTTGCTTTGCGCTTTGAGAACAATGCCATAAACCGAGCGGGTAAGACTTTTTATTTTATCTAAAAAGAATACCCTTGTCAAGTCGGATTTATACCCAAAATAGTCGACTCCGATATCAATTAATACCGTTTCATTCCGCTTAATCCTCTTTGGCCCCGGTTTATGGTGAGGAAAGGCTGAATTAGGCCCCGAGGCGACAATAATATCGAAAGCCGCCCCGATGGCGCCGTTATAGCGGATGAAACGCTCCAATTCTCCGGCTATCTCAATCTCTTTTAGGCCCGGCTTAATGAAATCCCGGATAAATTCCAAACTTAACCCTGTAATCCTGAGAGCTTCCCTGATTTTTCTGATTTCATCAGGATCCTTAATCTGCCTCTGATTTTCGATGAGATTATGGGTAGGGATAAAATAAAAGCCGGACTTAAGAAGTCCCTTAATCTTTTTATACTCGGCATAAGGCATATACCTTTCTTCGAATCCAATTCTCTTTAAGCCTAGCTTAAGGCAGGTATCCGCGATAAGCGCAAATACAGAACCGTTAATCTTTTTAAGGCTGGCTACGCCTTTAAGCTTAGAGCGCGCTTCTTCGGTATACCTGGAATCGGTAAAATAGATGTTTTCTTTATTCGAAATCAAAAGGTAGGCGTCGGATGCATCAAACCCGCTAAGATACGAAATATTGGCCGGAGACGAAACAATAAGACCGTCCAGATTTTCCTGCTTTAAACGGTTTAATAAAATCTTTATGCGCGGGCTCATTATACATCAAGCAAATCAAGTATAGCCTCAAGGCCCAAACTATAACTTTTAGAACCGAAGCCCATAATTGTGCCTTTGGCTACCGGGCTAATCAGCGATTTATGCCTGAACTCTTCCCGGGAATAGATATTGGACAGATGCACTTCTATAGTTAAAACGCCTGAAGCGGCTATAGCGTCCCTTATGGCAACGCTAGTGTGAGTATAAGCAGCCGGGTTGATTAAGATAGCGTCGAATTTCTTCTTGGCGCGGCCGACTAAATCCACAATCTGGCCTTCATGGTTGGATTGTTTAATGGTAAGAGCTGCCTTGCGTTTTTTGGCAATCTTCTTCAGTTCAGCATTTATCTGCGCCAAAGTAACCCTTCCGTAAACCTTGGGCTCTCTTTGCCCCAAGAGGTTTAAATTCGGGCCGTGAATGACCAGTATCTTTTTCATAATTTTAATCCTCTGCCTCGTCTAACAGCATTACCGGAATTCCGCCTTTTACGGGATATTTCCTGCCGCATTTTTTACAGACAATTTTTTTATCTTTCAACTCCACATCCCCCTTACATCCGGGACAAGCCAAAATTTCGATTAGTTGTTTATCAATCATCGATTTATTTCCCAAGTAAATTGAATTACATATTTAATAGTTATAATGTCAAATGACAAAGCCCAAAATTCAAAATAAATTTAAATGACAAATACCAAATGACAAAACTTTGGTTTTGATATTTGTGTTTTGAGCTTTGGATTTATTTTGGATTTTTAATTTTGTCATTTGTCATTCAACTTTTTATCCTTTGAAAGATACGCTGATCTCAACTCGTATAGAAGGCTCTCTAGCAATTCCGCCTCTTCTTTAATCAAATTCCCTTTGGTTTTTTCCTGAAGCATACCAAGGGTATCGATGATAAATTTTGCCTGGGGTAAGTCTTCTTCGGTTTTTTGAGTTGCGGGGTTGGGAATCTGGCCCAAGAAAATTGTGGCCTGCAAAGACAAAGTAGTGATAAAAAATTTAAAATCAGGAACCGGAGGAGTAAAATTATTCTTATTTTCGTCCATATTATCTTACGAGTATGCCGGCATATCCGACTACCTCGTTCCTGTCGCCGGTTACATCTGCGCTAGTCTGATATTTCACCAACTCGGCGCATTTTGCGCCCAAAGATTTGGCTGCGCTCAACATCGCTATCACGGGGCTAACCCCGCACATAGTTATATTATTTCCGGCAACTTCTTTGCTTAAGCCCTCCGGATCAAGATTTAATACCGCCTCTATGGCCTTTTTGTCTTTTGTTTCGGCTTGTTTTTGAGATTCGTAGTGAGTCATATCCGAGCTAGCCACAAGCAGGACTTTATCCTGCAGGTTATTTTTCTTGATAACCGCGGCAATATCTTCCCCTATTTTCCTGAGAGCATTGAAATCATCCGACATAAACGCGATCGGGACAATTGTAAAATTATTCCTAAAATACTGTAAAATCGGCAATTCGACTTCCAGAGAATGCTCTTGGGCATGCGCCGACAAATCATCTTTCAAGTATCCGCTTGATTCCAGCAAATCAACTGCCAGTTTTGTATCAATATCAAGCCGGCCTAGCGGCGTAAGCCAGGCGCCTTTTGCCGCTACCGCAAAATCAGCGCCTATTCCGGTATGGTTCGGGCCAAAAAGTATTACTTTTTCTTTTATGTTTATCCTGGAAATTGTTTCTACCGCCACTTTTCCGGAATAAACATAGCCGGCATGAGGCACCATACAGGCAAAGGCGTCAATTTTAGGTTTTTGCGAATCGCCGATGAAGCCGCTGATTATTTTCCTGATACCTTGAGCGGACGCGGGATAAAATTTGCCTGCCCATACAGCCTGACGGATATTAGAGGATGCCATCAAATATTCTTTCCAGCAATGCCTTGCTCTTCTTTAAATCTTTTGCCGCGGCCGGCTGATGCGCTTCGACGACTTTCAATGTTTCTTTTTTCAAATAAGGCTTGAGTTCCGAAAAATCAAGTTCCCCGTTCGAGGGGGCTTGGTGGTCAACACAGCCGATTACATTATGGATATGCGCCCCAACCATTGTTTGGCCGTATAAGCTAAGGTATTCCCCGGAGCCAACAAAACCCAAATTCTCCATAATCCGGGCGTGTCCGGTATCGTGCCAATAGAAAATCCGGGAAGACCTGAACTTCTCCAATATAACGCCCAATTCTTCAAGATTAGGTATTTCCCGATAATAAAACCTGTTTTCTACGCCTAAATCAACGGATTCTTTCTCGGCATACTTATTCAATTCTTCGAGGCTTCTCAATGCTTGTTCAAGAAAAGGTCGGGCAAGGCCGGCTCTTGCGCGGATGAATTCTTCTCTGGCCGACCGAAACCCTTGCGTATCTTTAAGCCCGCGCCGGTAAAGATCGATAAGCTCCCGGGTCCGGTCAAGCATCTGCACTCTGCCGCAATGCAAAACAACCGCGCTTGCTCCTAAAGAACCGGCTATAGCTATTGTTCTTTTGGCGTATTTCAAGGCGTTTTTTCTTTCCTCCTCGTCAAGAGAGGCCATCGAATAGCAATCAGGCAAAGCATCAACCCGCTTGAAGGTTTCGGGTATAGGACAAAAATTATGCGCGCTTCTTATCCTGAATCCGCTACCGCCGAGAGAACTGGAAATCTCAGAAACCATTGCGGCGGTTAAATTAAAACTCAACTCTAAATCCGTAAACCCCAGTTCTTTTATCTCAAAGAGCATATCCTCTGCTTTATCAAAATTAGCCGCATTCCAAGAGGTAGAAAGAATAAGAGACATCGTTACCTTCTCTCTTTTGCCTTCTTTCTTTTACGCTCGCTGGGCTTTTCGTAATGCTTGCGGTCACGGACTTCTCTCAAGATGCCTTCCTGCTCAATCTTCTTCTTGAAACGGCGTAAAGCCGACTCAAAAGACTCATCTTTCTTAACTTCGACTTCTGACAATATAATCATCTCCTTTCCTGATCACAATAACTGCTAAAAAGCTTAAATATTTGCATTAATATACCACTCTTTAAAGCGGGTGTCAACTGCTTGTGCTCCGGGGTTGCGTCAAGCGAATTGTGTAAAGTCCTTTAAGGAGCGTTCCTTCCAGTTGTTGTTTATGTGCGTAAATATGGCATAGATAATCCTATCACAGCTGGCGATGTTTGAGAAGCAGCTAAAGAATGAAAGGGGGCGGTTCTATTTTTCTTGAGTTTAAAGCTAGAAAAATAGAACCGCCCCCTTTATTTGTCCCCTTTATTTACAAAAAGAGCGCTCCTCGAATAGGATGAAACGGTTAAAGTATTAAGAAATGCTCGTTTTCGAATAGAAATACTTGCTGCAAAATGAATTTTTTCTATGTTGTCGAAATCTTTGGTTTTGAATTTTGATCGGTTCATTGGTAAACAGCGATAATATTCAAGTTTCCTCGAGCATAGTCGTGGAATGATGCGTCTACCTCTACGCATACATAGCATGGGGTGAGGCCGGCGCTTTCACGTGCTTGAACACTTATAGAGTGTGTTCCCGCGGCTAAGTTAGCAAAGTCAGAAAAAGACCACATTGTCCACCATGAATACGAGAAATTCGATACAAAGATCCGTTGACCATGACTTGAGTCTCCTCGAGCGACATCATCGACTACGAAACGATACCCAGTATGACAAGTATCAGCACCCGATCTTTGTGTTCCTGAAGCATTGAATTGAACTAACGCAGCTCTTGTTAATGTGAAGGTTTTTGTTAATCCTGGAATAGTTGTCCAACTAGTACTCATGGTGCCGCCAGTATTTTCGACAGACCACGCATCTGCTGTTCCGCCTCCCAGGACTTTGCCATTAACCTCCAAGGTGGCCGCCGGGCTCCTCGTCCCTATCCCGACGTTGCCGCCTGGCGAGTTTAACACTAAGTTCCTTGCGACAGCTCCAGTCCCATATTTATAAGCAAATATCTGAGCATAATTAGTTGTAGCATTAGGTGCAAAAAAACGAAGTGTTTCGTGTGTTGCTTCATTTTCATTTACATCAGACAGAGTGAGGCTCTGTCCCTCAGTCAAAATTAACGTCATCTTACTCAATGGCGTCGTCGTCCCTATCCCGACGCGGCCGCTCATATCTATTCTCATCCTTTCCACCATATCCGCTCCACTGTTCGGTTGCGTATATAATGCTAAAGCTCCGCCAAAATTCCCAGCCGGACCATTTTTTACACCATAAATCCCCGCCACTCTTACCAAAGATACTGTTTCTGACGGAGGATTCCAACCTTGGGAAAATACCAGACCAGCACCTACGGCTCCTACAGTTGCCCCGCCTGCCCCATTAAATTCCAATTTTAACGCATTGGTTCCGTCGTTTAGTGTAGTAGTTGCAGTTAATATGTCCAATTTTCCACCCGGCCCCGTCGTCCCTATCCCTACATTGCCTTCGACAATCAGGTCAGCGGCAAAGTCAACTTCTCCTGAGCCGCTCTCAGTATCCTGCCAGGTGTAGTTAGCTCCATCAATGTAGTCATCCCCTATGGCTATACGCTTGGCTCGCAGCTCACGGTAGACTCCATAGGGAGAAGGATAGTAGGTGGTGATGGTCAGGGTGTCTTCGGCAAGGAGCAGGCTGTTACAGGGAAGAAAGAAAGATAAAAAGAAGAAAGAAAAGAAGCTTAAAGAGAAGAAAAGGAGTTTCCTAGAGAGAGAGAGAGAGAGAGAGAGAGAGTATGTAGATAGTTAGAGATTAGATTGGACATATAGAGAGCCTCCTTTGTGGTGGTAGTGAGCTGAATACAAAGATAAAATAACACGGGGACAAACCTGTGTCAAGAAAATAGTTTCACCTTGTTTCACCTTGTGCTCCGGAGGACAATCAGGCTGCTCAGCTTTAACATAAAGATAACCAAGCAGGTATCAAAAAAACCCAATAACGGCAAAAAAACTATCCCGGTCAGAATCCCGGATAACCAGCCGCCAATAAGGTCGCTGGCATAAAGCGCGCCTGAAACGCTCCCCAACCCAGCTTCATCTTTCAAGCATAATTTTCCGGCCAAAGGGAATTCCAAACCCATAAGCAAACCCAAAATAAACAATAAACCGTAAAAGACCGGCACCGGACACCCGGAAAAAATATTAAAACTTGAGATAGCAAATCCCAAAATCAACGAAAATGCGGCCAGCAAAACTTCAAGAATAATCAACGCGGATTTATTATTCTTAATTTTATCCATACCGCGAACCAAAAGAAAGCTTCCGGCGGCAATTCCAGCCATAAATACCGCGGTCAATATGCTTATCTTTTGGTAAAGATACCCGTAAAAAACCTGATAGGCAAAGATTAGAAGCAAATTGGCCGACATTCCCAAAAAACCCGTAGTAAAAATAGCATAGACAACCGGAACCCCGAACTTACCAATCCGCCGGGAAATAAAAAATATAACTGCGGCCATAAGCAATACCGTGATAAAGATAAATTTAAGATTCAAATAATTAAAATAAGCAAATACCTGGTTGAATTGCGGAGAAAATTTTTTATTGCTTATTTCTAAGGTCGTGTAAACCGCAACCGGCCGCAAATCCAAATTAATATCCTTTGTGCCGCTGCTCATCCGGATATTAAACCAATCCAGCAATTTATCGCTTAACCGGTAGTCAAGATAATCCGGGATAAGCAAACCAACAGGTATGTTCCCTTCTGCTATACGCTTGGAGACCAAGCTAGAGTTAACAGCCATAATTGAGCCGGCTCCGGAAGCCATAAATATATTGTAATCCCCGGGAACTACCCGCACATATTTATAGACGCTTCTTAAACTATTCAATATACAACTGTTCAAGTCTTTTGTTTCCTGGCTCAAATAGGTTGATGAACCGTCCATCCATAAAGCAATCAAACCCCCGGGATTTAACCTTGACTTGGCCAACGCGAAGAAATCCTTCGTGAAAAACCGGTTACAGGATAAATCTGACTGATTGGACAAACCAATCAAAATCACATCATACAAGCTATCGTTTTCCCTGAGAAATATCCTGGGATCGGTATTTTTAACGCTTACCCTCTTATCTTCCAGCTCTTCCTCGCTCAATGCTGAAGGATGTTTCCTAAGCATCTCTATAATCAATGGGTCAATTTCAACATAATCAATCCTCTTTACGGGATACTTCAAAACCTCTTTTACTATTCCGCCGATTCCGCCGCCTGCCACCAAGACTTTCTGCGCAGCGCCATGGAACAATAAAGGCAGGTTCCCGAAATCTTCCACAAATTGTTTATCCGGAAAAGGGGTGGTAATTAAAGGAACGCCGTTATAAAAAAACGTGCTCTGCTCAAGCTTTTTAATCACCGTAATATTGGCATAATTGGAATTACGGTAATCTACAACCTGTTGTCCGGAGAATTGTTTTTGAATAGAAGTTTTCTGGAGGTAATTTGCCAAAGGCGCAAAAAATATGACAAATATGAATACCAAAATACCCAAAGAAAGATATTTGGCTTTTTTAAAGGGGGTCAAAATGATGCAAAATCCGAGGTTTAAAAACGAAATGATTAAGCCGATTTGAAAGGAATTCAAAAAAGGAATCAATAAATAAGCCAGGACTAGCCCGCCAATAATTGTCCCGATAATCTCCCAGCTATAAACATTGCCCAGCGAACGGCTATCATCGGCCCTTGCCAAAGCATAAACCTTGCATCCGCAGCTAAAAAGCGCTCCGTGCAGAAATGCTGCCGGAAGGATTATGACAAATGAAGAAATAAATATCGCGGATAAAGATACTGCCTCCATAAAAGGTATCCCGGCAGCTTCTTTAAAAATACGCGAAAAATAGATGCAAAAAGGCAGGACCAGGGCAAATAATATATTTAGAGCGATAAATACGTTTAATTTATTTTTTGCCCTATCTATGAATCTACCAATAAGAAAAACTCCCCCGGCCTCTAAAATCACCCAATTGGCTAAAATAATTCCCACGGTCAATTCATTACCGTAGAAATTAACCAAAAGCTCGCGGAGGATCACAATCTGGGCCGCGATACCGCTTAAACCGATAATGAAAATAGCGATTAGAATTGCCATAAAAAATAAAGGGGACGGTTCTATTTTTCTTAAGTTAAGTGTAAGAAAATAGAACCGTCCCCTTTTTATTATTTATCTTATAAACCTTTTTTGACGATATACTCGCACAGATCAACTACTCTGTTCGAATAGCCCCATTCATTGTCATACCAGGAAAGCACTTTGACAAAATCATCCTGTAAAACTTTGGTGCTTAAAGAATCGACAATGGAACTTAAGGCGCAATGATTGAAATCAACTGAAACTACAGGGTCATCCGTTATTCCAAGAACGCCCTTCATCCTGCCTTCAGCCGCTTCTTTCATCGCCGCGTTAATCTCCTCGGCTTTTACTTTCTTGCCTAAAAGGCAAGTTAGATCTACAACCGAAACATTCGGAACAGGAACGCGCATCGAGAAACCATCGAGCTTGCCTTTTAATTCCGGAATAACCAAAGACAAAGCTTTGGCGGCGCCAGTCGAAGTCGGAATCATCGATAAGGCGGCGGCGCGGGCGCGGCGCGGGTCGGAATGCGCCATATCCTGCACTCTCTGGTCATTAGTATAAGCGTGAATCGTAGTCATAAGCCCCTTGGTGATTCCCCACTTATCGTTCAATACCTTGGCTATCGGAGCAAGGCAATTAGTAGTGCAGGAAGCGTTGGACAAGACATTATGGTTCTTTGGGTCATACTTATCTTCATTGACTCCCATAACAATAGTGATATCCTCGCCTTCAGCCGGGGCGGAAATTATAACCTTCTTAGCTCCGCCCTTGGTGATATGATTTTCAGCGCCCTTAACCTCTTTGCCTTTTTTATTTACACCGTCTTTCTTGATGGTAAATAAACCCGTGGATTCGATTACGATATCGACTCCTAAATCCTTCCAAGGCAATTCCGAAGGGTCTCTTTTGCTTAAAACCCTGACCTGCTTACCGTCGACTAAAATGACATCGCTGCCTTCGGTTTTTACCTCGCCGCAAAACCTTCCGTGCACCGAATCATATTTTAATAATAAAGCGTTTGATTTAGCGTCAGTCAAATCATTCACAGCCACTAATTCAAGATCCCTGGATTTCCTATCAAGGATTGCCCGGGCAACAAGACGCCCTATCCTCCCAAAACCATTGATACCAACTTTTACCGCCATTGCATTTTCCTCCTTTTGATTAATAAGTTTTAGATCTATTCTTTAATTTCTTTTAGATACTTTGCGGCTATTTCCGGAGAAGTGGGGTCGATATAAAAACCCGTGCCCCATTCAAAACCGGCTACTTGCGTAAGTTTAGGCATAAATTCGATATGCCAATGGTAATATTCCACCTCGCCATCGCTGTTAATCGGCGCGGAATGAATGATATAATTATAAGAAAGGTTCGCGAATACTTTCTTAATCTTGCCTATTGTCTCCTTAAGAATAACCGCCAGATCCGCTATCTCTTCCGCGGTCATAAAACAAAAGGCGCCGTTATGTTTCTTGGGCATTATCCAAATTTCAAAGGGAAACCGGGAAACAAAAGGACAAAAAGATATGAAATACTTATTCTCCAAAATTATCCTGTTCTTTTCCTGTTCTTCCTGCCTGATAATATCGCAAAATATACAGCGCTCGCGGTAATCATAATAGCTTTTAGCCCCATGAATCTCTTCCAGGGCATTCTTAGGAACCATAGGAAGGGCTATAATCTGTGTATGCGGATGCTCCAGCGACGCTCCGGCGGCAGAGCCGAAATTCCGGAAAAACATAAGATATTTAAAACGCTTGTCTTTTGCCAAATCTATCGCCCTTCGGCAACACATCTTCAAATAATTCTCGACTTCACGAGGCAATAAATCGCAGATATCCTTGGCATGATAAGGCGTTTCAATCAATACTTCATGAGCTCCAATCCCGCTGGACATATCATACATCCCCACAGGCCTTCTGTTTAATTCGCCTTCGACTTGGAGAGCGGGAAATTTATTGGAAACTACGCGCACCTGCCAACCCGGAGTATTAGGGGCGGTCTCCGGCTCGCGAATCGAATCAATTTCCGGAGGAGTCATCGCTTCACTGCCATAACAAAAAGGGCACGTTCCCCCTTTTGGAATATATTGCTCGTATTTAAAATCCTTGGGGGCGCATGAATGCTCCTTATCGACAATTACCCATCTGCCCACTATAGGATCTCTGCGTAATTCAGCCATCTTAAATCTCGACTCCTCTTAAAAAAGCGGCGGCATTCTCCGGCGGCAGGGGACAAATATAAAAACCCGTGCCCCATTCAAAACCGGCTACGCGCGTAAGCCGCGGCATAATTTCAATATGCCAATGATAGTCCTGATCAACTGTTTTCCAATAACCTGCCTTTTGCCGGCGAAAGGGAGCAGTATGGATAACATAATTATACGGAGGATCATTTAACCCTTTTTTAAGTTTAGAAAGGACTATTTTCATTACTTTACTCAAATATCTAAGAGATTCGGGATCCTGAAAAGTAAAATCAGCGCAGTGCTTCTTGGGCAATATCCATACCTCGAAAGGAAAACGCGCCGCAAACGGAGCAATTGCGATAAAACCATCCAAATCAAGCACAATCCGGTCTTTTTGCTCTATCTCCTGCCTTATCAAATCGCAAAAAATGCACCTTTCGTGATAATTAAAATATTCTTTGGCGCCGGACAATTCCTCCTTTACTCTTTTAGGATTTACCGGGGTCGCTATCAACTGGCTGCGCGAATGCTTAAGAGACCCGCCCCCAGCGCCCTCGCCATAATTCTTAAAAATCAAGACATATTTAAAACGTTTATCTTTCTCTAAATCGATAAGCCGGTCAGAATAACATTTTAAAACCCTAGCTATCTGCTCTTCGCCTAGATCGCTCATATTGGCTATATGCTGGTCGGTCTCAATGATAATTTCGTGAGCGCCTACCCCATTCATCAAGTCATAAAGGCCATCGCCTCTGCGGTCAAGCTCGCCTTCAATTCTCAAAAATGGGGAAATGCTCGGAACAACCCTTAATTCCCATCCGGGAGTATTCTTTTGAGTATTAGGTTTTCTTACGGCATAGATTTCCGGAGGAGTCTGGGATTCTGAACCGGAGCAAAAAGGACAAGAGCCTTCTTTCGCAGAAACTTCATCCTGCTTTCCACTGAATTGGTCCGGGCGCCTGGCCCTTTCGGTGGCAATAATTACCCATCGGCCTATAATCGGATCTTTTCTTAATTCTGGCATAGTGTATTATTTTAGCAGAAGATAATAAAAGTGCAACTATTTTTTGAATTCTGCCGCTCTTTTAAGAAGTTACCGGCATCTGGATAAGGTATAAAAATAGACAAAAAAAGCCGGTATGATAAAAACCGCCAAGCCGCCAAAAAAACGCAGCCGCGCATAATTCCAATATTCTCCTACCGGAACAAGGCGGTCATTGCCTTTCCAGGCATTCCACTTAAAAGGAAAATTAAACAAGACAAAAATCAACAAAATAGCGCAGATAAGCGTAAAATAAATATTCCAAAAATACGCAAAACCAGGCTCAACCGGACTAAAGATCGTGCTCATTTTGATTGCTTCCCTGGGAATAAAAAGATCAGGATTAAGGCTTCCCAATATTCCCTTATTGAATAACTGTTGATCTACATTCATCCGGAAAAAACTGGAATTGTAACCTATAAACGCAAACATCATTACAAATTCCAAGAACAGGAAACACTTGATCTTTTTATTCATAAATAAATTAATCGTCAGGAATGGCGTCAATATGACCAGCCACTGCGGATGCCAGAGAATCAATATAAACAGGGCGCATAAAACCGCAAGGCAAATATAACATGAAACCTGATAAAAATCTTCTTTGTTTTCCGGAACATCAAGATAATAGCATATCCCGCAAATTACAAACCAGACAAATGGAAATAAGTAGATACCCACTGCCGGAAATACCCCTAAATAAGCCTGAAACAGACGAGGCGCGGCTCCCGCAAACCCAACCACTTTTGAAACAAAATCCAAAGAATTACCGTAAAACAAAGCCTCGGCCCCCACAGGAACCAAAGCCAGAAACAGATATATAAACAACCTAAGCGGCCTTTTTTCCACAAGCAGCAGCAAAGGAACAAAAATGAATAAAGGAAAATATTTAAAAGTGAACGCGAAGCTAAAAAACAATACAAAGAGACCGATCCTTTTTTGAAGGAAATAATAAAACCCGATAAGGGTGAAGAAAACCGTAAAGATATCGATCTGGCCGAATATGAACTGCCCGAAAAAAAGAACAGGCGATGACAGCCATAATATTGTCATCAACTTTGAATTTTCTCCGCTTAATCCTATAACTCTCCCAATCTTATACATCCACAGGCTTGAAGCGGCCAAAAATAGCGTGGGCAAAAGCTTATACCAGAATATCAAATAGCCGGCGTCCGCAGCGGAAGTATTGGCTATCCCCAGCAACCTCAACGGCAGATTCCAAATAGCGAATAGGATATACGACGACGGCAGATAGTTATTCACAAAACCCTTGCTATTGGCTCCGTAAAAATCTTTTATGTGGCCGCTAAGATACATAAACGAACTTCCCGCCGGAGAGAGTATATCCGTGTGATTAAATACAAAATAACAAAAAATCAGAGTAAAAAAATAAAAAAAGATATCCCAACGACTTGGCTGATTTCGCCCCATAATATCCCCTTTTAATTATTTTAACCGAATCTTTCACCTGGCCGGACTTTGTGCCCGGCAGTGAAATCCAACGCCGGCATCCGCCGGCGGCCTTCAGGTTGCAAATCTTTTATCACCAGGTAACCGTCACCTGCCTTAACTGCCAACCCTTCTTTAGTTACATTCAAAATTTCTCCGGGCCGAGCACCTGACAATCCCACAGGAACAGAACCGATCTCCAGCTTATAAATCTTCAATAACTTATCTTTATACCGAGTAAAAGCGGCCGGCCAAGGCAGGCATCCCCTTACCTTGTTATAAATTTTATACGCCGGCAGGCTCCAATCAATATAACCATCTTCCTTCCTCAGTTTAGGCGCCATTACCGCCTGCTTTTCATCCTGAAGGATTAACTTGAAAGTCTTATTTTCAATCTCGCCAAGGGCATCCAGCAATAATTCCGCTCCAAGCTTGCGTAATCTATCTTCCAAAATTACCGAATCGTCGCCTTGCGAAACAGGTATTTTCTCCTGCATCAATATAGGCCCGGCATCCATCTTCCGGGTTACCTGAATTATGGTTATTCCAGTGGACTTCTCGCCGTTGATAACCGCCCAATTTATGGGCGCGGCCCCTCTATACCTGGGCAAAAGGGAGGCATGAATATTTATTGGGAATATTTTCGCCAGATCCAGGGCTTCCTGCGAAAGAATCTGGCCGTAAGCGACGATGACAAAAATATCCGCGGATAAACCCTTCAAATATTTTATCGAGCCGCCAGAATTTACATTCTCCGGCTGAAAAACTTTTAAACCCGCCTTATCTGCCAAAGCTTTAACGTCAGTCTGGCCTAAATGCAGATGCCGGCCTTTCTTTTTGTCGGGCTGGGTCACAACAGCACAAATCTCATAGGGGCTCTTTATCAAAACCTCTAGCGAAGGAACAGCGAAATGCGCGCTACCAAAAAAGACTATTTTCATATTAAATATCCCGGTCCCAAAACCCAATGACGAATGAAGCCCCAATTACCCAATCCCCAATTGAATATTATAGCGGATCCACGTCCACGGTCACTATTATACCTGAATGCCGGAAATCTTTTAAATTATTTCTTAGAAAGGCGCAGGCCGCAAGAACCTTGCCCGAACGCAACAATACTTGCCAATAATAGTTACCCCGCAGTTTAGGAGGATTATACGGATTAACCGAAACAATTTCAACACTCTTGTCCCGGTCAGCTTCTTTAAGTTTGTTAAATAACAAAGTAGCTGCATCTTTAACCTTCTCTTCGGACTTACCGCGTAACTTTACAATAATCATATGCTTATACGGAGGAAAATCCAACTGCCTTCTTTGCTTCAATTCTTCTTCGTAAAATAAATTAATATCTTTTTTTAGCAGCGCCTGAAAACAATGGTGCGCAGGCGAAGCTGTCTGAATAAAGAATTTTTTCCCGGTAAGCCTCATTAGCCCGGACAACAGGCCAAAAACCTTTTCCGTAGCCCGGAAATCAACCCGGTTCAAAGCGTTATCTATTCCCAAAACTCCGATAAGGTCAAAATCCAGCCTCACCTGTTTAATAACAGCGCTGGTAGCTATGAATATATCCGCATTTTCCAAACTTGTATTTGCATCATCGATTATCTTAAGGCGCGCCTGCGGAAATATCCTGGCAAGCTCACTCTCTATCTTTTCCGTCCCGCTCCCTGAAAACTTGATATATCCGGAATTGCATTCCGGGCAGATTTTTGGGGCCTCGATTTTATAATTGCAATAATGGCAGCTGAGTAAATCGCCTTTAAAATGATACACCAAATTTATGTTGCAGCGAGGGCACTTAAGTATCTTACCGCAAGTCTGACAGGCGCAGGATGTGGCAAAACCCTTGCGATTAAGAAATAACAGCGTTTTCCCTTTATTATTCAGAACAGTATAAACAGCCTCTTCTAATAATCTGGACAAAACCGCTTTTTTATTCCTATCCTGAAAAGGCAGGCGGCGGGTATCGATAATTTTTATTTCGGGAAAATCTTTTCTTCGAGGGAGAACGATATAGCCGGATTTATTTTTCGCGCATAAATAAAAGCTTTCCAGGGAAGGCGAACCGCTTCCTAAAATAATACTGGCCTGACTTAATTTAGCCCGCAATAAAGCGACCTTGCGCGCGTGGTAATGGGGAACCTGATCCTGTTTATACACAAAATCATCTTCTTCGTCGATAATCACTAAACCCAAATCATCCACCGGAGCAAAAACCGCTGAGCGAGTGCCAAGAACAAGCTTTGCCCCGGATGAACTTAGCTTTAACCACTCTTTAAGCTCTTTGGGTTGCTTACGGAATAAAACTTGCGCCTCAACTCCCAAACGCTCCCTAAGGATACCCGCCGCCTTGCTTACTTCCAAGATATCAGGCAATAAAACTATTACTGATAGTTTTTTTTCTAAAGCCCCTTTAATCCTGGCGGCATAAATATCCCAACGCGCCTCTCCATCCAAATCATGAATTAAAAAAAGGGACGGTTCTATCTTTCCGGCAGCAGACTCATAAAAAATAGAAGCGCCCCCTTCTTTATCTGCTATTTTCCCTCTTCTTAAATCCTCAGGGATTGCCGTTTCAATCGCCTCTCCCCAAGAACAATAGTAATACTCGGCAATCTCCCGGGTAAGATTCAGCATATTCCTGGACAATATGGGAAAACTGTCGATTAACTCCAAAACTGGTTTTAAATTCTTTACTTCGCTTTTTTTAGATAAATCCACGACGTAGCCGGTTACACGCCTTGGCCCAAAACTTACCCAAACCCTTTTGCCAACCGCAATTTTGGAAACCAGGCTATCCGGAACAATATAATCGAATGGCCCGCTAACCGGCAGGCCAACCGCGACTTTAGCGTATAACATCGGAAATTTCCTTACAGCTGAACGGCCTCTTAATCTGCCGCATTGCGTTTCTGACTCTTTCAAGTTTATCAGGATGGGCTTTAAAATCCAAAACTATATCTTTAATTTCATAAACGTTTTGGGGAGCTAAACCAATGCCGTCCTGGGCCAAAGCTTCCACATTACCCTCTTCCTGGCCCGGTATTACCGAAATAAATACCGGAGCCAATTCCATATTGAGTATCTCGGCTATGGTAGAACCCCCGGGCTTAGTCAGGATAATATCGGAAACCGCCATCAATTCCTCGGCGTTATTCACGAATCCGAAAACTTTTGTATTCGGCAGATTTATTTTCTTCATTCTCGCAAAAAGTTTTTTGTTCGCCGCGCAAACGACCAAAACCTGGGAATCCCGATGTATCAACCTGCTAATCTTTTCAAGCGGGCCGGTGCCAAAAGAACCGGTCATAAGCAAAACCGTAAATTTATCCGCCGATATTCCGATTTTAGCTGCCAGGCCCGCGCGATCGAATTGTTTTAAAAACTTGATATCCGACGGTAATCCGCACACCTTTACCTTTTCATCCGGCACGCCTTCTTTAAGAAGCTTGTTTTTAGTAAAATCCGAAGCCACTATATATAAATCCGTGCCCTCCTGAATCCAAAAAGGATGCACGCCAAAATCAGTAATTATAGTCATAACAAAAGATTTTATTTTACCTTTACCTTTTAGATAAACCGCTATTTCCGAAGGCAGAAAATGCGTAGAGATAATGTAATCGGGGTTTTTACGGATTAAAAACGCGCTAAATTGACGGGTATTGACTTGATCGATTAAAAGCGCAATCATCCGGGTCAAAGGCCGGAACAAGCTGAATTCAGTCAACCAGAACGAAAAATGCCAGAGTGAAACCGCATACCTTACAAGAAATGTGTAACCTTTGGTATAGTCGAACCTGAACAAAGCATTTGTTTTATCCAATATATCGACTATTTCAATCTCGAGCTCCGGACGGTTCTCTTTAAGATAATTGTACACCGCTTCAGCAACCCTGCGGTGGCCTGCGCCGGCAGACGCGTAAGTAATTAGTATTTTCATCTTTAGTTAGGGACGGTTCTCAAACCAAGGCAAAACTGTCCCTACCTGGGGACACTTTTAGATTGAGTTGAGAACCGTCCCTGATTTAGCATAAGGAAGTTAGCCGCGCTTTTGAGGTTTTTAAAGATAAAATCCGGCTGAACTTCCCAATTTTTTTGATTCGCAAGTTTTTCTTTTCCCGAAAGGACAAGAATGGATTTACAGCCAGCGCGATTTGCGGTAATTACATCACGAATAGTATCGCCTATAAAAAATGAACGTGTAATATCGAACTTAAATTCCTTTGCCGCATTCTTTAACAACCCGGGCTTTGGCTTGCGGCAGGAACACCCGGCGTCTTTACGATGAATGCAATAATAAACTTTATCTATTTTACCGCCGGCTTCTTCTACTTCCAGAAGCATCTTGCGGGTAATAGCTTCAAGGGTGCGTTTGGCATATATGCCTCTTCCAACACCAGCCTGATTAGAAGCAATAAAGATTTTGAATCCGTTCTTGCTTAATTTGGCAATTGCAGATTTTGCGCCTGGCAAAAAACTAAACTTCTTAACCGAAGTAACGTATAACTTATCCCCCGGATACCTGTTAATTACTCCGTCTCTATCCAAAAACACTACTTTTTCCATACTCTTGCGCGTCATTGCAAAACTTTCTCGGACAGCGTGGCAAGCTTACCTCGGACAGCGTGGCAAGCTTATTTTTTGCATTTCCTTAAATTTAAGATAACTCAATATCTGATACAAAGAATCGAAATAAGCAATCACAAATCCATACATTCCATCTTTATACGCCTTCTTGCGCAGGTATCTTCTAAAGAACCTATCCACTGCGCGCCAGGCAGCCCAGATCAAAGTCATTTTTCTGCCGGTATTTATCCATTTCTTTGCCTCTAAAGTCGATTGCCGGTTGATGCTATTCAGGAAATGTTCTAAATCCGGATAACCCTTATGGACAATGTCGTTTTTTAAATGCCCGCATTTTCCGTCAATGATTGCCCGCGGATGGACTTCCGCTTCTTCATATTTGAATTTATCCTTTCTGAAAAGCCTTACCTTTGAAGCCGGATACCAACCTCCGTACTTCACCCAATATTTCCCGATAAAATTACGCAGAGGAATATCGTAAGCGACAAACTCGTCGAACTTAATCGCTTCCTCAATCTCATTTTTTAATTCCGGAGCCACTTTTTCATCGGCATCCAGGCTCAATACCCACAAGTTAGACGCCTGAGCATAGGCCCAATTCCTATGCTTACCTTCTATATCCATCTTACGGTGAAAGATCTTATTGGTGTAAATTTTGACGATCTCGATGGTTTTATCCGTACTCTCATCGTCAACTACAATAATTTCATTCGCCCATTTTACCGACTCAAGGCATTCGGCAATACAAGATTCCTCATTCTTTGTTATAATAACAACGGATAGATTAGCCATTAACATACTCCTTTACAGATTGAATGATATAATCTTGCTCTTCCCGGGATAACTCCGGATAAATCGGTAAAGTCAAAATCTGGCGCGCCGCAATTTCGGCTTCCGGTAAATCGCCTTTTTTATATCCTAAATACTTAAAACACTCCTGTAAATGCAGCGGGATTGGATAAAAAACCCGCGAATCAATTCCTTTCTGGCGCAAATATTCCAGTAAACCCTTGCTTTGTCCTTGGACCCGCAAAACATATTGGTGGTAAATATGAGTCGTAAAATCCGCGACAAACGGAACCTTGATAGGTAAACTAGCCAGGTTCCGGTTATAAAATTCAGCGATTTCCATTCTCTTGTTATTCCAGCCAGCAAGGTATTTTAGCTTAACGCCTAAAACCGCAGCCTGAAGCGAATCCAGGCGGTTATTCCGGCCTAAAATCAAATGGATGTAGTTATTTCTATTTCCCTGATTACGCAAAATCTTTATTTTTTCAGCTAAACTTTTATTATTGGTAAGGATCGCTCCGGCATCCCCAAAGGCCCCTAAATTCTTACCGGGATAAAAACTAACCGCTCCGCAATCCCCCAAGGTTCCGGACTTCTTACCTTTATATTCGGCCCCGAAACTTTGCGCCGCATCCTCCACAACTTTTAGTCCGTATTTACGCGCTAATTTCAAAATTCCGGACATATTCGCGCATTGGCCATAAAGATGCACCGGGATAACCGCTTTAATCTTAACCTTGCTTTTTCTCGCCAGAATCTTTCTAACGCTTTCGACCGAAATATTATAGGTATCTTTATCAATATCGGCAAAAACCGGAACCGCGCCGATAGCCGCCGCAGCTCCTGCCGTAGCGTAATAAGTAAATGCGGGGCAAATCACTCCCTCGCCGCTCTTAATACCCAAAGCCAGCAAAGCAAGGCTCAAGGCATCTGTTCCGTTGGATACCCCAATAGCGTATTTTACATTGCAATATTGCGCAACATGCCTTTCAAACCGCTCCACGCGTTCTCCAAGAATAAAACCGGCATGGTCAATCACCTCTTTAATCGCCGCATCCAATTCTCCCCTGATAGGAGCTATTTGCTTCTTTAAATCCAAGGCTGGTATTTTCATTGTTCCTCTTTCGTCAATGACGGAACACTACCGCAATAATCCCATTGCCGCCTCAAACACCGCGTCAACAGTTACCTGTTTTAAACACTCCTTATCCTTGCCGCAAACCGGAAGCTTGAAATCCCTGTAACACGGCCGGCATTCCACATCCCATTTTAATACCGGATGGTTCTTCTTATCGGGATACGGACCGTAAACCAACTCACTGACCGGGCCGAAAACCGAAACAGTTTTTACACCCAAAGCGCAAGCCATATGCATCGGGCCGCCATCATTGGATATTAAAAGATTAAGATTCCTGATTACTGCCGGAAGTATTTCTAACTTAACCTTACCGGTTAAATCTACCGGCTTATGGGCCATAGCATTAATAATTACTTCGGAAATTGGCTGCTCGGTTTCATCGCCTAAAACTATTATTTTTGCCTTAAATTCAGCAGCGAGCCTATCCGCCACCTGCGCAAACTTCAATGCCGGCCAGTGCTTATAAACGGCATCCTTTCCCCAACTTCCTCCTGCTCCGGCGGCAATTCCTATTACCAAATCTCCTTTTTCAATCCCCCTGGCCGCAAGCATATTTTGCGCCTTTGACTCGGCTTGGGCAGAAACCATCAGCTCCAAAGGCCTGTTTTTTGCTTCGAGCTGCAAAAAACGCAGCAAATCCAGATAGTATTCGACTACGTGTTTACCGCTATAAGAAACTAAATCTATTTTGTCCGTAAGGAATCCACCCCTATTTTTATAATTAAACCCTACGCGCTTACGGATACCTATAATTTTCGCAAATAAACTATAGCGATAGTCCAAGGAAAAGTCAAAGCAAATATTAAAGTTACATTTTTTAATCTCCCGCCCGAGTTTTAAGGCCTCTTTCAGCCCGGCAAAAAATGACTCTTGATATATCTTCTTGAGGTCGCCGCGGTTTAAACCGAAAAGCCGGTTGATTTTAAGGCTTGCTTCCAGTAATGGCCGCACTCTTCTATTGCACCAATACCCAATAAAACAATCCGGGTATTTTTCTCTCAGAGCACTTATTAACGGAGTGGTAAATAAAACATCCCCGATGCCAAAAGGATTAATAATCAATATCCTTTTATTTCCGCTACCTGTTGAAATCATCTTCGAATCTTTCTATATCGTCTTCACCAAGATAACTGCCGGTTTGAACTTCTACAATCTTTAAAGGCTCAGCCGAGGTATTCTGAAGCCGGTGCTTAGTCCTCTTAGGAATGTAAATACTCTCATTGCTACGCACAATTTTAGTTTTATTCCCGGCAGTAACTTTAGCCACGCCGGAAACAACCACCCAATGCTCAGCGCGTTTTTCATGGCGCTGCAAACTCAAACGCTTTCGCGGAAATATTTCAATAAGTTTAATCTTAAAACCCGGGCTATCCCTTAAAACAGTAAAAGTCCCCCACGGCCTTTTTTCAGTAAAATGGACTAAACGTTCCTTACGGTTGGTTGACTTTAAGATATCAACCACTTTCTTAACATCCTGGGTTTTTCCCCGGTCGCAAATCAAAAGCGCATCAGGTGTATCGGCGATAATCAGGTCTCTTACTCCGATTGCCGAAATGAGCCTATCAGCCTTACTAAAAATAGCTACTCCGCGGTTATCCAGATTACAGGTATCTGCCTGCGATATGTTCCCCGAATCATCCTTTGGGCTAACCTCAGCCAAAGCATCCCAGCTGCCTAGGTCTGTCCAGAAGAAATCAGCCGGGATTAGCGCGATTTTCCTGGAATACTCCATTATCCCGTAATCAACTGAAATTGGCTTAATCTCCGGCCATACCTTCTTAATATCTTTAACTGACCTGATAAAATTTAACTGCCTGGATAATTCCGGCAGATATTTACGCATCTCTTCCAGGAATACGCTCGCCTTCCAGATAAACATCCCGCTATTCCAGTAAAAACGCTTGTCTTTAAAATACTTTTTAGCGTTGCTTAAGGAAGGTTTCTCAAGAAAATCCTCAACCTTATAAGTCGATAGTCGATAGTCGATAGTCGATAGTCGTTCGGCAACCCTAATATAGCCATACGCTGTTGAAGGATTGCTTGGTTTTATTCCTATTGTAACCAGGAAATTATCTTTAGCGCAAGCAATTGCTTTTTTGATAGCCTTCTTAAAATTAGAAATATTCTTAATGTAATGATCCGCCGGTAAAACCACCAAAACAGCTTTCTTATCAAACCGCGAGATTAATTCCGCGCAAAGCCCGATAGCCGGCGCGGTATTTTTACCAAGCGGCTCCAAAATTATATTCTTATCCGGAATGCCGAATTTAGCGACCTGCGCCTTAACCTCATAAAAATAAATATTATTCGTAATGATAAAGGTATTCTTCGGGCTAACGACGCCTTTTAAACGCTGGATAGCCGACTCTAACAGGCTCGCCTCTCCGATTAAACGCATAAATTGCTTTGGCTCAAGTTCACGTGAAAACGGCCAAAACCTGCTCCCTACTCCGCCAGCCAAGATTACGGCATAGACCATCAAATATTACCCTCCAGAATATCTACTAAAACGATTTCATCCATCTCCTTTAGAACGCTTAGTATGCTTCTTTTTAATTTAGGAGTGAACACGCAGGAAAAGAAAAATTTTATTTTTTCCATCTCACCTTTATCAAGCAAGGCGTTTAAAATTCGGATTGCAGCATCTTAATCCTTAATACGCTTATCTTCGCTCTTTCTTTCTTTCTTTCTTTTGACACAATTAGTTTATGTAAAGCGAAAACTGCCGGATGGGGCAGATTAATTCTTAAACTGCCAATTTTAACATTAATAAGCTTACTTGTAAGCAAGTTAAGATATCTAAGCCTCTGGGCGTTAACACCAAGTTCGGGTAATTTAAACGGCTGGTCTAAACCTGCTCCTTTTTCCGAAACTAAAAATTCCAAAACAAGATCAGGATGCTCTAATTTTATATATCCTTGCGGCCCCTTAAAACCAAGGATAAAACCAAGATCTTTCAATAAATCTTCCAAATCAACCTTGGCTTTTATACCTAATGGCAATGGAACAAGCAAATCAACATCTCTAGTTGTTATAGAGGTGACATACTTTGACCCGGAGAAATATTCCTTATAGAAGGGAATGCACCAGCTTCCAACAAGAACCAGATTTTTTAACGCCCCCACTTTATCTAATCTGCTTAAAACCTCAATGCACAAATCATACTGACTGTTTTCCACGCAAAGAACTCCTCAAAAACTTGATTTGTTTTCGTAATTTGGATAAATATCCCCTGTATTTAGTTCTATAAAATTTCACATCTTTATAGCGTTTAATTTCAACAGGAGACAACTTTCCTTTATAGCGAAATTTAACTTTCCCATTCTCTCTTGAAATAACATAAAAATATTCATGCCCCTTGACCTTTTTCTTTATTAGGCTGCCTTTTGGCAGCTTAGCTAACTCCCTTAAATAATCTTTTTCCATTTGAAGGGAATTATTTAACTCTTCTCTTAACACATTCTTGATCGTACCCATCGCCTTAGCCTCCTGATATGAATATCAAGAGTATTTTATAATATTCAGCCTTAAAATACAACAAAAAAGTTACCATACAAAAATCAAAACTACATACTTTGTATGGTAACTTTAAGTGTGCCCAAATCCACTCTCCTAATGTCCCTAACTAGAATTCTTATACAAATACAAATAATTAACAAATACGTTAACTATCTGCACTTAGCCCATATCAAATCTATCGAATTAATTTCTTATTAATTATCTCAATTATTTCTTCTGTGGCTATATCTTCCAATCTACTCTTCTCAATCACCATATGCCCCTTACCCCATGGCCCCCAGCGGCGGGCGGTTTTACCCGCTAAATCATTCCTAAAAAGCGCTAACACAGGCGTCCCTACTGCCGCGGCCAGATGCATCGGCCCGCTGTCGCAAGAGATAAGCAGCTTGCTTTGCCTTAGAATCTGCGCTAATTCAACCAAAGAAGTCTTGTTAACCAAATTAATCACATTCTTTCCTAAATTGTCAAACTCTTTTCTGTCGTCCTTTTCCCTTCCCACAACTATCAATTTAGCGCCAAAATCTTGCGCTAATCGCCTTATTAACTCCTGAAACTTCTCAACCGGCCACTGCTTCAGGCTATCGCTAGTAAAAGGATGAATAGCAATTGCTCCGGAATACTCAGGTTTATTATGCTGTGGCAGCCTGCCTAAGCGAATCGCTTTATCGACAGTCCTTGCGTCAATCAAACCAACCAAGTCCAGATTACACTCCACCTCATGCTTAAGGCCTAAATTTTTATTATCTTGCATTTTATGGGTCAATAAAATGCCCCATTTCTTGTTATAACCAACACGTTTGGGGATACCTGCCCAAAAACAAGCCCAGTGAGCTTCTTTCGCAGGATTCAAAACAACGCAAAGATCGAATTTCTGTTTCCTTAAGTTCTTTTTGAAATCATCATCCCAAATCGCTACTTTATCAGCGCATTCAATACACTCGGCTAATTCTTTGTTCGCAAAGCTAACTGCTAAAGTAAGCTGTGAACCGGGAAATGACTCTTTTAGCGCCCGGAAAGCCGGAATATTAAGCAAGAATTCCCCAAACCTGTCATTACGTATAACCAAGATATTTTTAATCATTTATCTCTTCAGAAAACACTTCTTTCTGAAACAAATAAGCTGTCAAAAAAATAAAAATGCCTGCGAAATGAATCATAAACCTGGTTAACTCCTTTTCGACATGAAAACAGAGGTCGGAGGAAGTCGTAAGGAATAGCGCGCACGAATAAAAAAGCAATGCGAGAAAAACAAAAGAAACCGCATATTTTAAAATTCCATCCGAAAACATCTTCCTCTTCCATATAAATACTGAGATAACTATAATCCAAAGGATGTTCCATTTTTTAGGATTAAATACTTCTCTCTGTAATTCAAATAATAAAATCGGAGAATCTCTTAGGTTTTTCAGAAATTTGCCTGCTGTCAGCACCTTAAGATTAATATCGGAGTTTATCAGTCCCTTATGACACTTAAAAACCAGCCACGGAGAAACAACCAATAAAATAATCAAACAAGCCAAAATCGCCTGCCGCAACAGTATATATCTTTCCTTAGAGCAGGCTATCTTAGCGGCTAGGATTATAAAAAAAACTGCTAGAAATACAAGGGCCTCGTTTTTTATCCATACCGATACTCCGAACAATAAAGCCGAATTGACCAGAAACGCGCTTTTCTTATCCCGTAAGTAGAGAATAAAATAGATAAAGGCGCTGGTTATGCACGCCCCTAATACCAAATCCGCATAAACAATAGCAGCATACCTTGTCAGTTGAGGTATTGTCCCAAGGAAAAATACGGCGATAAGCGAATATTTCCGGCTAAAGAATTTAGTTAGCAGCGCGTAGAACAAACCGAGAAACATTATATAGACAACCGGCATAATTTTTGTAATTAAAACGTCGTTAAATCCGATAAAACGGTAGATCCAGGTCATATAAAATGGCAATAACAAAGGGTAGTCAAGATGCCAAACACTATATTCGCTCAAATTGAAGAAATTACCCGGGATTCCTTCGTTGAGGTAGAAAATTTTGGCTTTAAGCGAAAAATTTGCCACCGAGTCAAAAGCTTGCACGGGCATAGGAAGAATATGGAGAATAATCCAAAAGATTTGGATAAATAATCCCAAGATAACCAACCTTTCAATCCAATCAAGAGGCTTGCCATCTATACTTGTCACGATTTCTTTAGCGGATTTTAAGTATAGATAAATAAAAAGGCCTAAACCCATAGAAACTACTATTGCGATAAGCTGAGCGTTGCTTCTTACGGATACAAGATAAAAAATAAACTGGAGGTAACTTATAATGCCCAAGCCGACAAAGAAAGAGAAGGTTATAAACTCTATCCGTGAGTAGCGATATTTAAAAAGCAAACCGAGCAATAAAACCAAATCCATACCCAATATTTCAATAGAAGCCAATCCCAAACAAAAAATCATCCTTGCGATCCCTTCTTTTTAAAAATAACTTCCGCATCATTTACCTTTTTTAACACGCCATAGCCGCCTGGGACAACTTCATTAGACTTATAAAGCAAAACGAATTCCGGATCAAACGGATCCATTATTGCCGGCCAAAGCATATATCTTGCCCGGACCATATCAAGTCCTTCTATCCCTACGAATTTATAAGTCTTTCCAGCAGGGATTTGCTCTTTACAATAATCAACGAAGTCATACAAATCTTGACCCATTATGAAACGTTTTCTCTCCGCGTCATTATGGGTATAGAGAAACTTGAGCTGGATGTATTCCCCTCTCTTATTCTGCTTGATTAAAAAAACAACCCAGAGTATCAGCCATAGAAAAACAACTAATAAATATATATTTTTTTTAACCAGGAGGTTTTTAAATTTCATTAATTTAATCCTGCTTATTCTTAATACCCATTAAACTTATCAAAAAGGAGGAAAATACCACTTGTATCCCGATAAGAATAATCGTAAAGGCGAATAATTCCTTGCGTCCTTGCTCCAGCGGCCCCAGAAAAAACCAAGCCTTAACAATAGAAAACACTATCAAGATCCCTAAAATAATTAACAAGCTTCCAAGCAATATTCCCTTCTCCAAGTTGAAAGTTTTATAGAATTTCAGAAAGAAGCTGTTTTTTGTCAAGAATCCTTCGGTTAGAGCGTAGGTTTTAGCAAAAAATCCCAAGCTTATAAGCTGAAATCCGAATAAAACAGACATACTAAAGAATATCATTGAGTGAAACTCGAATTTATGGTTAAACAATATAAAAGGCCCATTCAAAGATAAACACATCCCCGCAAATCCTGTCAAAAACACCAATCCGCCGGGAATAAAGAATAGATAATTAGGGCAATACATTAGCATAAACCTCAGGCTTCTCCAGCCATCCCTAAATGTCCTAAGCTTTGATTCTCCTTTTCTTAAATATAAATCAACGGGAACTTCCATTCTTCTCAGATTAAATCCCGATGCTTTTATAATAAGCTCTAAAGCATATTCCATACCGCAACTTATCGGCCTTATCTTTTCATAAGCTTCTTTTGTAAATGCTTTCATACCGCAATACACGTCGGAAAAACCGGATTTAAAAAATATATTTAGAATGAAAGAAAGCATAGGGTTTCCAAAATATCTATGTAAAAATGGCATAGCCCCATTATGTATTTTTCCCTTTGTCCGGCTCCCATTTATAAACTCATATCCTTGCCTTAAAGGTTTAACAAATTTCATAATATCCAAAAAATCATAGGTATCATCGGAATCCCCTATAATAATGTACTTACCCTTTGCCACAGAAATACCTAATTGATAGGCGCAGCCATACCCTTTCATCTTTTGCACAACCACATAGGCCCCTTCTTTTTTGGCTATCTCTACCGATTTATCTGTTGAGCCATTATCTGAAACAATAACCTCGCCTTTTATCCCGCTTTCCCGGATAGCCCTAAATGCCTTTTCAACACAAACACCTATGGTTTTCTCTTCATTCAGGCATGGCATAACAATAGAAATCTCGATAGGACTAGAATTATAATCTTTAACTGTTTGCATAGAATCCTCCGCGCTTTAAAGCCAAAGACAGCCCAACCAGATACCAAAACATTACTGCCACACGGGAGTAGTAAAGGCTGGATTCTGTAAGGCCGTTAACCAAAAATGCGATAAAACAAGCTATCAAAGATATAGAAATGATTTTCAGGTAATCATCCTTAGAACTCCTGTAGTATCTTATGAGCTCTCTAAAAAGCAGCCACAAAAACCATACAAAAATACCCAAACCAACCAACCCCATCTCCCCTGCCATTTGAAAATAATTGCTCTGCGCGTAAGCAGTATCCTGAGTATGCGCGTATTTTTCCGCTTCGGCGGTCTTATATTTAGCATAATTTTTCGCGTAAGTATTCACTCCCACTCCGATAACAGGATGATGGCTGACCATATTTGCGGCGTTCATATACATACTGAGCCTGTCCTCATTAAAAAGAAAAACTAAAGGATTATAATTCGAGTTAGCCGCCCAACTTTTGATATTTTTCGGCATAACAACCGGATAAATCAGGAAAATTGCCGCGAGAATAGTTATCAGAATTTTATGCCTGCGGACAATAGCTAAAAATAACACGCTAAAAAATAAACCTAAACCTGAACCGCGGGAAAGCGTAATATAAATACCCGCTGCCGCCAGCAAAGAAACTATACCCCAAGATACCCTTTCTCTTCCTTTATAATAATAAAGAAAAAGGCCGATTGCGATAGGCGCCAACAACCCAAGATAGATACCCATTACGTTGGGATTTGGAAAAGGCCCGGTGGGACGGACCAGATTAATCAGGCACGATTGGATTGCCTCTCCTCTGACAAAATCCCATCCAAGCCTAAGCTGCCAAAGACCGTCAACACTGACTAAAATAATCCCCGCCACAATCCCTAGAACTATTCTCTTAATATGTTCTACTCCGCGGATCTCTTCGGCGCAAATTAGAAAGATTAATCCGCTTTTCAATAATTTGATTATACCCTGAAAACTGGTTGAATAACTGACAGAATTCCTGAATGAAATAAACGCGATTACCAAAAATAACAAGAAGGGCAAAAGCAAAACATTATCCGTAAATATACGCTCCCGCTTAATAATCTTTTTGGCAAAAAAAGCAAACGCCAGAAACCCCAGGAAGGTATTGGATAAACCGATAGAAATAGCCACTGAAAACGGTATTATTACAATCGACCAATAACTAATGAATTCCAAAATGCTGACCATAAAAACTCCTCCCAAATTAATTTTTCGTTAAGCGCAGCCTAACAAGACACCACAATGCCCCTACTCCGTCTTTCCAGCCGATTTTCTTGCCTTCATTATAAGAACGGCCTTTGTAAGATATAGGAATTTCGACTATCTTATAACCTTTCTTAAGTATTTTCGCCGTGATCTCCGGCTCTATCTCAAACCTTTTCGCCTGGAGATTCAATTCTTTCGCCAAATCCAGCCTTATGAGCTTATAACAGGTCTCCATATCCGTCAGGGACGCTCCAAAGAGAATATTCGTGAAAGAAGTAAGGAAACTGTTAACCAAATAATGCCAAAAAGAAGTAACCTTCCAACTCTGCTTAAAACGCGAACCATAGACTACCGGCAGGTTATTTTTCACGGCGCAATCAACCAATTTAACGCAGTCTTGCGGGTCATATTCCAAATCCGCGTCCTGCACAATCACGTATTCTCCCGAAGCCTGCGAAAGCCCGGTTACAACCGCAGCGCCCTTACCCCTATTAGTGCTATGATGAATGACTTTAAGGTTCGGATATTGCAGGCCTCTCAAAATACTGCCGGAACCATCCGTTGAGCTATCATCAACCACAATGATTTCCTTATCGATACTTACCGAATTAATCTTATCGATAACCTGGCTTATAGTCGCCTCTTCATTGTAAACCGGAACGATCACAGAAAGCTTAGGCATTTTTATTCTCCATTTACAAGGGTATAATCATAACGCATAGATTGAGCATCCCAGGTAATACTTAAATCGAGCGGCAACGGTTTTGCTCCATTTTTACAAACATAATCCCCAGCCAGAATAAACCTAATCGCATTTTCATCAAATTTTCCCTTTTCCGGAACAACCAAACGCAAATCAGGGCAAAACCCGCCTTTTTGCGCTAATAAATGTATTTTGCCTCTTAAATCATTTAAAAATTTATAACTCGGGCCATACTGGCACCAATGCCCGCCTGCTCCATCGAGGAAACATAATACAACAATCGTAAGCGCAATTGTAGCAATAATAGATATGACTACCCCAATCCTCATTATTCTGTATCGCCAGAATTTCCATGCCCCGTAAGCGGTTATAATCGCATGGCAGGGGAAAAGCACAATCAGATAATGCAAAGGAGTGCGCACGCTGAAAACAAGATACCCCAAGGTTATTACTACCACAAGAAAACCGGATATCTGCAAAGGCAACGGTTCAGTATCGCTGTCTTTCCTAAAGAGACTCTTCTCCTTTACAAGAAATTTGACATAAGAGAAAAAACCGTAAATAAATAATGCGGGAATTATATATGTGAATACATATATAATTAAACCGAAAACCCCCAAAGAATGGCTTAAAACCTTTAAGAAATCCTGCCTAAACAATCTTCTAAAGAAATCAATCGAAGTAAACCACACATGAGAACGAAAGATGTTCCACGGGACTTGATTACGCCCTTGAGCGTGAGCAAAAACCTTCCTTATTTCTCCCTCTACAAAAAGATGGTAAAGATAAGGCAAAAATATGACCAGAAGCAGAATACCGGCCAATATAAGATGTTTCTTATTAATCATTCCCTTATATTTAAAACCCAAAATCAAAATTGCCGGAAACAGAAAAAATCCCGACATATGTATCTGCGATGCTAAGCCCGCAATCAAGACCAACATAATAAAATATACCGGGTTTTCCTCTTTGACGAATTTATAAAAACAAAAATGGAAGAAAACCATAAACAAAGGCAGAGCGCACTGGGCCCAAATATTGCTGGAATACATAATAAAAGCGGGAGAAAAAGCCAACAATAGAGACGATAAAACCGCATACCCCGCAGGCAAAAACAAACAAAAATAACGCATCGCCAAAGCCAATGCTAGGAGATTCAGGATAGTAAAAAACGCGGTTAAGAAATAGGGATCATTGGAAAAATAAGTAAGCGCTCCCATAAGATAAATAAAATAAGGAGGATTGCTAAACTTTACTCCGGAGTCCATACCGTGCGTAATCAAAAAATGATGCGCCCGGGCGTCATTGCCCAACAAGATAGCGCCAAGCTGGTCATTGTTGAACTCAAAGAATGATAAATGATAAAAACGTATACACAAGGCTGCGGTAAAAATAAGGGCCAGACAAAAAAACAATAAGGCCGGCCTCTTGTCTTTCATAAAACAGCTATCGCGCATGTTGTAATCCCCCTCTTACATATGCATAAAACCATTATTTCGGCACATCCCGCAAATCGTGGTTGCCCGATGTTTGTTATTCAATATCTCTTTCCTTGCGGAAATAAATCTGGGATTATTCCAGATATATTTAATCGAATCTTTCCGGGCATCGCCAAAATTATATTTTTCTCCATAAACCGCGCAACAAGGAAAAACCAACCCATTCCAATTAATGGTTATCTCCTGCCAAGGCTTTCTACAGGTCTTGATTATTTTTTTGGCCGCGCAATTTGCCTTATCATAAGCGCTATATTCGGGATTATCCGGTATCCAATTCTTATCGCGCTCTATTACTTCTTTATGCGACTTTAATATTTCATCTTTCATAGATGTGCGCATAAGGCCGATGCGAAAATCAACTCCTATTTCTTTAGCCATTGCCTTGGCTTTCTCAATTTCGCGCTCATTATGTCTGAATACCAGGAAATTCCAGACAATACGGGTATCTTTCGCCAATTCTTTTTTCTTCCTTGCCAAAAGGCGCAAATTTCGCAGAACTAAATCAAAATCTCCTCCCACGCGGTATTTCCCATAAGTATCCCTACTGGCTCCATCGCAAGAAACGATAATTTCATCTATCCCGGAACCAATTAATTCCGTCAGCAGATTTTCATCAAGAATATTCAAATTCGTGCTGGTTACAATATGGATGGTTTCATCCGTTTCTTTTATATACCTGATAATACTAATAAGGCCTTTATTTAAAAGCGGCTCACCCCAACTGTATAGGTTAACGGAAGTAATTGAATTCTTGAGCTGGATGAATATACGCTTAAAGAAATCTAACTCCATAAACCCCTTCGCCATATCCGGCTCCCCTAAACCAGTCGGGCATAGGGGGCATTTAAGATTGCAAACATTACCCGGCTCGACATTAAGGATAAAAGGCATAACCGGCAGCCTGCTAAATCTTAGGAACTTCAATATTTTAGATTTCCTCTTCTTCGTCAGAAACATACTTTAATATTTTACCTTATAGATATGCGCCAAAGAGTTTTTAAATACCTGCGTGAACAACTCCGGATGCGCCAGCGCCCATTCGTCTTCAATCGGGAATTTAGCAGGATCCTCCGACTCCCTGTTCTCAGGAAATGGAAGCGCGATAAATAGATATCCGATCCGCTCTTTTTTTAAGTTTTCCTTCCAAGACGAAAAGTCTTTTACCTTACGATACAACCCATCAAGCTTATTATAAGGAGCAAAATCCTTTTCGTTTACCGAAACATATTTTACCGTATTTTTAAGCCTTGTTCCGAACAATGGATAGAATTCCAAACGCCCGGTGTAAGCAACACGCGAGCCGGTTTTAGTTAATTCATTGAGCTTTTGCCAACCTCTAGCTATATCTATCTGCCAAGCCTCTCTCCTGCTAAAAGTAGAAGGATACCGCCCAAACTCCTCTCTGTCATATTTACTGTTAAAATAACCCAACAGTAACGCTCCTAGTATCAAAAAGGCTGCTAAGGCTTTATTAAAAATACGGCGCCTATAAAAAGCTGCGAGCCGTTTCTTGAATAAAACCATAGCAGTAAATAAAATAGCTACTAACGCAAGCGAAGTAACAAACTCATTTCGATGCGCCAATTCAGAAGCCGAGACCAAAATACAGATAAAAGAAACCGGGTAGAAATATTTTTCGCCGCGCGGGATTAGATTTATGAAAATAACAGCAGTTACCAATCCTATGCTTATAAAAGGAAATAGATACCTTACTACATAGATGTTAATGAAAAAACTATATAATACAACCATCGTAACGGGAACCATAAAAAGCACAAAATATTCTCCCCAAGGCACGGCCTTCTTTTTTATTTGCCTGTAAAAAATAAACGGGACAAGCATACCCGGTAAAATCAACCCGAGAAGCTGCACACCCAATCCTTCCGCAAACAAAATTCTAGTAAAATCAAATTTGTCTCCTGAAGCAATCGTAGCTTTATAAACGACATTATCCACTATGCCTTTAAAAACAGTTACGCCAAGAATTCTCAAATCTACCGGGAAAAACGGATTTCCCGCAAATACAAGATTCCTTAAATAGGTAAACCCTCCAAACAAAAATATCATAAAGGCGATACTGCCAAGCATAAGGTTAATTTTAGCTGTTTGGGCCTTAAACACCCTGGAAGATTTATAAAATACATAATAAAAGAATGGAAACGCGGCCGCAAACCAAACGATATTGATAATTTTAGTTCCCAGAAAGAGCCCCACGGAAATGCCAAATAATATAGCGTTCTTAAAATTAAACCCTTCCTTAAGCAGTAAAATGGCATAAATCATCAATAAAAACAAAACAGCGCAAATTACGTCTATTTGTGAAGCTGTTCTAAGTTGTTTAAAAATATTGGGAATAAGCGCCCACAAAAACCCGGATAAGAGGGCCATTTCGCTCTTTATCCCGTATTTCCTAAGAATAGCAAATATAACCATTATGCCGGTTAGATAAAACGGTAACTCTCCTATATCTGCCAAAAAAGCATTCCTAAGCGGGAGCATAAGCCAGGCAAAGAATAGTTGCGCGTTAATAGGATAAAATGAAACCGCGCTGGTCTCCAGGGCTTTTGAAAATACCATAGGCATAGAACCGAATATACAGGCAGGGTTAGCTAAATTTCCATTCTTAATCCATACGGCCGGGAAAGCAAGATGATACTGCAGGCTATCGGGAGAAATCGGAGGATTGACTAAATTAATAAAAACCTTAACTAAAGAAAAACAAATAAAAATAGAAAAAGCGAGCAGGATTAAATTGCTTTTGATAAAAGGCTCGATATCGGGTTTGGCAGGAAATAAAACAGGCTTCTTACGGTAAGCTAGCATTGTTACCGCAAGAAGCAGCATATTCGCCAAGAAAACATTCGGAAAATAAAACAGGCCCAAGCTGCCTAAAATAAGTTCCGTTAGAACTATCTGGGCAAAGAATAATATAAAAACCGTAAGCGCGCAATCACAGAATCCTTTAACCCCAAAAAAATTCTTAGTAAGAATTACGGAGTTTAAAATTACCGCTAAATTAATTAAAATCAACATTAACATTTATTCACCTTACCAAAAAACTTCACCCTCAAAATAGCCAAAATCGCCGGAATAATATCGAACATTCTGATGGTTTTACCCTCTTTATGCGTACGGGGCTTATAGCTTATCGGAACCTCTCCGATTTTATAATCCCTTTTACAAAGCATACTAACCAATTCAAACGCGAGGGCCTGTCCATTAGACTGACAATCTATTTTCTTTAAAACCTCCGTTTTAATTAAATTAGTCCCTATAATATCTGTAAAATTCTTCCGGTATAACAAATTTATCATAGAAGTCGCTATAATCGTGCCCAGCCAAAAAGGCCTTTCTCTAATCAATGCCCGGATAGAAACGCCCTTTCTATCCGCTAAACGCGAACCAAAAACAACATCCAAACCTTCATTCTCTATTTTTTCCATCATTTTCAAGACATCTTCCATCTTGTATTCCAAATCCGCTCCAGGCCCGTAAACATAATCACCTTGCGCCAGGCACATTCCTTCCCAACCCGAATATCCGGCACCCATATTCTTAGAATGGAGAATTATTTTAAGCTCCTTATCGCCTTTTAAACCCTCCAATATTTCTTTTGTGCCATCAGTCGAGCAGTTATCTATAACGATAATTTCCTTATCAATGTTTATCGCCCTGGCTTCCTCAATTGCTTTAAGGATAGTCGACTTCTCATTGAAACAATTGATAAGAATAGTCAGTTTCATATATCTCTTAAGAAATCTTCAATAGTTTTATTTATATAACACAGCATCGGTTTGGTTAGGCCCGGATAAACTCCGAGCCAAAAAAGATTGTTCATCACCAAATCAGTATTTTTTAAATTCCCCGCCACCCTATACTTTATATTCTTATAAGCTGGCTGCTTAAGCAAGTTCCCTCCGAATAACATCCGCGTAGCTATTTTTTTATTCTCTAAATAACTGACAATATCCGTTCGATTAAATGGAGCTGTATCTCTTACTAAAACCGGAAAACCGAACCAGCTCGGATCAGAATGTTCTTCTGCCTGCGGCAATATAAAATAATCGCCGTATTTTTCAAAAACTTTATAAAGGAATCTAAAATTATTTTTCCTCGCTTCGATAAACCGGGGCAATTTTTCTAACTGCGCGCACCCGATAGCCGCTTGCATATCGGTAACCCTTAAATTATATCCTATATGCGAATACACATATTTATGGTCATAACCATATGGCAAATCACCAAATTTCTGAGAGAATCTCTTTCCGCAAGCGTTATCGCGCCCGGTTTCACAATGACAATCCCGTCCCCAATCACGAAAAGACATAACGATTTTCTTAAGAAGCGGATTCTCCGTTAAAACCGCTCCTCCCTCTCCCATAGTCATATGATGACTCGGGAAAAAACTACAAGTAGAGATATCGCCGAATGTTCCGGCATATTTTCCTCTATATCTAGACCCGAGGCTATCGCAATTGTCCTCGATCCACCACAATTTATGCTTTTTAACTATTTTTTTAACCTTGTCTATGTTTATGGGGTTACCCAGGGTATGCGCGGTAAAAATTGCTTTCGTCTTTCTAGTAATAGCTTTTTCTATTTTCTCTGCCTGAATATTATAATTCCCCAGCTCCACATCGATAAATACCGGAACAAGATTGTTCTGGATTACCGGGTTAAGCGTAGTCGGAAAACCGCAGGCAGTAGTAATCACCTCGTCTCCCGGCCTTAAGCGCCTTTCTTTTAATAATGGCGAGGTTAACGCGCTTAAAGCCAAAAGGTTTGCCGAAGAGCCGGAGTTTACCAGCAGACAATACTTTATACCCAGGAAATCCGCCAGCCTGGCTTCAAATTCTTTAGCGTATCTTCCGGCGGTAATCCAGAAATCCAAAGAAGCATCCACGAGATTAACCATCTCACTTGCGTCAAAAACCCTTCCTGCGTAATTAATATAGCTTACTGAAGGAACGAAGCTCCTTATAAATGATTGCTTATGGTATTTTCTAACCTTGGCAAAAATCTCTTTTCTCAACCTCTTCTCTCTATCCATATTATTGATAAATACTTATTATTTCATTCTTTAATTTAAACACCCGCCTGATCTGCCGGATTATCTCCTCCTGATACCCGTATGTTGATACCAATATAGGCAAACTTTCACCGCGTATTTCTGCCGGCGGTTTTATACTTATACCGCGCAGCTTCTTTCCGGCGTACCTCAGGTTTGAATCGACGAAAAATGATATTTTTGATAAATCAAGGGCTGAACCAATCAATCTCTGGGTATGGGTGCCTGCGCCCCAAACAATAATTTTATTCCTGCCGGACAGTTTACTATGAATGGCTCTTCTAACCCTTAGATCAAGTTTTGAACAGCCGGCAATATAGCTTTTTATCTTTCTTGCGCTGATATTATCCTTAACGGTTTTTATATCGCTCTTGCCTGTTTTTTTCAAAAGGACAAAAAGCACAGGATCAATGTTCTTTCTCGCCTTATTTTCATTCCTCTTTACCGCTGCTATCGAAAATGAGAATCTCGAAGCCAAATTCCCGATTGAATACCTGGAAAAATAATTGATATGTTCGATACTAAACTGCTGGAATGGCGGGTATATGTATTTGTCAAACCGCTCTGTATCAGGCACCTCTAAAAATACTAATCCGTTTTCATCTAATAAATTATGTATTTTTTGCATCGGCGCCTTGAGATCTACCAAGTGCTCAAACACAGACGATAGAATCACTAACCCGAATTTTTCCTTGCCTTTATAGCTTGCTATGTTGTTAGAGGTAACATTAATACCGTATATCTTTTTAGCCGCTTTTGCGCATGAAGGCGACGGATCAATACCCTCTAAATCGCGATACCCGCGTGTTTTAAGCACCGATAGCAGGGCGCCTGTCGAACAACCGATATCCAATATTTTTGCGCATGGATGCTTTATATGAGGAATCAAAAAATTCACTATTTTCCTAAAATGGGCCATGTTCTCGGCTGGCACGGCTCCGGAATTATTATTGAATTCATATTTAGACATCCGCGCATAGTAATTATCGAATTCCGCCTGCGGAGGGATATTGTCAGCGTAAATGAAACCGCATTTTTTGCATACGGCGACATTATATTTTTCCATCAGCGAGATTTCATTATTACGGAAATTCTGCACATAAAGCTGCCTTTTTTGAGCACAGCCGCAAACCGGACAATCTCTGGACACCTCTAATTGCCCTCCTGTATAAATATATTTTCTTTAAATTCTTTTCTATCCAGAAAAGGGGACATATCCTCAAGCCGGCTTGAAACTATCTTGCCGTTATCCAGCTTACTGGAGGAAAGCCGGGGAGCGAATTTATAATCCGTTTCAAGCATAACTTCGCACAAAATCGCGCCTTCCGAATTTATTATCTTAAGAATCTTTTCAGCCATGCCCTTATGGGTTGTAATTTTTGCGGCCTTAATTCCAAAAGCGCCGGCCACTTTCACAAAAGAAGGAAAACTGACCCCTGATTTTTTATCGCATCCCACATATGGCGGGCCAAAAAAATTCTCCTGCGTCTGCTTTATCGAACTGTATCCGCCATTATTCAATACAAATATCTTAATCGGCAGTTTATTATATTTTATGGTCTGTAATTCCTGTATATTCATCTGGATACTGCCATCTCCGGCTATGCAGATTATATCCCTATTCCCATTGCCTATACATGCCCCTATGGAAGCCGGCAAATCATACCCCATTGCAGCACAACCTGAATTCCATATTACCCGCTGTTTGTCTTTAACTATACCTGCCTGGAATAGAACTACGGATGGAGTCGCGTTTGCGGTAACAATCGTCTCTCCGGGCCTGGCTAATTCGGTAAGAACCCGCATAAAATAATAAGGATTGACCGAAGCAGACCTGCTGTATTCCGGAAGCACTACCGGATACTTATCCCTCCTTTTGCTGCACCACAACAACCAATCCTTGCAGTCAAAGCCGGAAATTTTATATTGCAAAAATTTGCTTAAGAAAAGCCCGGCATCGCAGTTAATGGCAATATCCGGTTTAATTGTCGGTTTTTTTAGCTCTGCCGAATCTATATCCACAACAACTTTCTTTGCAGCATGCGCGAACGACTGCCAATTATAGCTAACCTGCCTTATATTATTCCTTGTCCCCAGGCATAAAACGAGGTCGGAATTCTGCAAAGCGAAATTTCCCGCACGGCTGCCTAACGTTCCTATCCTGCCGATAAAATACGGATTATCGGAAGGCACTAAATCAAAACCGTTAAAAGTAGATAAAACGGGAACCTTTAATTTGCGGATTAGAGCCAGTAAAAATTCCCTCGCCCCTGCTATCCGTATTCCATTACCGGCAACTATGACCGGCCTTTTTGATTTCTCAAGCAATTCGAGAAAATGCCGTATTTTACCGTCAATATTATCTGGTTCCCGCCTAAGGATAATACCGGATCCGATTAGATTATTTTCTTCTATAACTGCTCCCTGAATATCCAAGGGAATATCCAACCACACCGGCCCCGGCCTTCCGGTAGCCGCTAGGTTAATTGCCTTATCCAATAATTTCCTTATATCTTCGGCTTTCCTGACCGTAGCGGCGAATTTTGTCAATGGCCTGACAACACTTACTATATCCACTTCCTGGTCGCCTAACTGTCTTAATCTAATATTTGGACAGGAAGCAATCGTAGTTTCGGATTTTACCTGTCCGGATATATATAACACCGGAACTGAATCCGTCCATTGCCCCATAACGCCGGTTAACGTATTCAATCCCCCCGGTCCCGTAGTTACATTGACAACGGCGAGTTTGCCGCTTACCCTGGCATAGCCTTCCGCGGCTATAGCGCAAGCCTGCTCATGATGCATAAAAATACACTTGAGAAGCTTATTCTTCCCGAATGAATTATTTAAATGCATTGCGCCGCCGCCGGTAACCATAAAAACGCGCCTAACTCCGTATTTCGTCAGGTACCTGGCGATATAATCGGAAACCTTGATTTTCATTCTTCCTGCTATAATCCTCGGCTGTATATTGTATTCTTCAAACCTTCATTGTTGGCATAGGGGCTGTCGATCATATCAATCTTTATCGGTTCGTCCTTCTTGCAGGGCTTTAACAAAACTTCTCCGCTCATCAATTCCCTGCAGGAAATCTGGCCTTTTTGCAAAGGTATAGCCAGATACACATCCTGCTCCATATCTTCATGATGGAAGATATGCCCCTTTGGTAAATCCCTTTTCGCATAGACTCCCCTGACAAGAGCGTCAAGATATGTAATTTCTTTCTCGGAAGGGAACCTTTTTGAAGCTCCGGAGGCGCCGCACATCTCTTTCGCTTTTTTAAAAGCCTTAAACCAGGCATCTATCTGATGAGGAAGAGAACAATAGGCAGAAACCGGGTGTTTGCCGTCTTCTATATCTATGTGCCTTTCAAAAGTCCTTGCCCCTTTTGCGTAAGCTATCATTATGGAAGAAGACCAATCGTGGTATTCATGCGTAGATAATCCGATGGTATGATTAGGATACCTATTTTTCAAGAAATCTATCTGATTTAGCTCCAGTTCGTGGTCCTCGGAAGGATATAACGCAACACAGTGATTTAAAGCAAGCGGGATATTCCTGTTTTCAAAAAAAACAACCAGATCATCAAGGTCCTTAAGAGATGAACCCCCGGTAGAAACAATAACCGGTTTCTTGGTCCGGGCAATCCTCTCTATCAATACCCAATCATTTAAATCGGAACTGGCAATTTTCAATATTTGAATCCCTATTTCCTCACAAAAACCTACAGAATGCTCGTCAAACGGCGTTGCCGAGGAGATCGCCCCTCCTTTTCTAATAGCATCCACCATAACCGTAAAATCCTCCGGAACCAACCGGGTATCTAGCGTTTTTTTAATATACCGCAGGTCTGCCCTATCGCGAAAATCCTTATGTATAAAATTGCTTACGTCCCTTATCTGAAGCTTGATGGAAGCTCTTACATTGTTAAACCTGATTATCCTGGAGAATTCACTTATAATCCTCAAGCCTCTTTCCAGATTGCCGTAATGGTTATTGGCTAATTCTAAAACAAACAAATCTTCAAATATATCCTTATTCATAACAATACTACCTCCTCTTAAGATAGATTACTTGTCGGACAACAATGATTCTCTATTAATTGCCGCTTTGTTTTCCGAATACCACGAATAAAGTTCGCCTATCGATTTCTCCATCGGGCTGAAATTGAAATCAAGTATCTGGCTGCGGAGCCTTGCATTATCTCCGCTATACTCATAGCACATTCCTTCCTTAGCAACTTTAATCGGAAGCTTTTTGCCGGATATTTCGATTACTTTTTCGGCTAACTTATATAATTCCACCGAGGTATCCGGCGTAATATTATAACAGTTATACTTTGCCTCATTCTCTATGAAATGCGGAATAATTCTCACAAAATCCTCGATGTAAACATAATCGAATTTTCTATTCTGCTTTGCGGTAATCGGCAGATCGAAAATGGCCTTGCAAATTGCGTTAGAGATGAACCTTATGGCATAATCTTCATATTTACCGAAAATACCGAAAATACGCAGCTCTACGATATTTTCGAGCTTCTCTATCTGTTTAGCTATAATATACTTGGAAAATCCATGCTCATCCTCGGGGACATACGTATCAAAAAAATCTTCGCTTACCTTTACCAACGGCTTGGACACATCGTATACCGCACCCGAACTTAAAAATACCATCTTGCCGAAATACCCTCTATTCCGGATTATGTTAAAGAACATACGTAAATTATTATAAAGCTGCCTGGACGGATCCTTGGCATTACGGTTCCCGGGGCGCACGGCGCTGTGGATTATCACATCCGGCTTATGGGCCTGAAGATAACTTCTTACCGCATTTCCATCCAAAAGCTCCAGTTCTTTATGCCCTGGGGCAAATAATTCATACTTTTGCTTCAGGTATTCTGCCAGATTCCTGCCGATAAAGCCGCTGCCGCCGGTGAGAAATATTTTCATAATTTATAAATCAGGCCGTCCCTGGCGGCTATGGTGTCCTTAAAAATCTTCCGGGCGGATTCTTTAGCTAATCTTATATCGCTTTCTTTCAAATAATCGCCGGCATCGAAATGCACCAAAACTAATTTTTTTACTTTCGCGGCCCTAGCCGCTCTAGCCGCCTGTTCAGGATTTAAATGCGGCCACCCCCTATCGATAACTCCAGGAAGCAAGGATGACTCTGCTATTAATAAATCTGCGTTTTTTACCAAGGCCAGCATTCCTTTACATTCTCCGGTATCGGTGCAAAAAACCAATGTTTTACCGCCGGCGGATAAACGGTATCCGTAACAAACAGTCGTATGCAAAAGTTTTTCATATTCGATATCAAAAGGGAACTTCAGGCCGCGGCTGATATCTTTAACCAGGATTTTTGACTTAAGCTTACGGATAGGTTTAGAATACGGAGTATTAATGACAAGATTAAACATTTTCCGCGTTCCCTTTGGCCCAAAAACTTTGATGCCCTGCGGAAAAACGAATTTATTCAAAGCGTGCAACCCGATAATATGGTCCAAATGAAAATGGCTCAAAAAAAGATAAACGGGACGCTTGTCTTTTATGTAATGGTCAATCTTGGAAAAACCCGTCCCGGCGTCAAAAATAACATACTCCCTGCCGGTATCCACCAAGACGCAAAGGGTGTTACCGAGCCGGCCGTCATACCAACCCATAGTCCCCAAGAATATAACCCGCATAAAATTAGACAGGATTAATCAAAATTAATCCGTTCCCTCTCGATAACTAAAGGCCTTTTCCTGACTTGAGTATAAATTGCCCCGATATATTCCCCCAATACCCCGATAAAAACCAGCTGCACGGAGAAGAAGAAAAACACGCCGACAACCAGAGGGGCGACCCCTAACTGGAAATTATTCCAGAAAATTAATTTATATATTAAATATATCACCCCGATTATAAAGAATATGAAGGAAAATATCATCCCGAAAAAAATCGCCATCCTCAAAGGCACCTTGGAATTATTCACGATGCCTAACATCGCCATATCAAACAAGGTATAGAAATTATTTTTAGTAATTCCCGCGGCCCTATTTGGCTGGACATACTCTACAAGCGCAACATCGGAACTTATCTCAAGTATTAATCCCCTCAAGTATGGATACGGATCTTTGATACCCCTTAAAGCTTCGACAACCTTCTTGTCAAAAAGGCCAAACCCGGAATAATTCTCTATCTGTTTCTCTTCTGAAAGGGAATTTAATAACTTATAGAACAGCTTCCTTACGGTAAACATAAGAGAATTTTCCTTGCTCCCGGTTTTTACCCCCACAACAACTTCATGGCCGGCTTCCCACTGCCTTATGAAATCGTTTATCAATCCCGGAGGATCTTGCAAGTCGGAAGCGATATTAATAACCGCGTCTCCTTTGGCTTGCAATAAACCGTAATAAGGCGAACGGATATGGCCAAAATTCCGGGCGTTCACAATTATTTTTAAATTTTTGTCCTTAGCGGCAATACTTTTAAGAACCTCAACGGTTTTATCCGTCGAAGCATTATCGATAAAGATGTGTTCGTAAGTGTAGCCGCCCAAGGCGCCGAAGATTTCTTTTACCTGCCGGTATAGCTCATAAACATTCTCTTCTTCGTTATAGCAGCCGGTTACGACGCTTATTTTCTTCATCTTAATAAAAGGGGACGGTTCTATTTTTCTTAAATACCTAAACCGGAAAAATAGAACCGTCCCCTTTAGCTCCCCTTTTAACCCTATAGCTTTCTATTGTTTGGATTAAACCCGCTAAAACAGAGAACTTAGGCTTCCAACCGAGCTTAGCCCTGGCTTTGCGGGAAGACAAATACTGATGTTTTATTTCATACTTCGCCTGATTCAATATTTTATAATCAACTGGTTTGCCAACGGATTTAGCAATCATTTTAACCAGTTCGATGACCGTAAGCGGATTTTCACAGCTAAAATTAAAAGCTTCACCGGCAAGATTGAGCTTCCGCATTTTTTCCGCCAAAAGGATATAGCCATTCACTATGTCCTCCACGAACACATAATCGCGGGTAAACAAACCGTCGCTGCGGATTAAAAGTTTTTTTCCGGCAAGCGCGCATTTAACCGCATCAGGAACAAGACGGCTGGAATTAAAATCTCCGGGGCCGTAGATGTTACCGCAACGAGTAACACATACAGGCAGGCCATAGGTATGGGCGTAGGTATTGGCGATTAAATCCGCGCAGCTTTTGGAAACATCATACGGATGGCTACCTTGTAACGGAGCCTTTTCCGTATAGGGAAGTTTTTCATGGATTCCATAGGCCTTATCGCTAGAGGCGAGAATAACTGCTTCGATGTTTTTTGCGTTCCGGCAGGCCTCCAAAACATTCCATGTTCCCCGGATATTCGCAGAAAAAGCGGACAAGGGGCGGTTATGGCATTTCCCTACAATGGCCTCTGCCGCTAAATGAAATACCAGATTAATCTTATTTTCCCTTATTATTTTTTCTAACAGTTTATAGTTCGCCACGCTGCCTTTAACAACGGATATCCTCCTATAGTCATCCGGAGCAAGAAGCGTGGCTTTTCTTCCCGTCTTAATATCTAATCCGATTATCCTGGCTCCGGAAGGAATCAACGCCCTGGTAAGATTAGAACCCAAGAACCCTTCAAATCCGGTGATCAGCACATTTTTCCCCGTCCAAAATTTCTTATTCATTGACCTATCTTAATCCTTCCATTTTTTCCAGGGAGCCTTGCCGCTATCCCAAAGCGCTTCCAACTCGCACCTATCCCGTAACGTATCCATACATTTCCAAAAACCATTGTGTTTAAACCCAACCAACTGATTATCCAAGGCCATACTTTTTAGAGAATCGAATTCCCATATAGAGCGGTCTCCGCTGATATAGTCGAAAACTTCCGGCTCAAGCACAAAGAATCCGCCGTTAATCCACGAGCCATCCCCTTTTGGTTTTTCGAGGAAAGAATTGACTGTTCCCGAATCTTTCATCCTTAGGGCGCCAAACCTGCCGGCAAGCTGAACCGCGGTAACTGTCGCGCTTTTACCGGAACGCTTATGGAATTTAAGCAGTTCTCGGATATCCACGTCGCTAACTCCATCGCCATAAGTCATCATAAATGTTTTATTGCCTACGTATTTCTGAACGCGCTTAAGGCGGCCGCCGGTCATTGTGTCAAGGCCGGTATCGACAAGAGTAATCTTCCACGGTTCGGAAGACGTCGCGCGGACTTCCACAGCGTTTTTCTTCAAATCAATGGTAATATCGCTCATATGCATAAAATAATGGGAGAAATACTCCTTGATTATGTAGCCCTTATAGCCTAAACAGATAATAAAATCGTTGAATCCGAAATGAGAATACAGCTTCATAATATGCCAGATAATAGGCTTGCCGCCGATTTCGACCATCGGCTTGGGAATATTGGTCGTCTCTTCGCTGATTCTCGTTCCTCTGCCGCCAGCTAATATGACTACTTTCATACGCTCTCCTTTATGGCTTAAAAACCGGTTCTTGCTCAAGCTTAGAGCTTAAGGCAACCGTCAAGCCTAATACCGTCCAAAAAAGAAAACTTAACTGAAAAGAATACAGGTGAACCTCAAAAAAACTATGGACTAAAAACCCCAATAACCCCGCAGTCAGGCCCAATAAAGCAAAACTACCCAGAGATCCGGGCGCGCTTAAACTTATCCTGATACTCCTGTAGAAAATATAGCCCATAAACAGAAGAAAACACAATAAGGAAAAAACTCCCGATTCCGCCCAAATTTGAAGGAAACAATTATGCGCGTAAAAAATACCCGGGCTATTGGTATAGGAAGCGCAATAATCCATAAAAGTGCCGATACCCTTACCCAAAAAAGGGTGCTCCCTAATCATCCGGCCGGCGCCGCGGAAAAGAGTGAACCTGTAACTATCCCGCCTGTTCTGGAAGAAAAATAAAAGCAATCCCAATAACGGCACAAAAAAAAGATAGCAAACCAAAAACAGGGGCCAAAATACTTTTTTTAGCCGGAGACGGTTAGTGACTAAAACTATAAGAATTAAACCGGAAACAACGCCTAACCACCCGCCCCGGGAAAGAGCCCAAAGAGAAGACAGGATAAGCATAATGGTAATCAGAAAAAGGCACAATCTTACAGCCGCTTTTTTCCATTTCCACAGGCTAAGGCTCAAGGCAAGGGGAATAACGCAGGTCAAATAAGCTGCCAAGGCATTTGGATTTTTAAAAGGGCCTATGCTGGGCAACGAATGGCCCCATGAACCCCTTCCTCTTAAGAATTCAAACCCAAAAAACTTTTGCGTAAAAACCGTAAGCCCTACCAGCGCCGCGCTAAACAAGAGGACATAAACCGCCTTAACAATGCGCTTGGTATCCTTAAACGTATCGATAATTGCCCAAAGAAGCAAAGGAAACCTGCCCCATTTCAAGATAAGCACCTTTAAGCTTTTAGCCAATAATGGCCCGCTGTTAAACAGGGACAAACCCATAAAGACAAAAAATAACAGCAGGAATAAAAACAAAACTTTGTTGGCCTTAATACTGGAAAAATCGGGGAATAAAATTTTTTTAAGCAAAAAGAAGGCAAGGACAAAACCGGCAAAAGAACCGATCATCGCTATAGAGATGGGGATAAAGAATATCAACCCGTAAACAGAATATTCCACCGCCGCGTCCAAAAATCTTAATATTTTTAATTTCATAGAGATATTATTTCGCGCAATTTCTTAACCGTTGCCGCCCCGTCCATTACGCCTGCCGTTCTTTCCAGCTCTTTGATTTTGCGCCTTAAGACGCGCGGGTCAAAAGAATCCGACTGGGCAATATAAATCTTATCCGCCTTGGTAGCTTTGTCTTTTTCGCTATTTAACAAGGTCTCCTCAAAAAGCTTTTCTCCCGGGCGCAGGCCGATAAACTTTATCTTTATGTCTTCTTCGGGCTTTAAGCCATAAAGAGCAATCAACTCTTTGGCTAAATCCAATATCTTAATCTGCTCGCCCATATCCAAAATAAATATTTCTCCCGCTTTAGCCATAGCTCCGGCCTGCAAAACAAGCTGGCTGGCTTCATTAATGCTCATAAAATACCTTTTGACTTCGGGATGAGTCAGGGTTACCGGGCCGCCTTCTTCGATTTGTTTCTTGAATAACGGAACAACGCTTCCGTCAGAACCCAAAACATTCCCAAACCTAACCGCCATAAATTTAGTTTTGCTCATCCTAGCCTTAGACTGCAAAACCATCTCCGCTATCCTTTTAGTAATACCCATAACACTCTTGGGGTTTACCGCCTTATCCGTAGAAATAAAGATAAACCTCTCCACTTTGTAGTGATCCGAGGCATAAATAAGGTTCCGGCTTCCGATAATATTATTTTTTACCGCTGCCGCGGGATTCTCCTCCATAAGAGGAACATGCTTATGGGCTGCCGCGTGGAATACAACTTGCGGCTTGTAAAGCGAAAACACCTTCTTTAACAAACCAATGTCTCTGATATCCCCAATGATGGTCTTAAACTTAATCTTCGGGTATTTTGTCAGAAATTCAATACCCAAATAATAGACATTGTTCTCATTGTGGTCGAATAACAAGATTTCCCTGGGGCTAAAATTCATTATCTGCCTGCAAAGAGACGAACCGATTGAGCCGCCAGCGCCGGTAACTAAAACCACTTTATCAAATAAATAATCCTTAATCTCTTTTTCATCGATATTTACCGTTTCTCTGCCCAAAAGGTCTTCCGGTTTAATATCCCGGGGCTTAACTTCCAAATCGCCATTAAGTATCTTTTGCAAACCCGGGACTATCCGGATTTTCACAGAAGGTATCTGGCAACGCGAAATGATATTCCTGATTACTTCGCCTTTGGCAGAAGGAATGGCTATGATGATTTCGTCAATTCCGTATTTTTCGACAATCGAAGCGATATCGTTACAGGCTCCCAAAATACCCACGCCTTGAATACGCAAATTCTTTTTGTTCCTATCATCGTCAATAAAACCGATAATCTCCATATTTGTGTTGGGATTAATCCTGGCCTCTCTTAACACCATTACACCGGCTTCTCCCGCCCCGATAATGATAGCCCTCTTCCGTTTGCTTTCCAGAACAGGACGGAACTTTTCCCGGAATAACCGCGTAACGAAACGGATCCCGGCGACAAAACAAAAACTTATGACACCATCCAGGATAAAAACCGAGCGCGGGAAACCATTAAAATAAGGGATGAAAACAACCACGGCGGTAAAACAGAATATGGCTAGAATATGCGCTTTGATTATTCTCCAGATATCATCTATACTGGCGTATCTCCATAAACCGGAATAAAGGCCAAAATACCCGAAAATAATCATTTTGATAGCGGCAAAAACCGGGAGGGTTTTGATAATTACCTGCCAAGAGCTGTTGTCAATTTTAAAATCCAACCGCAGGTAAAAAGCGAGGATATAGGCGCAAATCACCAAGGCCAAATGAATGGTTATGATAATCAGGCGCCGGGATTTAAAGATTAATTCCTTTAGGTTCATAACCAGATATTATATATCAAAATACAGCTTTAGCAATTAGTTATGCGATTTTTTTACATTGTCATTATGGTTGGCACAGGGCCAATTAGGTTATAATGAGCTTAAAAAACAAAGTGGATTTATATGTCAAGGCTATTTAAGAAATGCAATGACCGCGATATTTTTTAAGTACAATAGCACCAAACATCTCGGACTAGGCTCTTTTATAATGGCTTCTATATAAGGCAATTTAGGCGATAATTTTTAAAGTATAGTCGCAATAAATTGGCATTATATAGGAATTGAGGCTTTTGCAGAAACAGATAAAGCACGCGTCTACCGTAAAAGAGATAATATGCGGTATGTTGTTAGGAAATTTTGCTGTAGTTAATTCAGTGGGGTTTTTATCTTTAGCGTTTTCTCAATATCTTTTAAAAGAAGATACAGGTGGAATTGGTCAATTGGTGAGCGCTCAAAACCAAAATGCTCATAAAAAGATCTGGCTGGTTCATCTTTGGCATGCACTACAATAGCTCTTCCACCGATGCTATCGGCTGCATAGGTAACCCGCAGCAAAGCCTCTCGCAACAAAGCCTTTCCTATGCCGACGCCTTGTTCGGTTTTATCAACAGCAAGCCGCGCGAGAATGATAACTGGAATAGGGTAATCAGCCAGCCCTTTTCCTACGCGTAGAGGGGCCTCCTGCTTGCCTACAGAACCAATGGTTAGCGTATAATATCCTACGACTTTATTATTTCTGATTGTTACGTATGTTTTTGAGGAACCATTTTGGTTATTAATAATTGCGTATTTTTTAAGATACGAATTGAGGGCTTCGTTACGGCAGTCAAATTCACTAATGGAATGTGATCTTTGGAGTAAAGTGGGAGTGCTTAAAGAAAGCTTCCTACTCATTAAAAATATCCGGCCCCTTAAAGAGGTTTTTTAGCTTTGGAATTTCGCGAGCCGGACTATCCAATGCCTCGCAGAAAGCCTTCCACTGTGGTTCAGGCAGTTGGAAATTGTTCCTATCAGCCATTAATTCTTCCGCTTCTTTCATTGCGCTTTCAAGAATAAATGCAGATAGCTTTTTTTGGCGTAGCGAAGCCACATACATAAGGAATCTTTTTTTCCTGCTGTCGATACGGAAGTCAATCCGTGTATTTTTCTGTATTGTTGCCATATTTCTTACCTCCTTTACCCAATAAAAATATAACATATTGTACACACATTGTCAACACAAAGTTTTTACATTGCGATTTTTTTAATGCCGGACGCCTTCTTTGCGGATAACTTTTATTGCGGTCAAGAAAAGAATACGGAGATCGAAGGCAAAGGAGAGATGATTTAGATAATATTCATCGAAGGAAACCTTTACGGGAATCGGCAGGCCATCCCTGCCGTTGACCTGGGCCCAACCGGTGATACCGGGAGTAAGCCTATAGACCCCATTCTCCGTCCTTAAAGCGACAAGGTCATCCTGATTAAACAAAGCCGGGCGCGGCCCGACAAAACTCATATCTCCCTTTAAAATATTGAACAACTGCGGAAGTTCATCGAGGCTGGATTTACGCAAAAACCCGGCGCCGGGAATCAAATACTTTTCAGGATTTTCCATCAAATGCGTGGCTACCTGGGGCGTATTTAATTTCATTGTCCTGAACTTAGCCATTTTAAAAATGGTATTGTTTGCGCCAACGCGATCCGTCCAAAAAATAGCCGGCCCCTTAGACATTAGTTTAATGAATAAAGCGATAGCTAACATCGGAACGCTCAATAGAATTATTAATGCTAAAGCCAAGATTAAATCAAAAATTCGTTTCATCATATCACTAATACATTCCAAGATATTAGCTACGCTGTCTATCTTACTTTAATTCTTTTAGTTTGCCCTAAGAAATTGTCTCTTGAAACAATAGGCCTTCTTATCCTTTTTTCCAACTGTTTTCTGGCATTACCGGCGATATCTCCTCCTGCTTTGGCATCGGATTTAAGCTTCGGCACGCCCCGCGAATCTTCAACGCGATGGATTTCGGTAGTTGATCTTTCTCCAAGCATTGTAAAAATAAGCTCAAAATCGTCCATATGGTCGCGTAGATTTTCACGTTTTAACCGTTTTATCTTTTTATACTGGCTAGGCGTAATTCCAAAAGTGGCTTTAGAGATTTCTGCCGTTAAAATTTCATAATCCTTTTGTTCTTGCGCCCCGCGTTTCTGCCATTCATCCGTAAGTTCTTCCCGAATGGCAATGCCCCGTATCCGTTTTTCAATCCAGCTATCGGGATATCCTTTGAGCTTATAGAGCATCCTTGTTCGCTTGGTTGCCAATTCCGGGTCTTCTATCTCTTTAATACGTTCATAACCAACTTTAGCCAACCACCGCTTAAATGGCTCGGCTTTAGGAGATGGAATTGACTGAACAATACGAAAAATGCCTTCGGTATTGGCGCAATTCAGCTTTTGAGGCCCTCCTGCCGTCTTAATCAAAAGGGGGGTGGCAAATTGCCCCCACCCTTTGGACAACTCCGGATCCCTTCTACGCATATCCTTTATGTACCCATCAGGCTGCACCGAATCCGTAAGTACCGCCACTACATCATTAATCACAAACCACCATTCATTATTATGAATGGTTTTACGCACCTTTTGCCCCTTAAATACTGCTATTTTTGTTTCCATATCGCTCTTCTCCTTTCTCGCGTTATTATTATTTACCCTCTACTATAATTGACGCAAGAAAAGGCCAAATCTAACATTTATTTCTCAATACTAAACCTCTTTAACCATCCCCTGATCCCATCCTTGCAGGGTGAAGGGCGGGGGGAGCAGCCAAACAGCTTACCTTATAATATCTTTCCCGACCATAGTTGCTGCAAAAAAATCTCCCATGGTGATATTTCTATTTTACCGTGCAGCCTTTTCTCTTTTTCATTACAGACTACTATGCTTTTTTTTGGAGAACACGATTGGATAAAAGCCTCTAGCCCATTCATATCTTTTCCGTCAATCCGAGCAGATCCTTTTACCTCTATAGCAACCTCCCCCTGGCCCAGGACAAAATCAACCTCAAGCCCCGACTTGGTCCTCCAGAAATTTATCGCAAAGCCCTTACCCGCGTAAGATCTATAAGCAATCATCTCCATAAGCAAGAAATGTTCGAACGCCTTACCAAATTCCGCTCCTTTTTGTTCGGCTAAATGCCTCTTTGTCAGGTAACCGGCGACACCAACATCAAACATATAATATTTCGAGGCTTTTGTTATAACCTGCCGGGATTGCCTTTTCTTAAAAGGCTCTACCCTTACAGCCAACAGCGTATCTATAAGTATCTGGTAATACTCTTTGACCGTCTTGGAATCGACACCGCATTCGCGGGCAATATTACAATAATTCGTTATCTCGCCATGCGAGTAGCCGAAAGCGTCAAAAAATCTTGAAAACGCGGGAATATTACGTGTCAGGCCTTCAGCAAAAACCTCTTCACGTAAATAATCCTGCACATAAGCCTCTAAAGATTTTTTACAATCTATGCCGCTTTGCAAATAATGAAACGGAATCAGGCCATGATTTAAAGCGCGCAACAAATCAAATTTTGTAATCTCCCGGCTGACAAGCGGAAAAAGCTCATAACGCCATGCCCTGCCTCCCAGCAGATTCGCGTGGCCTTTTTTTAATTTTCTTGCGCTTGAACCGCAAAGCACAAAACTCAAACCCTTATTTTCTATCAACCAGTGCACTTCGTCGAGCACTTGCGGAACTTTTTGCACTTCATCGAGTATTACCGGTTCTTTAAGCGCAGCCTCGTCTTTTGCGAGTAACTGTTCGCGCAAAAGCGAGGGATTTTTTGATATTTCAAAAAATAAATCCGTTTTTAGAAAATCATACACCACGCTATTGGGAAATCTTTCTTTCAGATATGTGGATTTGCCTGTCTTTCTGGCTCCCCATAAAAACGCGGATTGGCGATGCGGAAGCTGCATAACCAGTTTTCTTGGGATATTTTTCATTTGTATCATCCTCCGGATTAGTATTACTAATTAGGAGTATATACCATTTTAGTTAGAGCGTCAAGGCTTTTCCCCCATCTTGCAGAGTCAAGGGCGGGGTAAGAGCCTTTCTTTAACCTTACCTATTGAGGAGTCCGGCAAGAAATAGCGGCCGCTTTATACCAGCCATATCATAGCCATCAGCAAAGATAATTTTTGTTTTGATACCCATACCCTTGAACTGGCTTCTCCCCTTGCCCTTACCGCCAACTTCAAAGACGATATCTTGCGAATCACGAATAAGATAATCCGGCGTTTTTGCCCCGCGCATAGACTTAAGATAAAAAACTTCTTTGCCTAAGGCCCTAAACGCTTCCACAAAAAAATCCTCCCGCAAGCCACCGATAGCCTCATCGAACGGTTTATACAAAAGACGATACGGCAAAGCCATGACAACCTTAGGCTCCTTCATCACATTGCTCCCCATTGGGAAAATCCGATGCAAAACAAAAGCCCGTTCCAAAAGCGTAATATACTGTTCAGCTTTATACTTAGTAATATGAACATTCTGTGACACCGAGGAATAGTTGATTCCGTCAACCCCTGAGCGCCCAATAAAACGGACAAGCTGTTCTATCTTTTCCAACTCACCGGTCAGGAGCCTGGCGATATGAGGGATATCTTTACGAATAATCGTTTTGAGGATGTTTTCTAAAAGCGCCAAGGGCTGCGGTTCCCGCAAAGCGAATGGCATAAGGCCACCCTGGATATACGATAAAAAATGTTCTCCCGCCCTAAAAACATCCGCGGGGATCTTTCCCTCAACAATATTCTGGATGGTTAAGACGGTAAACTCCTGCCCATATTTGAATTTCGCGTACTCCCGCAACGAAAAAGGATAAAGGGTTTTGAGCAGGACACGCCGCGATAAATCGTAACCCGATTCATACATCCCTAATGCCGTAGAGCTGGTGAAAATCACCCTGATGCCAAGAACATCGTAGAGTTTCTTGAGGTCGGCTTCAAAACGGGGATAAACATGCACTTCATCCAACAAAAACAACCTTATCCGCATCGTTTCATGCAAAGCCTTAACGAGATCAAAAAGATCACCCTCCATAGCATCCAGGGATACATAAAAAGACCCTTCATTTGCCAGGGCCAGTTGTTTAAGCATGATCGTCTTGCCTGCTCCGCGCGACCCAACGATTCCAATAAAATGAGCTCCGGCATCCCGAGTAATGTCGTCATAAAGCTCACGCTTTTTATCGTATTTCTGTCCATCTTTCTTGGCCAGACGGTCAAATTCAAGCAATTGATTGATATTCATCTTATCTTTCTATTTTACTGTTACAAGTATATCACAAATATACATTCTGTCAAATTGTTTTATGGAATGCTTATCATTACAAATAACTCCTATCGGTAATGCAGCTAATTTTTATTTTACGCTTTCATGCCCCCTAGCCATCTCCCTAATCCCCTCTTGCAGAGTGAAGGGCGAGGACAACCAAGCAGGTTCCTGCACTGTCAACGGATGAGTAGTATTTACCCGCTATTTTAATTCTTCTTGTATCGGTAATCTTATGCAATAAGGCGGCGTTCTAACTCCCGCTCAATCACGGATTTTGTAATATCTAGAAAATCGAGGTTATAAACGCTTTTCATAGATTCATCCGCCTGTTCAGCAAGATACATGGGAAGAGCTTTAGGAAAATTATGAGTTTTCTGTTTCAGGCTGAACTCATAAGCTCCCGCCTTTATCTGATTGAGCAACACATTCCTCGACCAGCCTAAATCACGGGAAGATTTAACATAATATTCCCGTTCTTTATCGCCAGAAACCTTTTCCATAATCAACAAATTATGCCCCCACGGAATTTCTGCAACAAGCTGTTGCAGAAATGGCTTGTTTTTATATTCCTCATAAATTCTGCGCATATTCCAGACATTTCTTTCCGAAAACCCGCGAACTTGCGGAAACGCCGCTTTCAAATCACAGGCAAGCGCCTCAACAATACTATCTCCCCACTTATATTTTTTCTGCCTCTGCACAATAACCTTGCCAATATACCAGTATAATTTTATAAGCTCTTTATTAACCGACCTAACCGCCTGAATCCGCGCCGTAACAATACGCGATTTGATTTCATTCAAAAACTTAATATATTCTTTGCCTATCGTCTTTTTCATTCCTTCCTTCTCCTGGTATAATCCTCACCCTAGATATCCTAGGGCGATTTGGTTAATAATATGTTAAAATGTTTTTATGTTTAACCCGCGTTCTTTTTTAGTAGGGATGACAGCT
>Ga0074199_1000380_pt1 | contig 76050 bp, 76 predicted proteins | sample EPASupsiteSAE347_FD_64528 | JGI IMG/M metagenome (GOLD analysis project Ga0074199, IMG submission 64528) | Bioremediated contaminated groundwater from EPA Superfund site, New Mexico - Sample SAE3-47 | ecosystem: Environmental > Aquatic > Deep subsurface > Groundwater > Contaminated ... | reverse complement strand
GCAAGGAAAAAAAGAAAAACAAGGCCGGCCGGCGCGGGCCGGGCCGGGGCCCGCGCGGGGGGGGCCCGCCGCCGGCGGGGACGCCTGGCGCCGGCTCTGCCCGGCTTGTCGTTCAGCGCCCGCTAATCAGGCCGCAGGCAATGCGTTTGCCGGAGTTGCCGGCCGGTTGCGACTTGTAGTCGTCCGGGTCGGCATGCACCACCACGCTGCGCCCGACGATGCCGTTCGGGCCGCCGAGGGCGACGCCTTTCAGCTCGACGCGATAGCTGGCCTCGCCCTGGGCATTGGCGACCAGGTTGGGCATGTCGCCGCCGTGATGTTCGGCCGCGGCATGGCTGCCGTGCGCCGTCGCCGCCGGGTTGAAGTGGCCCTTGGCGCTGCTTGCGTCAGGCGCCGAACAGTCGCCGGCCTCATGCACATGAAAGCCGTGCTCGCCCGGCGTCAGGCCGCTGACCTGCGCCTCGACCCGGACCCCGTTGGTCATGCCGAAAAAGCTGACCTTGCCGCTAACCGTGCTGCCTGACTTTGCTTCCAGCGTAGCAACTGCCGCCGGCGGCGTCGCCATCTCCATGCTGGAACAACCTGCCAGCACAGCAGCCGCCAGCGTGCCCAGGACCAACTTGTTGCGAGATTTCATGCTTGTCTCCCGATATGAGTTCCCATCCGCGGATGCAGCGGGAAAATTCATATGGGATGACACGTCCTGCGGGAAAACGTTCCCCTGTGCCGTAAAAATGCATGCTGTCGGGTTGGGCTCGTTGATAGGTCTGGCTGCACGGCTGCAGCCAGCCGGATCCCGGTGTCTCCGGGCCTGCGGACTGAGCTTTCTGCCCATCTCATGATTTTCGCTAGTCCTCTTTCGCGAAAGCCCGGAGGCCGGCTTTTCCTGCGGCGCGAATAATTGCTTCCGGGGGCGGCATGGGTCGCGCCTGTCCGGATGCGATGCCGGGCTGCTGACGATTTCACCGAGCGAAACATCATGAACCCTGTGCCCAAACGCCTCGTTCTTCTCCTGGCTGCCGCCTTTCCCTGTTACGCCATGGCCGATGCCGAGCTGACGCTCGATTCGGTGGTGGTCACAGGCAGCCGGGTCGAGCACAGCAGTTTCGACCTGCCGGCGGCGGTCGACGTCGTCGATGCCGGCAAAATCGGCGCCGACCAGGCGCGGGTCAATGTTTCCGAGGCGCTGGCCGGGGTGCCCGGGATCAATGTGCAGAATCGCCAGAACTACGCGCAGGATCTGCAGATTTCCTCGCGCGGTTTCGGCGCCCGTTCGGCCTTCGGTGTGCGCGGCATCCGCCTCGTCGCCGACGGCATCCCGGCGTCGATGCCGGACGGCCAGGGCCAGGCGGCAACCTTCAACCTCGACCGCGCCGAGCGCATCGAGGTCATGCGCGGGCCGCTCTCGGCGATCTACGGCAACCATGCCGGCGGCGTCATCCAGTTGTTCACGCCGGACGGCAAGGGCGCGCCGAGCATCGAAACGAGCTTTTCCGCCGGCAGCTACGGCACCTGGAAGGCCGACGTCAGCGCCCAGGGCGAGGTCGGCGGCATCGGCTACGTGCTCGACACCTCGCGCTTCGCGACCGACGGTTATCGCGAGCACAGTTCGGCCGAGCGCGAGCAGAGCCTGGTCAAGCTGACTTTCCGGCCGAGCCAGGACGGCAAGCTGACCTTCATCGCGAGCAGCTTCCACCAGACGGCGGACGATCCGCAGGGCGTGCAGTGGGGCGAATACAAGAGCAATCCGAAAGGCACGGCCTGGGATGCGACGCGCGGCTACTCCCCGGCGCTCGCCTTCGATACGCGCAAGAGCATCGACCACGCGCAGGGCGGCCTCAATTACGAGCACCGTTTCGGCGAGCACACGCTGCAGCTTTCCGTTTATGCCGGCCAGCGGTCGACCATTCAATATCAGTCGATTCCGGTCGGCGCCCAGTCCAACCCGGCGCACTCGGGCGGCGTGATCGATTTCGACCGGACCTTCGGCGGCATGTCGGCGCGCTGGATCGGCCGCTTCGATGTCGCCGGCGGCCGCCTGACGACCACGGTCGGCACCGACTACGAGCAATCGACCGACGACCGGCGCGGCTACAACAACTACATCGGCACCGGCGCGCCGGCCAACTGCGTCGCCAACGTCTGCGGCGTCAAGGGCACGTTGCGCCGCAAGGAAGAGGATCGCGTCGCCAGTTTCGACCAGTATGTGCAGGCCGAATGGCAGGGCGAGAACTGGACTTTCAGTGGTGGCGTACGCCACAGCCATCTCGCCTTCAAGGTCAGCGACAGCTATTTGAGCAACGGCGACGACAGCGGCTCGGTCAGCTACGACAAGACGACGCCGACCCTGGCCGCGCTCTATCGCCTGAGCGACACGGTCAATCTCTACGCCAGCGCGGCGCGCGGCTTCGAGGCGCCGACCTTCAACGAGATGTTCTACTCAAGTGGTGGCGGTTCCTTGAACCTTGGCCTCAAACCGTCGAACAGCACGCATTTCGAGACCGGTCTCAAGGCCATGCTCGGCAACAGCCGCCTCGACCTGGCGCTGTTCCAGGTCAAGACCGACAACGAACTGGTCGTCCTCTCCAGCACCGGCGGCCGCACCGCCTACCAGAACGCCGGCCCGACCACGCGCCAGGGTCTCGAGCTGGCGGTCGACAGTCGCTGGACGGGCAATTTGACGAGCCGCCTTGCCTACACCTGGCTGGACGCGCGTTACGACGAGGCGTTTACCTTCCAGAGCGGCACGCCGGCGGTCACCAAAAACGTCAGCGCCGGCAACCGCCTGCCCGGCGTCGCGGCGCAGACGCTGTACGGCGAGCTGGCCTGGAAGCATGCGGCAAGCGGCTTCCATGCCGCCATCGAAGGCATCGCGCGCAGCAAGGTCTATGTCGAGGATACCAACAGTGACACGGCGGCGCCGGCCTACGCCATCGCCAACCTGCGCGCCGGCATCGAACGCACTTTCGGGCCGCTCAAGCTCTCGACCTTTGCCCGCCTCAACAACATCTTCGACCGCCAGTACGTCGGTTCGGTGATTGTCGGCGACAGCAGCCAGCGCTATTACGAAGCGGCGCCGGGCCGCAACTGGCTGGCCGGGGTGAGTGCCCGCTATGCGTTCTAGGCTGATCCGGCTGGGCTGCAGCCTGATTCTGGCGGCAGCTGTTACGGTACCGGCCCAGGCGGTCGACGCGCTGGAAAAGCGCATTTTGCCGCCGGCCGATTTCGCGACGGTGCATGAAGTGCTGGTTGAAAGCATCGAGGCGGAAGGCCTGGTCGTCGCCGCAGTGATTCCCTTCAACCGCATGCTGCAACGCACGGCGACGACGCTCGGCAAGAGCGGCAGTCCGTTCGCCGAGGCCGAGATCGTGCAGTTTTGCAGCAGCGTGCTGGCCTGGCAGATGCTGGAAGAGGACCCGGCGCAGATTGCCTTTTGTCCGCTGTCGCTGGCAATTTACGAGAAAGTCGGACAGCCGGGGCGGGCGATGCTGGTTTTTCGTGTTCCCGGACCGTCGACCGCTGGCCATCGCGCTGCCGCCCGCTTGCTGTACAAATTGGCCGATCAGGTCGGCGCCACGCTCAAGCGCCGCAGTGGCGCGGCGGGCGGACGGTAAACGTCGCGCCCGCCGGTTTTTCTACATGCGGCCCAGCTTGCGGTACAGCGTGTTGCGGCTGATGCCGAGCTGCCTTGCCGCCGCCGAGATGTTGCCACCGGCCGCTTCGAGCGTGCGCAGCGCGACCTGGCGGCCCATTTCTTCGAGATTGCCGTCGAGCGGCGCCGCCGCCCACGGGTCATGCGCAGCTTTCACGCTGGCCGCCGGCGCCAGGCCGATCGGGGCTTCGAACAGCTCTTCCGGCAGATGCGTTTCGGTGATCAGCGTTTCGCCCTCGTCGAGCAGTGCGATGGCGACGCGGATCGCGTTGAACAGCTGGCGGATGTTGCCCGGCCAGGCGTAGGCCTCGATCGCCTGCATTGCGCCTTCCGAGAAACGCACCGGCGTCTCGCGCGGGCCGGCTTCGGCGGCGGCCAGCTTGGCGACCATGCTGCGGATGTCGGTGCGTTCGCGCAGCGAAGGCAGGGTCACCGACATGCCGTTCAGGCGGTAGTAGAGATCCTCGCGGAAGCTGCCGCGCGCGACTTCCTCGCGCAGCTTGCGGTGCGTCGCGCAGACCAGCGAAATGTCGACCTGGATGGCCCGCGTGCTGCCGAGCGGCGTCACGCAGCGCTCCTGCAGCACGCGCAACAGCCGCGCCTGCAGGTTGAGCGGCATGTCGCCGATTTCATCGAGGAAGAGGGTGCCGCCGTGTGCCTGCAGGATCTTGCCGGGCGCGCCTTCCTTGCGTGCGCCGGTGAAGGCGCCGCCCTGGTAGCCGAAGAGTTCCGATTCGATCAGGGTTTCCGGAATCGAGGCGCAGTTCAGTGCAACGAACGGTGCGTCGGCGCGCGGCCCGCTATTGTGGAAGGCCTTGGCGAACATCTCCTTGCCGGCCCCGGATTCGCCCTGGATCAGGATGGGGATGTCGCGCCCGAGGATGCGCCGGGCGCGGTCGATCGCCGCCTGCAGGCGCAGGTCGCCGGTGTTCAGCGTGTCCAGGGTCAGCGGCGGCTTGGCCGGGGTGGCCGTCTTGGCCGGTTCGGCAGCATCCGGCCGGCGTGGCGCCGGGCGTTGCAGCGGCGCTTCGTCGAAGACGCGACCGGCCACGGCCATCGGTGGCAACTGGCCGCGCAACTGGACATGCAGGCTGCGCCCGTTCGCCCGGATCTCGATCGTGCCCTGTGGCTGATGCCGCAGGCGGTCGACCAGCCCGGCCAGGCTGCTTTCGAAAACCATGGAAAAATCGCGGTTGACCGCATCGACCTGGCGAATGCCGAGCAATTCGGTGCCATTGCGGTTGATGGCCAGTACCTGGCCGTCCGGCGAGACGGCCGCGAGGCCTTCCTTCGGGCTGCCGAGGAAGTCGGCACGGCTGTGGAAGCAGACCAGGATGTCGCGGGCGTGCACCGACTCGAACAGGCGTTTTTCGACGATGGCCGAGGACAGCCGGACCAGGCCGAGCGTGTGGCGCTGCTGGCTGCGGTAGTCGCCGGAAATGTCGAGGACACCGATCAGCCGGCCGTCCGGCCCGAAGATCGGGCTGGCGCAGCAGGTCAGGAAGCTGTTGTGCTCAAGGAAGTGCTCGCCGCCGAAAACGGAAACGGCGCTTTCTTCCGAGAGTGCGGTGCCGATCGCATTGGTGCCGCGCAGGTTTTCATCCCACGAAGCGCCGGCAAGCAGCGCGACGCGGTCGGCGCGGCTGACGAAATCGGCATCGCCGACGGTTTCAAGGAGCAGGCCGTTGGCGTCGGCCAGGATGACCATGCTGCCCGATTCGCGGATCTGCTCGTAGACGTGCTCCATGATCGGCCGGCCCTGCAGCAGCAGGTAACGGTTGCGGTCCTGCTCGGTCTTCAGCGCAATGCGGTCGAGCGACTCGCCGGGCGGGCGATAGCTCGCGTCGCCGAGGCCGAAGCGGCGGCAGCGTTCCCAGGAACGCACGATCATCGGGTCGAGCAGGCCGTCGGGGCGACGATCCTGGTCGAAAAACAGCTGACGTGCCTGTTGCAGGCGCTGACCGTGTGTCTCGGCCAGCAATTGAAAAGTCTCCATCTCTCCTCCGGTTTGGTCGGACGATTTTTATTTTTGTGTTGTTGCAAAAAGTAACACCTGCACTTTTTCTAAGCAATGTATCGAGCACTGCCGTGCAACTCTCAGCAAATGGTATGCCAATACACCCCGATCTGCCGTGTTTACTTGCATTCATGACTTCACGGGCGGCCTGGCACAGGGCTTGCAGAACGTGCTGCACAAAAGCTGCAACCCGAACCTAACCAAGGAGACAATGTGAAACATTCCGCCCGCCACCTCGCCGCGCTTGCCGCCGCGCTCATTCTCGGTACTGCCGCAGCCCAGGTCTTCGCTCACGGCGACGTCGTGCCGCAGGCGGTCGACACCACCGGCCTGAAGAATCTCGGCGCCGATTTCCTGCCGGCCAACCCGTACCGCAAGGATAAGACCGCAACGCGCATCGGAGATTCCGCCTTCAACCAGAATTGTGCCCGCTGCCACGGCCTTGGCGCCGTCTCCGGCGGCATTGCGCCCGACCTGCGCTACCTGCCGCTTGGCGATGAAGGCGACGAAATCTTCCTGCAGCGCATCCGCAAGGGGGCTGTGCGCGATGGCCGTGTTTACATGCCGCCGTTCGAAGGTACGCTGAGCCAGGAAGCGATGTGGGCGATCCGCACCTGGCTGGAATCCGTCCATGAAGAATAATCGCCGCCGCCTGCTGCAGGGCCTTGCCCTGCTGCCCTTCGCTGCCGTCCTGCCGGCGGTTGCCGGTGATGGCCTGGCCGCGATCCGCCAGCGCGGCCGCCTGCGCGTCGCCGTCTATAACGATTTCCCGCCTTACGCCATGGCCGGCGGCAAGGGCATCGACGCCGACCTGGCCCGCGCCATTGCCGGCAAGCTCGGCCTGAGCGCCGAAGTGGTCGGCTACAACGCCGACGAGGACATGAACGACGACCTGCGCAACATGGTCTGGAAGGGGCATTACCTGGGCACCCAGCCGGCCGACGTGATGATGCATGTGCCGGTGGACGAATACCTCGCCCGCGCCAACGACAAGGTGCGCATCTTCGGCGCCTATCACCGCGAAAGCCTGGCCCTGGCGCGCAACCCGCAGCGCGTCCCGGCCCTGGCCGGCTCGGCGGCGGTGGCGCTGGAAATCTTCACGCGCGAGAAGATCGCCGTCGAAACGGCATCGCTCGCCGACTCCTTCCTGTTGAGCGCCCTGAACGGTCGCCTGCGCGAGAACGTCGTGCATTTCCGCACCGTCGGCGAAGCCGCCGCGGCCTTGCGCAGCGGTCAGGTGTCGGCGGTGCTGGCGACGCGTGCCGAGCTGGAAGCGGCCTTGCGTCCGGAGGATCGCGTCGCGGTCGACCTGCCGAAATTCGCCGAATTGAAGGTTGATGGCTGGCCGCTCGGCATGGCCGTCAAGGCGGAAGAGCGCGAACTGGCCGAGGCCATCGCGCAGGCGCTCGGCGAGCTGAAGGCAGACGGCACGGTCGCCGCCATCTTCCGCCGCCACGGCATTTCCTACCAGCCGGTCTGAGGATGAACATGCGCCTTTCTGCCCTCTTGTTGCTCGCCTGTTCCAGTCTCGCCCTGGCCGGGCCGCTTGCCTATGTGCCGAACGAGAAGTCGGCCAGCGTCAGCGTCATCGATACGACGACTGACGCCCGCCTCGCCGACATCGTCGTCGGCCAGCGGCCGCGCGGCATTGCGGCCGGCAAGGAGCATCTTTACCTGACCGACGCGACAACGGCCAGTCTGCTGATTGTCGATCTGGCCAGCGGCAAGCTGCTCAAAAGCGTGCCGGTCGGCGCCTCGCCGGAGGGCGTCAGCCTGTCGGCGGACGGCCGGCGGCTGGCGGTCGCGGTCGAGGACGACAACGCCGTCGTGCTGCTTTCGGCACCGCAGGGCAACGAACTGGCGCGCATCAAGGTGGCCGGCAAAAACCCCGAGCATGCGGTGTTCAGCCCGGACGGGCGCTGGCTTTACGTCAGTGCCGAGGAGGCCGAGCAGGTCGATGTGATCGACGTCGCGAAGCAGAAGCAGGTGGGCAGCATTCCGGTCGGTAAACGACCGCGCGGCATCGGTTTTCTGCCCGACGGCAGCCGCGCCTACGTGGCCAGCGAACTGGCCGGCAAGGTTTATGTGATCGATGTCGCCCGCCGTAGCGTGCTGGCTGAAATCACGGCTGGCCAGTTTCCCAACGGGATTGCGGTCGACCCGCTGGGCAAGCGGGTTTTCGTCTCGAACGGACGCGACCCGAGCGTGATGGCGATCGACGTCGCCAGCCACGCCGTGCTGGCCACCATCGAGGTCGGCAAACGTCCGTGGAACATGGCGATCACACCGGATGGCAGCAAGCTTTACGTCGCCAACGGCCGCTCCGGCAGCGTCAGCGTGATCGATGCGGTCAACCTGAAAAAACTGGCAGAAATCGCCGTCGGCGAACTGCCCTGGGGAGTGGCCATCCAATGAGCAATGTCCGTTATACCTGGCCGGCGATGTTGCTCCACTGGCTGATGGCCGGGCTGATCGTCTGGCTGCTCTGGCTCGGCCTGAGCATGACCGAACTGCCCAAGGGTGCGGAACGCAGTGCGGCCTACAGCCTGCACAAGTCGCTCGGCCTGCTCGCCTGGCTGCTGGTCGTCGTGCGCCTTGTCTGGCGGCGTACGCACCGGCCGCCGGCCGCGCTCGGCAATGGCTGGGAGGAGCAACTGGCGACGGCGGTGCACCACGGGCTTTACCTGTTCATGTTCGTCGCACCCCTGGCCGGTTATCTGGCCTCGTCATTCACGCCTTACGCCATCAAGTTCTTCGGCATCGAACTGGCCAAGGCCGGCTGGCCGGACGAGGGCCTGAACGGCGCCTTCAAGCTGCTGCATTTCGCCTTCGTCTGGGGCGGCGGCGGGCTGATCGCGCTGCATGTTGCCGGTGCACTCAAGCATGCCTGGCAGCGTGACGGCACGCTGCAACGCATGTTGCCCGGTCGACTGTTCAAAAACTGAACAATTGCTCCGCTTTGGAGCAGTGGGTTCAGGGCGCCCGGGGGGCGCTTTTGCCCTTGGTTTCCAGGGCGCAGGTCTGCGGATTGGCGGCGAGCGGGACGAAACGGCGGCTGTTGCCGTCGAGGGCGTCGATCGAGCCACTGGCGATGTCGTACACCCAGCCGTGCAGGTTGAGCCGGCCTTGCTCGAGCGCCAGCGCGACGGCCGGGTGGGTGCGGATGTTGGCGAGCTGGGCGGTGACGTTCTCGCGCACCAGTGCATCCATGCGCGCCTGCGGCGTCGCGTGCTGGCGGGCGTTGATCACGACCCTGGCCGAATCGGCGTAGCGTAGCCAGTGCGCCACGGCCGGCAGGTGAGTCAGGCACTGGCCGGTGGCGATGGCGCCCATCGCGCCGCAGTCGGAGTGGCCGCAGATGACGATGTCGCTGACCTTGAGCACGGCCACCGCATATTCGACCGAGGCCGAGACGCCACCCGGTTCCGGCCCGTAGCTGGGCACGATGTTGCCGGCATTGCGGATCACGAAAAGATCGCCCGGGTCCTGCTGGGTGAGCAGTTCGGGCACGACCCGGCTGTCCGAGCAGGTGACGAACAGGGCGCTTGGACTCTGCGCTGTGGCCAGGCGCTGGAACAGTTCGCTGTGTTCGGGAAAGACGTTCTGCTGGAAGTTCAGAAAGCCGTCGATGATTTTTTGCATGTGCCAAGTTCCTGTGATGATTGCGGTAGAAATGGACTGTTTCTGCCCGGCGGCCGGGTGGAAAGTTCGGCCAGGACTGCCGGCGGCACCGCCAGACCTTGCGCCTTCGCCGACTTGATGGCGCTGTGGTGCGCCGCACGGTGGGCAGCCAGACCGGCCCGGCTGTAACCCTGCTGCACGACGCCGGGCGGCAGGCAGCCACCGCCGCGTTGTTGCGCCGCCGCCAGGATCAGCGGAATCGACAAGCCGGCGCCGCGATGGTGGGCGCCGATCCACAAATACGAGCCGTGATAGAAGCCGACGATGCGCCCGTCCCGGAACAGCGCGCTGCTGTAGCCGGTCGTTGCCTGGCAGATCGTATAGCGACCCAGATCGGTCAACGGCGCTTGCCAGTCCAGCCCGGCCAGGCGCGCAAGCAGGCTGGCGGCCTCGTCATCGCTGACGCGCATCAGCTCGGAGGGATGCCGGATGCCGGCGCCGGCGAAAGCGATGAAACTGCGCTGCCATGCCGCTCCTTGTGGCGCGGCCAAATCGTTCAAATGCAATGTTGTGCAACCATGAAGCAAAAAGAAGCCCGCACGCGGCGGGCTAAACTCACTCCGAAGGAGAGGAGGAGGAGACAAGGCCAGTCTACCGAGGCTGCAAGGGGCGTGGGGCAATGCTTTTTGATGTGATGCTTAAGTCTGTCTAATGCATGGCAAGTTGCCGGACGGTAGCCTGGCGGTCCTTGCCTCGGCGTGGCGGTATGTCACACCGGAAAAAACAGCCACAAAAAAAGCGGCCGTAGCCGCTTTTTGCCGATCTGTTGAGGGCCAGATCAGAATTCGTCCTTGACGATGGGGAAGCCGAGCGCATCCCAATCCAGCATGCCGCCGCGGTAGTAGTAAATCTTGTCGACCGGGAAGCCGTCACGCACCATGGCGTTGATTGCGGTCGGGCTTTGCGGGCAGACCGGGCCGTTGCAGAAGGCGTAGACCTTCTTTGCCTTGCTGCAGTCCCACTTGCCGCCGGCCTTGCTGCAGCCGAGTTCGTCCATGCGGCCGGAAACCAGGGTGTAGGGAATGTGGTAGGAGTTGGGGATGGTGCCCTTGATGCGGTCGTCCGGCTCGCGCATGTCGACGATCAGTGCATCCTTGTCGTTCATGGCGTGCAACATTTCGATTTCGGTGACCGGATGCACGCCGGGCACCGGGATCAGCGGCTGCAGCCAGCCCTTGTTCTTGGCGCAGGGCGTCATCGTGCGGGTGATGACGAAGGGGCCGTTCTTGGTTTGCACGACGAACTGCTTGTCTTCGCCGATGATGCGCAGCAGCTCCTTTTCCTGTGCCATGACGCCGGTCGAGACGGCGAGAATCGCCGCGGCGGCGAGTAGTTTCTTGATCATTGGTTTGCTCCTCCAGTTATAGGTATAAGTGCCGCCGTATAAGCGGTCTTGAATATTCTAAATTGACAATACAGGTGGCAGCAAACCGGCGCGTGCCCGGGAGGACTTTCCCTCGCGCCGGGCCTGACGGTATGCTGAGACTTTGCATCTCAGCGTCTATCGGTCGACCATGAAATTTTCCCGGATTTTCCTGAACCGCCTGCAAAACCAGGCCGACGTCGGTGACACGGTGGTCGTCATTGACGTGCTGCGTTCGTTCACGACGGCGGCGGTGGCGCTGGCCAATGGGGCGGCGGCGATCTATCCGGTCGAGGGCGTTGCTGCGGCACAGGTGCTGGCCGGACGCATCGCCGGGGCGCGCTCGGTGGGTGCGGTTGGCGGCGGCGACCCGGTGCCCGGTTTCGATTTCGGCAATTCGCCAGCGGCCCTGTTACCAGTCGATTTGCGCGGCCAGCCGGTGGTGATGAGTACGGCGGCCGGCGTGCGCGGCCTGCAGCGTTACCGCCAGGTACGCCGGCTCTATGCGGCCAGTCTGGTTTGTGCGCGGGCGACGGCGGAGGCGATCCGCGCCGCCGGGGCGGAGGAAGTCTGTTTCGTGATCACCGGCGAATGGGTGGATCGCGATGGTGACGAGGACATTGCCTGCGCCGACTACATCGAGGCCCTGTTGTGCGGTCAACCGGTGGAACCGGAGGTTTTTGCCGAACGGGTGCGTCGATCCGATTTCGGCCGCCGCTTCACCGCCGGCACCTGGCCCAACCTGCCGCTGGCCGATCTCGATCTTTGCGCCGAGGTCGATCGTTTCGACTTTGCCATGCCGGTGCTGCACGACGGCGAGCATCTGGTCATTCGCTGATCTTTCAGGCGCCCGGCAGAGGCTCGGGCAGCACGGCTTTCCCGGTGTCGCGCTCTTCCAGCCGACTTTCGATTTTGCGGACCGCTGCGGTCAGTGGTTCGAGATAGCGCGCGGCGGCTTCGGTCACCGGCATCGCCTTTTTCAGAAATACCACATTGATGCTGGCCAGCACTTGCCCCTTGTGGCGGACCGGCATGGCGATTGCCGCAATCTTGCTCTGCTGCCCCCATTCGCCTTCGTTGGCGGCGTAGCCCTGGCGTCTTACCTTTTCCAGCAATTGCCCGACCAGCACGCTGTTGCGCGCGAAATTGGCCTGCTCGTCGTTGCCGGCGACCAGCAGATGCAGCACTTCGCGCCTTTCCTCTTCGCCGCAGAAGGCGAGGTAGGCGCGGCCGGCCGAGGTGAATAAAACGGGCATGCGCTGGCGGATCATCGCGCGGTGGAAGGAGAGCGGGCTGAAGCGGTGCGTCGTTTCGCGCACCAGCATGTTGTCGCCGTCGAGCGTGCACAGGTCGGAAGGCCAGACCACCTTTTGCAGCAGTTCGCCGAGCACCGGATTGGCGATTTCGGAAATCCACTCATCGTCGGTAAAACCGTCGCTGAGCTGGCGGATCTTCTGGTTCAGGCGGTAGCTGTCGTCGGAGGCGCTGCGCCGGACATAGCCTTCGGCCTGCAGCGTTTCGAGCAGACGGCGCACGGTGGTGCGGTGCAGGCCGGTCTTGGCGCTCAGCTCGGCGATGCTGGCCCAGCCGTCGGCCGACAAGTTGATCGCATGCAGGATGGCCAGGCCGCGGCTCAAGCCCTGGACGTGGCGATAGGCGGCGCCGCTCGATGGTCGCATTTTTTGTCCATATTCAAATAAAAGTCATTGTAAAAACAATGTTGTGCATATTGTGCACAATCCGGAGATAAATTTTCTTCGGCGCTTGCGTCTCCCTAGAATGGCCTCACCAAATAAAACAACGAGGCGTGGAGATGAAATCGATGGATCGCGACATGGATACCGGCCAGGCGCCGGCGCAAGACCGCTAGTTCAGCCGGTCGAGCTTATTTCCCTACCCACAATCTGGCCGTAACGCCCGGGAAGGCAAGCCCTCCCGACGGGAGCGGCTTGCCTGAAGTCTGCAAGGAGGATGCATGAGCATCAAGTTGAAATGCCTGTCGCACACGCCGTTACGCGGCCTCAACGATCCCGGCGCCGATGTCGTCCGCGAGGTCGATGAGATTCTCGCCAAGGCGCGCGCCGAAGTCGAAGCCTTCGACCCGGAGCTGATCGTCGTTTTCGCGCCGGATCACTACAACGGCCTGTTTTACGATCTGATGCCGCCCTTCGTGATCGCCACGGCGGCCGATTCGGTCGGCGATTACCAGACCCAGCTCGGACCGCTATCGGTCGACAAGGATCTGGCCCTCGAAATGGCCAAGTTCATTCTCGACAGCGACGTCGATATCGCCATCTCGCACCGCCTGCAGGTCGACCATGGCTGCACGCAGACGCTGGAAGAAATGACCGGCAGCCTGACGCGTTACCCGGTGATTCCCATCATCATCAATTCGGTGGCGCCGCCGTTCGGCCCCTACCGCCGGGTGCGCAAGCTCGGCGAGGCGGTCGGCAAGTTCATCGCCAAACTCGACAAGCGCGTGCTGATCCTCGGCACCGGCGGCCTGTCGCACGAACCGCCGGTCCCGCTGCTCGCCGGTGCACCGGAAGAAATCGCCAATTTCCTGATCGCCGGGCGCAACCCGACGCCGGAATTCCGCGCTGCCCGCCAGGCCCGCACCATCGCCACCGGCAAGATCTTCGGCACGCCGGATTGCGAGCTGACGCCGCTCAACGCCGACTGGGACCTGGCCTTCATGCAGCTGCTCCAGGACGGTCGACTGGCTGAAATCGACGATTTCTCCATCGAGGAGATTTCCCGCGCCGCCGGTCGTTCGACCCACGAAATCCGCACCTGGGTCGCCGCCTTCGCAGCGCTAGCCGCCGCCGGCAGCTACACCGCCCGCCAGGATTACTACCGCCCGATCAACGAATGGATTGCCGGCTACGGCGTGCTCAGCGCCGAACAGGCCTGATCCGTCGCTCGCCACCACACCGATGCATCACACCTTTGGAGATGTAAACACATGAACATGACCGAAACCCTGATCCCGAGCGAAGCTGAAATCGTCCAGCGCGCCCACGACATGATCCCCATGCTGCGCGCCCAGGCCGCCGATTGCGAAAAGAACCGCATGGTCTCGAAAGAAGTCATCCAGGCCTTCAAGGATGCCGGCTTCTTCAAGATCCTCCAGCCCAAGCGCTGGGGCGGCTACGAAATGAACCCCAATGTGCTCAACAAGGTGCTCATGGAACTGGCCCGCGGTTGCCCGTCCAGCGCCTGGAATGTCATGGTGCTCGGCGTGCATCCGTTTGAAGTCGGCCTGCTGCCGACCAGCGTCGGTGACGAACTGTGGGGCGAAGACAATTCCAAGCTCGTTTCTTCCTCCTACGCGCCCTTCGGTACGGTTTCCAAGATCGAAGGCGGTTACAAGCTGAACGGCGAATGGCTGACTTCCAGCGGCTGCGACCACGCGGCCGGCGGCGCCTTCGTTGGTGGCCGCGTCGAGGAAAACGGCGAACTGGTCTTCCGCTCCTTCTGGGTGCAGCGCAGCGATTTCGAGATCGTCGATGACTGGTTCGTCGTCGGCCTGGCCGGCACCGGCTCCAAGAAGCTGATCATCAAGGACGTTTTCGTCCCCGACTACCGCAGTCACGCGATCGGCGCCTACGACGAGCATTCGCACGGCGGTGTCGAGAATCTCTACAAGATGCCCTTCTTCTACGTTTTTTACGCTGCGGTGTCGTCGGTGATCATCGGTATGGCGCGCGGCATGGTCGATCTCTACGTCGAACACATGGTGCCGCGTCAGAACCTGAACCAGGCGGTCGGTGCCGCGGTGAACGACCCGTTCATCAAGGGCAAGCTGGGTGAGGCCTACGCCAAGATCATCGGTGCCGCATCGCGCGTCATCCAGAACACCGAGGAAGCCTGGACTTTTGCTTCCAAGGGCCAGATGGTGCCGCTCGACATCCGCATCCGTCACTTCGCTACCAACCAGTTCACCGGCGGCGAGTGCTTCGAAGCAGCGCACATGATCTTCAAGAAGACCTCGACCCGCGGCGTCTGGATGAACTGCCCGATGCAGCGCCAGATGCGCGACATCCTGGTCGGTGCCAATCACATCACGCAGAACCAGGACAACATCGGCGACCTGCTCGGTGGCTACCTGCTCGGCAATCCGCTGCCGCAACCCAATCCGTTCGGCGCCAAGCCGGCCGCGACCACCCAGTACCAGTGAGGCCGGCATGAGCCAGGACATCAACCAACTGCTCGACTGGACGCCGAACGCCCGGCTGGCTGCCTTGCCGCCGGTGACTTCGGAAGAGCACCGCTACGGCATGCGTCACTTTGCCGTCGGCGTCACCATCATCACCGCCCGCGATGGCGAGACGCGCGCCGGCCTGACCGCCACCGCGGTCTGCTCGGTGACCGCCGATCCGCCCCGGCTAGTCGTCTTCGTCAACAAGAACGTCGCGGCCAGCGACGTCATCCTGAACAGCGGTGCGCTCTGCGTCAATGTGCTGGCCGGCGACCAGGAAGAGGTCGCCAAGGTCTTCGCCGGCATGCTCAAGGAAGTCCATGGCGAGGCCCGCTTCGAGCACGGCCGCTGGCGCGAGCTGGCAACCGGCGCGCCGACGCTGGACGGCAGCCTGGCCAATTTCGACTGCCGCGTCATCAAGGTGTTCGACGAAAGCACCCACCACGCCTTTCTCTGCGAAGTGCTCGCCACCTGCGAGCGCAACGACGGCGAAGCGCTGATCTACCTGAACGGCGCCTTCCGCCGCATTCCGCAATAACGATTCTGCAACCCCGTCGAGGAGACATAACAATGAAACCGAACAAGATCCTGAGCCTGTGCATTGCCGCCCTGGCCGCCACCCCGGCCTTTGCCGACATCAATATCGGCGTCATCGCATCGTTGACCGGTCCGGCCGCCGCCCTCGGCGCCGAAACGCGCAAGGCTGTCGCGATGTTTCCGGCCAGCGTCGGCGGCGAGAAGGTCAATTACATCCTGCTCGACGATGGCACCGATCCGACCAATGCCGTCAAGAATGCGCGCAAGCTGATTTCCGAAGACAAGGTCGACGCCATTCTCGGCCCCAACCTGATCAGCACCGCCGTCGCCATCGCCGATGTCGCCAATGGTGAAAAGACGCCGATGGTGTCCGTGGCGCCGCTCGACGTGTCCGGCGACAAGCGTGGCTACATCTTCCGCAGCGAGCCGTCGGCCGACCTGATGGTCAATCGCATCGTCGCCGACATGCTGGAAAATGGCGCCAAGACGGTCGGCTTCATCGGCTTCTCCGATTCCTGGGGCGAACTGCTGCTCAAGGCGCTGACCAAGGCCAGCGAAGGCAAGCTGCAGATCGTCGCCAGTGAGCGTTACGGTCGCGCCGATCCGAGCGTCCAGGCGCAGGTGCTGAAAGTCCTCGCCGCCAAGCCCGATGTCGTCTTCGTCGGCGCTTCCGGCACGCCGGCCGCGATGCCGCAGATCACGCTGCGCGAACGCGGCTTCAAGGGCCGCATTTATCAGTCGCATGGCGTGACGAGCAAGGAATTCCTGCGCGTCGGCGGCAAGAATGTCGAAGGGGCGCTGATTCCGGTCGGCCCGGTGCTGGTCGCCGAGCAGTTGCCGGACAGCCATCCGGCCAAGAAGAACGCCGTTGCCTTCGTCAAGGAGCTGGAAGCCAAGAACGGCCCGGATTCGCGCTCGACCTTCGCCGGCGCCTCGTGGGATGCCTGGCTGCTCGCCCAGAACGGCATCAACGCCGCGCTCAAGGCCAAGACCAAGCCGGGTACCCCGGAATTCCGCGCCGCGCTGCGTGACGGTATCGAAAAGAGCAGCAAGCTGGTCGGCACCAATGGCGTCTACACCATGTCGGCCGCCGATCATGCAGGTTACGACGCCGCGGCCATCGTTCTGATCAAGGTCGAGAACAATCACTGGAAGCTGGTCAAGTAATGGGCGCCGATCAAATGCTCAGTACGGAAGCCGCTGCCGCCCTGCTCATGGCGGCAGCCCGCAGCGGCCAGCCCATCGCGCCGCTGCGCGAGCGCCTGGCGGCGACCAGCCAGGAAGCCGCCTACGCCGTCCAGGAGGTCAATACCAAGGCCTGGCTGGCGGAAGGCCGCCGTCTGGTCGGGCGCAAGATCGGCCTGACCTCGCTCGCCGTGCAGGCGCAGCTCGGCGTCGATCAGCCCGATTTCGGCATGCTGTTCGCCGACATGGCGGTCGGTGACGGCGAGCCGGTCGCCTTGTCGCGCCTGATCCAGCCCAAGGTCGAAGCCGAAATCGCCCTGGTGATCGGCCGCGATCTGACGCACGAACGCCATACCTACGCCGACCTGATCGGCGCTACCGAATACGCCGTGCCGGCGATCGAGATCGTCGATAGCCGCATCGAGAAGTGGAACATCCGCTTCGTCGATACGGTGGCCGACAACGCTTCGAGCGGCCTGTTCGTGCTGGGTGGTCAACCGCGCAAATTGAGCGATTTCGACATCACCGACTGCGCCATGGAAATGCGCCGCGGCGACGAGGTCGTCTCGCGCGGCAACGGTCGTGCCTGCCTGGGCAGCCCGCTCAACGCGGCGATCTGGCTGGCCGACGTGATGGTGCGCTGTGGTCGCCCGCTGCAGGCCGGCGACATCATCCTGACCGGTGCCCTCGGGCCGATGGTTGCCGTCACCGAGCCGAGTCGCTACGACGTGCGCATCGCCGGTTTCGGCACGGTCAGCGCGCTGTTCGCCTGAACTTCATTCCCCACGGAGAAAACCCATGAAAAAAATCAAATGCGCGCTGATCGGGCCCGGCAACATCGGCACCGATCTGCTCTACAAGCTGCAACGCAGCCCGGTGCTCGAGCCGGTCTGGATGGTCGGCATCGACCCGGAATCGGAAGGCCTCAAGCGTGCCGCCGAGATGGGCCTGAAAGTTACCGCCGACGGCGTCGACGGCCTGCTGCCGCATGTGCTGGCCGATGAAGTACAGATCGCCTTCGACGCCACCTCGGCCTACGTGCATGCCGAAAACACGCGCAAGCTGAACGCCCTCGGCGTGCTGATGATCGACCTGACGCCGGCTGCGATCGGCCCCTTCTGCGTGCCGCCGGTCAATCTCAAGGAACTGGTCGGGCAGGGCGCGATGAACGTGAACATGGTGACCTGCGGCGGGCAGGCGACCATTCCGATGGTCGCCGCGATTTCCCGCGTGCAGCCGGTCGGCTACGGCGAAATCGTCGCCACGATCAGCTCGAAGAGCGCCGGGCCGGGCACGCGCAAGAACATCGACGAATTCACCCGCACCACCTCGGGCGCCATCGAGAAGGTTGGCGGCGCCGAGCAGGGCAAGGCGATCATCATCATCAACCCGGCCGAGCCGCCGCTGATCATGCGTGACACCGTGCATTGCCTGACGGTCGACACCCCGGATCAGGCCAAAATCACCGAATCCATCCACGCCATGATCAAGGAAGTCCAGAAGTACGTGCCCGGCTATCGCCTGGTCAATGGTCCGGTCTTCGACGGCAAGCGTGTCTCGGTCTTCCTCGAGGTGCAGGGCCTGGGCGACTTCCTGCCGACCTATGCCGGCAATCTCGACATCATGACCGCCGCCGGTGCGCGCACCGCCGAAATGTTCGCCGAGGAAATCCTCGCCGGGCGCCTGGTCCTCGCGCCGACCGCGACGGCCGGCGTCGCCAAGACTGCCGGTTGCGGCGCGCACTGAGCGCCGCACGAACCCCAGGAGAAAAAGATGAATCTCAAAGGCAAGAAAGTAACCGTCCACGACATGACCCTGCGTGACGGCATGCACCCGAAGCGCCACCTGATGTCGCTAGCCCAGATGATCGACATCGCCACCGGCCTCGACGAAGCCGGCGTGCCACTGATTGAGGTGACCCATGGCGACGGCCTGGGCGGCTCGTCGGTCAACTACGGTTTCCCGGCCCATACCGACGCCGAATATCTCGGTGCGGTGATCCCGAAAATGAAGAATGCCAGGATCTCGGCGCTGCTGCTGCCCGGCATCGGTACCGTCGATCACCTGAAAATGGCGCACGATCTCGGCGTCCATACCATCCGCGTCGCGACGCACTGCACCGAGGCCGACGTCTCCGAGCAGCACATCAAGATGGCGCGCAAGCTGGACATGGACACCGTCGGCTTCCTGATGATGGCGCACATGGCCAGCCCGGAAAAGCTGGTCGAACAGGCCCGCCTGATGGAAGGCTATGGCGCCAACTGCATCTACGTCACCGATTCGGCCGGCTACATGCTGCCGGACGACGTCAAGGTCCGCCTGAGTGCGGTGCGGGCCGCGCTCAGGCCGGAAACCGAGCTCGGCTTCCACGGCCACCACAACATGGCGATGGGCGTCGCCAACTCGATCGCCGCGGTCGAAGCCGGTGCCAACCGCATCGACGCCGCCGCCGCTGGCCTCGGTGCCGGCGCCGGCAATACGCCGATGGAAGTGTTCATCGCCGTCTGCGACCGCATGGGCATCGACACCGGTGTCGACACCTTCAAGATCAGCGATGTCGCCGAAGACCGCGTCGTGCCGATCATGGACCACGTCATCCGCATCGACCGCGATTCGCTGACCCTGGGCTATGCCGGCGTCTATTCCTCCTTCCTGCTGTTTGCCAAGCGGGCCGAGCAGAAATACGGCATTTCGGCGCGCGAGATTCTCGTCGAACTGGGCCGGCGCGGCATGGTCGGCGGCCAGGAAGACATGATCGAGGACACCGCGATCACCCTGGCGCGCGAGCGCGGACTGACCGTCTGATGAGGCCGGGGCGGGCGCTTTGCGGCCCGTCCCGGTTTTTGCCCTGTCCTGATCGTCGACCGCTGCGCTTTGTCATCGCACAAGCGCAGCGTTTGCACTGGAGTTCTTCCGCATGGATGTTCAAATCTTCGCATTGCTGGCGCAGGACGGTATCACCAACGGTGCCGTCTATGCCTTGCTGGCCCTGGCGCTGGTCCTGGTGTTTGCCGTCACCCGGATCATCTTCATTCCCCAGGGCGAATTCCTCGCCTGGGGCGCCCTGACCATGGCGCTGCTCGAAAGCGGCCGCTATCCGGGCACCGTCTGGCTGCTGCTCGGGGCCGGTGTGCTGACCCTGGGCGCCGATATCCTGGCCAGCCGGCCCGGCCGCCGCCAGCTCGGCGGCTCGCTGCTGTGGAATCTCGCCTATCCGCTCGCCCTGGCGGCGCTGCTCTGGGTGCTGCCGCTTGGCGAGCTGCCGCAACTGCTCAAGGTGGTGCTTACCCTGGCCATCGTCGTGCCGCTCGGGCCGATGCTTTATCGCGTCGCCTTCCAGCCGGTCGCCGAGGCGCCGGTGCTGGTGCTGCTGATCATCTCGGTCGCCCTGCATCTGCTGATGGTCGGGCTCGGGCTGCTCGTCTTCGGGCCGGAAGGCTCGCGTACGCTGCCCTTCAGCGAGGCGCAGGTCGAGGTTGGAGCGCTGCTGGTCGGCGGGCATACCCTGGTCGTGCTGGCGGTGTCGCTGCTGCTGATCGTCGGTCTCTACCTGTATTTCGACCGCACGCTGGCCGGCAAGGCCCTGCGCGCCACCGCGATCAACCGCAACGGCGCCCGCCTGATGGGCATCTCGCCGGCCCTGGCCGGTCGCCGCACCTTCTTCTTTGCGGCCCTGATCGGCACGCTGTCCGGCTTGCTCGTCGCGCCGCTGACCACGATCTATTACGACAGCGGCTTCCTGATCGGCCTCAAGGGCTTCGTTGCGGCGATCATCGGCGGCCTGGCCAGCTATCCGCTCGCCGCGGCCGGCGCCATCGTGGTCGGTCTGCTCGAATCCTTCTCGTCCTTCTGGGCCAGTGCCTTCAAGGATGTGCTGGTATTCACGCTGATCATTCCGGTGCTGGTCTGGCTGTCCTGGAAGACCCATCATGTTGAGGAAGAGGAAACGGCGCAGGTCGTGACGACGGCCCGGCGTGACGGCTGGATCAGCCCGCGTTTCGTGCTGGCGGCATTTCTGGTCATTCTGGCCGGTGCACCGCTGGTCCTGCCCGAGTTCTACGTCACGCTGCTCAACTATGTCGGCCTCTCGGCCCTGGTCGCACTCGGCCTGGTGCTGCTGACCGGCGTCGGTGGCCTGACCTCGTTCGGGCAGGCGGCCTTTGTCGGGCTCGGTGCCTACACCACGGCCTGGCTGACGACGACCAACGAGCTGCCGTCCTGGCTGGCCTTCACGCAGGGTTCGCCATGGGCGGCGCTGATTCTCGGGCTGCTGATCACGGCGACGGTGGCGATCATCATCGGTTCGGTGACGCTCAAGCTGTCCGGGCATTACTTGCCGCTCGGCACCATGGCCTGGGGGATCAGCCTGTTCTTCCTGTTCGGCAACATGGAATTCCTCGGCGGCCATTCCGGTTTGTCCAACCTGCCGGCGATCAACATCTTTGGCTTCGAGCTGCTCGACAACCGTTATTACTACTACCTGGTCTGGGCCTTCGTGCTGGCGGCGCTGTTTACCACCAAAAACCTGCTTGATTCGCGCGAAGGCCGTGCCATCCGCGCCCTCAAGGGCGGCATGGTGATGGCCGAGGCGATGGGCGTCGATACCTCGCGGGCACGCATGGTGATCTTCGTCATCGCCGCCCTGCATGCCTGCGCCGCCGGCTGGCTCTATGCCCACCTGCAACGCTTCGTGAACCCGACGCCCTTTGGCCTGCACATCGGCATCGAGTACCTGTTCATGGCGGTTGTTGGTGGTGCCGGGCAGGTCTGGGGCGCGCTGGTCGGGGCCGGGGTGATCACCGTGCTCAAGCAGTGGCTGGGCGACATCCTGCCCAAGCTGTTCGGCTCGGCCGGCAATTACGAGACTATCGTCTTCGGCCTGTTCATGATCGTCCTGCTGCATCGGGCACGCGACGGCCTGTGGCCGCTGCTCGCCCGCCTGCTGCCGGTGCGCATCGACGCCAAGGTCGTCGATCAGAATGCCGAGGCCTTGCCGAAAAAGGTGCAGCCGCCGCACGGCGAAGTGATCCTTGAAGCCAAGGCGGTGACGCGCAAGTTCGGCGGTCTGGTCGCCAACAACAACATGAGCCTGCACGTCGAGGCCGGTGAGATCCTGGCGCTGATCGGCCCGAACGGCGCCGGCAAGAGCACGATGTTCAACCAGCTCTCCGGTGTCGATACGCCGACTTCCGGCGAGGTGCTGTTCCGCGGCCAGCCGGTGGCCGGCCACAGCTCGCGCGAAATCGCGGCGCTCGGCATGAGCCGCACCTTCCAGCATGTTCGCCTGCTGCCCAACATGAGCGTCCTCGAAAACGTCGCCATCGGGGCGCATCGGCGCGGCAGCAAGGGTGTCCTGCCGGCGGCCTGGCGCCTGGATCGCGTTGAAGAGGCACGCCTCCTGCGCGAAGCGGCGATCCAGGTCGAACGCGTCGGGCTGGGCGAGTTCATGCATGTCGAAGCCGGCAGCCTGGCACTCGGCCAGCAGCGCATTCTTGAAATCGCGCGGGCGCTGGCTTCCGATCCCTGTCTGCTGCTCCTCGACGAGCCGGCCGCCGGCCTGCGCCTCAAGGAAAAGCAGGCGCTCGCCGAACTGCTCAAGCGCCTCAAGTCGGAAGGCATGGCGGTGCTCATCGTCGAGCACGACATGGATTTCGTCATGAGCCTGGTCGACCGCGTCGTGGTCATGGAATTCGGTGAAAAGATCGCCGAAGGCCTGCCGGAAGAAATCCAGAAGGATCCAGCGGTCCTCGAAGCTTATCTGGGAGGTGTCTGAGATGGCGAATGTATTGGAAGTAAAAGACCTCTCGGTCGCCTACGGCAAGGTCGAGGCGGTCAGCAAGATCAGCCTGGAAGTGGGCGAGGGCAAGATCGTCACCGTGATCGGCCCGAACGGTGCCGGCAAGACGACGACGCTGTCGGCGATCATGGGCCTGCTGCCGTCTTCCGGCCGGGTGGCGTTCGACGGCAGTATCGAACAGGTGCCGGAAGTCGAGCGCATGGTCGTGCGCGGCATGAATCTGGTGCCGGAAAAGCGCGAGCTGTTCGGCAGCATGAGCATCGAGGACAACCTGCTGCTCGGTGCCTTTCAGCGCGACCGGCACGGCCATCGCGATCATCGGCAGACGATGGAGGAGGTCTATGCGCTCTTCCCGCGTCTGAAGGAGCGCCGGCTGCAGCAGGCCGGCACGATGTCGGGCGGCGAGCGCCAGATGCTGGCGGTCGGCCGGGCGCTGATGGCCAAGCCCAAGCTGCTCATGCTCGACGAACCCAGCCTTGGCCTGGCGCCGCTGATCGTGCGCGAGATCTTCCGCATCATCGCGGAACTGCGCCGGCGCGGCGTCTCCATCCTGCTCGTCGAGCAGAATGCGCGCGCCGCGCTGCAAGTCGCCGACTACGCCTACGTGCTGGAAAACGGCGCGGTCAAGATGCAGGGCGAGGCCGAAATGCTGCGCAACGACCCGCGCGTCATCGAGAGCTATCTCGGCCTGGCGAGCAAGCACCAGGAACTGCTGTCGACCTGACGGCGATTGGAGAACAGACATGGAAGCACTACACATCATCGGCGAGGAACACCAGTCGCTGGCCGCCATCCTGCATGCCATCCGTTTCATGCTCAAGGAAGTCGCCGCCGGCAAGCTGGCGCCCGACCTGCCGCTCTTCCAGGCCATGGTGCATTACCTCGACGCCTACGCCGAGCAGCGCCATCACCCGAAAGAAGACCTGCTTTTCCGCCGCCTGCCGCAGCGCACCGCCGAAGGTGCCGAGGCGCTGGTCAAGCTCGGTCAGCAGCACGGCGCCGCGCCGCAGCGCATGGCGGCGCTGGAACAGGCGCTCGCCAGTTACGTTGCCGATGCCGGCCGGTTCAACGAGTTTGCCGCTGCCTTCGAAACCTATGCCGAGTTCTACCGCGAGCACATGCTGCTCGAGGAAGAGGTCGTCCTGCCCCTGCTGCGCAGCCACCTGACGACTGCCGACTGGACTGAGCTGGATCAGGCCTTCCGCGCCGAGATGGCCGCCAAGTCGGGCAAGGACGGCAATGAAGAGAATTTTTCCGCGCTCTTTTCGCGCCTGGTCGATTGCGCCCCGGCGCCGATCGGCTTCGGCCCGCGCCCGTTCGGCAACTGACCCCAACCAATTTCAAGAAAGGAACACCCCATGAGCACAGCACCCCTGAGTGAAGCCGCCAGCAGCCGTTTCGTCCGCATCAAGGAAGGCGATCTCGACCTGCACCTGCACTACAACGATTGCGGCAGCGGCGCCGAGACGGTGGTCATGCTGCACGGCTCCGGCCCCGGCGCCAGCGGCTGGGCCAATTTCAACCGCAATGTCGAGCCGCTCGTCGCGGCCGGCTACCGCGTCATCCTGATGGACTGCCCGGGCTGGAGCAAGAGCGATCCCATCGTGTGCACCGGCTCGCGCTCCGACCTCAATGCCCGCGCACTCAAGGGCCTGCTCGATGAATTGAAGCTCGAACGTGTGCACGTCATCGGCAACTCGATGGGCGGCCACTCCGCCGTCGCCTTCGCGCTCGCCAACCCGGGCCGCGTCGGCAAGCTCGTCCTGATGGGCGGCGGCACCGGTGGCCCCAGCCAGTTCGTGCCGATGCCGACCGAAGGCATCAAGCTGATCCAGGCGCTCTATCGCGAGCCGAGCATCGAGAACCTCAAGAAGATGATGGCCGTCTTCGTCTTCGACAGCAGCAGCCTGACCGAAGAGCTCTACCAGGCCCGCCTCGACAACATGCTGGCGCGGCGCGATCACCTGGAAAACTTCGTCAAGAGCTTCGCCGCCAACCCGAAGCAATTCACCGACTACGGCCCGCGCCTTGGCGAAGTCACCGCCCCGACCCTGATCATCTGGGGCCGCGACGACCGCTTCGTGCCGATGGACATCGGCCTGCGCCTGCTCTGGGGCATGCCCAACGCCGAACTGCACATCTTCAACCGTTGCGGCCACTGGGCCCAGTGGGAACACGCCGCCAAGTTCAACCGCATGGTGCGCGACTTCCTGCAGGATTGAGCGACGGATTTAGCCTCTGCGGTACCTTTCGCCGCCTGCGGGCGGCGTTTTTTTGGTTTTGTGTCTTTCTGGACGGTCGACCGGTCAGAAAGGCTGGTTTTGGGGAGTTGGCCAGGAGGGTTTGGCTAGCTAGTGGCTATTTTTATCGGATTCGGTTGGGATGGGGGATGTCTGGTGTGTGCCTTAAGCGGCCATAGCGGGCTTGGAAATGCGGTCACTTGATGTAAAGGTCACAGGGACTGCGCCTCTTTATGCGTTGTCACCATTGGTTTCCTGTGGAGCCGCGACAATTCCAATCCCGTGAACGTATACCTGCTTCCCTTCTACATCCTTGACGAGATTCTTCTGTTCGTCGCGCTTTCGAATCTGTATATAGCGCAGCGACTTCGGGAATGCCTCTATGAGAGAAGTTATTTCCTCATCGGTTGTTTCGTCAATTAGGGCCTTTTTCGCGCTGTCAAAAGTAACCTTGGTCCAACCGTTGGAGACGAGTCTGCCAATGATCTGATCACGCTTTTGTTCCATCCTCTTGTGATGTTCGTTTTCCCGGACTAGCCACCAGAGGCAGAAGAGATAAACACCAACGAGAAACGAAAGCGCGATTACCTTCCAACAGGTAGAAAGCTCTGGAAGTACCTTCATCAATGTTTCGAGCCAGTAGTTCATTACAACTGGTAGCACAAGGAACGACACCAATGCTAAGTGAGACGGAGACGCCTCGGAAATCGCTTGGATAACTCCCTTAAAGTCGTATTCCTTCACAGATGCCCCCCATTAGATGCATAACTATTAAATTCATCGGCCTGCGCGGCATTTCGCGCAGGTCCGGTAGTGTGATGAGTTCGCCTATTTCCACCAGGTAGGTTGAATATCAACATACAAAAGGCATTCTGGAACTATGACCGTACCGCCTACCCAAGCCTCTTTGCGGACTGAACGAAAGCTTTTAGAGAGTAGGGCCGGAACTCCGGCGTGAGGTGTTTTGTACCGTTTTGAGGTTCGTTCGTAGCCTCCTGCAGATCGTTGATTGCCGCCTGATTCATACCACGAGGTGGGCTCAACGTATTTGCGATGTGCGCCGAAGTGCACAACCCGTAAGACTTGCCCCCTTTCCCAATAGTAAACGCGGCCAAAATATGCCGCATGACACCAACGCTCCCAAGCACTGGGACTGTACTGTTTGGTTGATAGATCAGCAGTTGGCAACCCAATCCATAGAACTGCAATACCAAGTCTATGGTAATTGCTTGTACGCGCACCGATGTCTGCGACACTAAGTTTGCTACGCTGGATTTCTACGGCTACAGGTTTGCCTGATATTTCGGCATACACATCGGCGACGGAAGTGCCAAGGTCCTTTTCCAGTTCCAGATTCGTTACATTCGGCTCAACCGCTAAGGCATCATAAATTTCGAGTTTTGCTCTAAGGTGCTGCTCGGTTTCACCTTGTCCGCGAGCGCACGTCACTGGCGGCTTATGTTTAAAGTGGTGAGCGCGAATGTTCCCTTTGTGCAATACAACTTCCCGCTTGCACGTAGGGCATGTGAAGGGGGCATGTAGTTTCTCCGAGTTACGGGCTAAAACTTTCACTTGATCGCTATGGCACAGGGCGGTGAGCATGATATTTGTGCTTAAAATGGCTAACAGTTATTCAGACACAGAGAAGCGCCCGCGTTAAAGCCTCTAACACGGGCACGATTGAATAGTCCGCAAGGCTTTGAATGACATGGAGATTATCCGATGCAGGTCTCCTTATCAATCAGCAATCATACGAACAGAGCTGATGTCCGCTACAGAGGAGTTCTTTGAAGGACTGCTCCTGGCCGATTCCTTCCACCGAAAAACTCAATAACCCCTCCGGTAAACAGCCCAAGGGCCGCGCTTTTGGCGCGGCCCTGGTCTTTTTGCCTGCGTTGGCTTTTCGCCATTATCTCGGGGTTGCTGTTCTCCCCTGGTCAGGCCTTACTACACTTGCTTAGTGCAGCGACAGCACCCACTGGATGGCTGTTTTCAGGTCTTCGTCGCTGATCTTGTCGGCGCCGTGCGGAGTCATCGGGATCTCGCCCCAGTTGCCGCTGCCGCCGTGGCGGACCTTGTCGAACAGTTTGCCGGGGGCGCTCTTGTCGCCGTGGTATTTGGCGGCGACGTCCTTGTAGGCCGGGCCGACGCGTTTGACGTCGACGGCGTGGCAGGCGACGCAGCGGGCCTTTTTGACGATATTTTCGCCGTCGACCGCCTGGGCCGCGCTGGTGCCGGCGAGCAGGGCGCCGCTCAGAATGAGGGTGAATAGTTGTTTGTGCATGGATGTTTTCCGAGGGTTAAACGACGCCGGCGGCCTGCAGTTCGGCCCATTCCGCATCGCTGAACAGGCGCGAGCGGGTGAGAAAGGATTTGCCGGTGTTGCCTTCGAGCGAGAAGGTGCCGCCGTGGCCGGCGATAACGTCGATGATCAGTTGCGAGTGTTTCCAGTATTCGTACTGGGAGGCGTTGATGTAGAACGGCACGTCGCCGATGTGGCCGAGCTGGATGTCGTAGGGGCCGATGCTCAGGTCGGTTGGCAGGTAGCAGTTGGGCGAGCTGTTGTCACAGCAGCCGCCGGACTGGTGGAACATCAGTGCCGGGCCGTATTGCTGTTTCAGGAGCTCGATCAGTTCGAGCGTTGCCGGGGTGGCGATGACGCGGTCGACCATGTGAATTTCCCGAAAACCGGTGTCTGAAAAAAGGGGGCGGTTGCCCGCCCCCGAAGAGTTGCCCGCAACTGGGCTAGTGGAGGAGATGCAGCGTTGCGCGGTTAGAAGAAGCCCAGTTTCTGTTCGGCATAGCTGACCAGCAGGTTCTTCGTCTGTTGATAGTGGTCGAGCATGACCTTGTGGGTTTCGCGACCGATGCCGGATTCCTTGTAGCCGCCGAAGGCTGCGTGCGCCGGGTAGGCGTGGTAGCAGTTGGTCCACACGCGGCCGGCCTGGATGGCGCGACCCATGCGGTAGGCGACATTGCCGTTACGGCTCCAGACGCCGGCGCCAAGGCCATAGACGGTGTCGTTGGCGATGGCCAGGGCTTCGGCTTCGTCCTTGAAGGTCGTCACGGCCAGAACCGGCCCGAAGATTTCTTCCTGGAAGATGCGCATCTTGTTGTGGCCCTTGAACAGGGTCGGCTGGATGTAGTAACCGCCTTCGATGTCGCCGCCGAGGTGGGCGCGTTCGCCGCCAATCAGGCATTCGGCGCCTTCTTCCTTGCCGAGCTTGAGGTAGGACTGGATCTTTTCCATCTGGATCAGCGATGCCTGGGCACCCATCATGGTGTCGGTGTCGAGCGGGCTGCCTTGCTTGATGGCGGCAACGCGCTTGAGGACGCGTTCGATGAACTTGTCGTAGATCGATTCCTGGATCAGGGCGCGGCTCGGGCAGGTACAGACTTCGCCCTGGTTGAAGGCGAACAGCACCATGCCTTCGATGGCCTTGTCGAGGAAGCCGTCATCCTTGTCCATGATGTCGGCGAAGAAGATGTTGGGCGACTTGCCACCCAGTTCCAGCGTGGCCGGGATCAGGTTGTTGGCAGCGGCCTGGGCGATGACGCGGCCGGTAACGGTGGAGCCGGTGAAGGCGATCTTGGCGATGCGCTTGCTGGTGGCGAGCGGCATGCCGGCATCGCGACCGAAGCCGTTGACGATGTTGAGCACGCCCGGCGGCAGGATGTCGGCGATCAGTTCGGCGAGGACCAGGATGGAGATCGGGGTCGATTCGGCCGGCTTGAGGACGACGCAGTTGCCGGCGCCGATGGCCGGGGCCAGCTTCCAGGCCGCCATCAGGATCGGGAAGTTCCAGGGGATGATCTGGCCGACGACGCCGAGCGGCTCATGGATGTGGTAAGCCATGGTGTTTTCGTCGATTTCCGAGATGCCGCCTTCCTGCGAGCGCAGGCAGCCGGCGAAGTAACGGAAGTGGTCGACGGCGAGCGGGATGTCGGCGGCGAGGGTTTCGCGGATCGGCTTGCCGTTGTCTACGGTTTCGGCGTAGGCGAGCAGTTCGAGATTCTGTTCGAGACGGTCGGCGATCTTGAGCAGGATGTTGGAGCGGGTGGCGGCATCGGTCTTGCCCCATTTCGGGAAGGCAGCGTGCGCGGCATCCAGTGCCAGTTCGATGTCTTCAGCGGTCGACTGGGCTGCCTTGGTGTAAACCTTGCCATTGACCGGGGTCACGACGTCGAAATATTGACCCTTGACCGGGGCGACCCATTTGCCGCCGATGAAGTTGTCGTATTGGGCCTTGTAGCTGATCTTGGCACCAGCGGCGCCGGGGGCTGCATAAATCATGGTTGTCTCCAGTTTTTGATTGGGTTGCGTTACGGGCCGATCCGGCTGAACGACTGCAAGTTGCTCTGCCGTGTCTCGTGCCAGATAGTTCGCAACCGGCGTGCCAGGCCCGGCTTTTTGCCGAAAAACGTTTATTAATCAGTGGTGGAGGGCGATTGGCCGATTTTTTCCCGATGCCCGGTCTGATCCGTTGCTGCTCAGCGGCTCAGCAAGTGTTGCGTAATGGAGCAACCACCCTGGCGGTGGCGAATCAGGGTATTCGGGGCGGCAGCAAACTTCGTTTGGCGGATCCTGTCCAATATGACGCATAATAAAAAATCAGATTTACGGCTTTTCCCGATGTCGACCGCCAGACCTTCTCCTCCCTCCGATTTGCCGACCTCTGCACCGCAGCGGCAACACGAGCACGACATGCGCGCCATCCTCGATCATGTGCCGGCCATGATCGGTTACTGGGATCGCAATTTGCGCAACTGTTTCGGCAATAACGCCTATCAAACCTGGTTTGGCATCGATCCGAAGGTGTTGCCGGGCATGCATATCCGCGATGTGATCGGCGAGGAGCGTTATCGCTTGAACCTGCCGTTCATCGAGGCAGCACTGCGCGGCGAGGAGCAGATTTTCGAGCGGGTGATTCCGGATCCCGATGATGCGACGCGCCAGCGCCATTCCTTCGCGCACTACATTCCCGACGTCGTGGATGGTGAGGTGCTGGGCTTTTACGTGCTGGTTTCCGACATCACGCCGATCAAGGAAATCGAAGCGGCCTATCAGGCCAGCGAGGCGCGTTACCGTGCCGTGCTGATGGATCAGACGGAGCTGATCAGCCGCTTCAGCCGGGATGGCCGCTTTGTCTTCGTCAACGAGGTCTATTGCCGTTTCTTCGGCAAGACCGAGAGCGAGTTGCTGGGCCAGCGCTGGCAGCCGGTGGTATTTGCCGCCGATCTGCCCATGATCGAGTCGCAATTGGCGGAAATGAGTCCGGATAAGCCGCTGGTGAGCATCGAGAACCGCGTTTATTCGGGAACTGGTGAATTGCGCTGGATGCAGTTCGTCAATCGCGGTTTCTATGGGCCGGACGGTCAACTGCTCGAAGTCCAGTCAATTGGTCGCGACATCACGGATCGCAAAAATGCGGAAGGCGCCTTGCGCCGGACACATGAGGAGATGGAGCAGCGGGTTGTCGAGCGGACCGAGCAATTGCGCAATCTGGCCATCGAGGCGACGCTTTCCGAAGAGCGCGAGCGCCTTGCCATTGCCCGCGACCTGCATGACGAACTCGGGCAATTGCTGCATGTGGCAAAGATCAAGCTCGATACCCTGGCCAAATCGCTGTCGCCCGAGCAACGGGAATCCGTTGTGGAGCTTGATGCGCTGCTTGCCGATGCCAGCCGCCAGGTGCGTTCGCTGACTTCGCAACTGACGCCGCATGTCTTGCGCAATCTTGGCCTGCCGGCCGCTCTGCGCTGGTTGTGCGGTGAAATGCAGAACCACTATGCTTTGCAACTTGACTGCCAGGTGGATGATTTGCCTGCCGGTGTCGAACTTTCGCCGGCTCAGGAAAGCATCATGTTCCGGGGCGTCCGGGAACTGCTGTTCAATGTCTTCAAACATGCCGGTACGCCCTGTGCCAGGGTCAGCCTGGGTTACGCTGCCGGCGTGCTGTCCATTGTGGTCGAGGACAAGGGGGTCGGCATGGTGGCTGCTGCGGCCGATGAGCGTCTTGCCGGGAGCGGCTTCGGCTTGCTCAGCATACGCGAGCGCCTGGCCTATCTGGGGGGCAGCATGGTGATGGAAAGCGGTGCCGGTGCCGGCATGAAGGTTTTGCTCAGGATGCCTTTGCAGGCCAGCGACAGTGCATGGAAGGGAGAATGATATGGGGATAAGGATTGCCCTGGTTGATGATCACCGGATGTTTCGCGATGTGCTGCGGATTGCCCTGGCTGCCGAGCCGGGGATCGAGGTCGTCGCCGAGGGCGGGAGCGGGGCCGAGGCCCTGGCGCTCCTGGCAACGCTTCCCCTGGATGTGCTGGTCCTCGATATTGCCCTGCCCGACATGAGCGGTGTCGAGGTGGCCCGCCGTGTCGGGCGTGATTACCCCGGTCTGGCAGTGGTCGCCTTGTCGGGCTATGCCGATCGTCTGTTCATCGATGAAATGCTCAAGGCCGGGGCGCTTGGCTACGTGCTCAAGTCGTCCGGTGCCGACGAACTGGTCATGGCGATTCGTGCGGTTGCCGGCGGCCGGCTTTTCCTTTCTGCCGAGGTTGCCGACAGCATGCTGAACCGTCTTGCCGCCGGCCAGCCGGGCGTGACGCCGCCGGTGACGGTGCTCGGCAAGCGCGAACAGGATGTCCTGCGCCTGATCGCCGCTGGCAAGCGCTCGGCTGAGATCGCCAGCGCGCTGGGGGTGGCGATTGGTACGGTCAGTGTGCATCGCAGCAATCTGAAAAAGAAGCTGGGCCTGACGTCGACCGCCGAGCTGACCCGCTATGCCATCCGCGAAGGTTTGCATGCGAGCTGAATTTTTGCCCTGCCTACTATATATAAATGCATAGCGATGCTAGCTATTAGCCGCAATTGTCTAGCCGGTACGTTGCGACTATCTTCGGGCGCTCAAGCACGGGTTTAACCTGAAAAAGCGGCCGCATCTTCCTGAATATGCAATTTGTTTTTTCTTGCGATGACCTGTGAATAAAGCGGTCTGCCCGTAGTCCGGGGTGCGGAAAAATCAGGGGGTAATTCATGAGCATTGCCAAACGTCTGGCCGTTCTGGTCATCTCGTCCATCGTGGCGCTGCTGCTGATGGCCGGGATCAATCATCAGCAGATGAACCGGGTATTCGAAGCAACCAATTTCAACAGCGTCAATGTGGTGCCCAGCATCGTCATCCTCAACGAGGTGATGCTCGATTTCAGTCGCATCCGCATCCGTGTCTATCGCCATGTCTTGGCGCATGATGCGCAAACAATGGCCGAGGTGGAGAAAACCATCCAGGAGGCACGTGCCAAGACCGAGATGGCGCTGCGCGAATACGAAAAATTCCTCAGTGATGACGAGGACAAGCGCCTGCTCGAGGTCGAGCGCGCGCTGTTTGTCGAGTACAACGCCGATGTCGAGCGGACGCTTGCGGTTTCCCGTCAGAACAAGAAGGAAGAGGCGATTGCCGATCTGAAGAACGCGGCGGGCGTGGCCGGGAAGCTGAACGATGCGCTGGTGGCGCACATGAAGTTCAATGACGACCTTGGCAAGAAATCGGCGGCAGAGGGCGAGGCAGCCAAGAGCCGGGCGGACTGGGTCGCGATCATCATTACCTTGCTGGCATTGGCGGTCATGGTTGCGCTTGGCATGGCGATCGTGCGCAGTCTGGTGTCGCGTGTCGAGAAGGCCAACCAGCTGGCCGAGCGTATCGCAGCCGGTGATCTGAGCCAGTCGGCGAGCAGCGAAACCGGCGATGACGAAATCGGTCGCCTGCTGCAGTCGCTGGAAAAAATGCGTGCCGATCTGGCCGGCACCATTCGCGATATCGTCGCGCAGGCCAACACCGTGCAGGCTTCGGCCAGCCAGGTTTCTTCGGCTGCCCACCAGGTGGCGATCAGCAGCGAGAACCAGTCGCAATCGACGTCTTCGGCTGCTGCCGCGGTCGAGGAACTGACCGTCAGTATCGATCACGTCGGCAGCAGTGCCGACGATGCCAGCGAACGGGCGCGCAGCGCCGAGGAAATGGCGGTTTCCGGCGCGCACGATGTCGATCAGGCTTCGCAGCAGGTGGTCGATGTCGCGCATCGGGTCGATGAAACAGCCAGTCAGATCCAGTCGCTGTCCGAGCAGGTGCAGAAGATCGGCAACATCACCGTGGTCATTCGCGACGTCGCCGACCAGACCAACCTGCTGGCGCTCAACGCCGCCATCGAAGCAGCCCGGGCCGGCGAGCAGGGCCGCGGCTTTGCCGTGGTGGCCGACGAGGTGCGCAAGCTGGCCGAGCGGACGACGCAGTCGGTGCAGGAAATCACTTCGATGATTAGCGGTATCCAGGGCGATGCCGTCAAGGCGGTGCACAGCATGCAAGGCAGCCGCCAGGTGGTCAATGATGTGGTCGCCAGCGCCGAACGCGCCAGCGGCTCGATGCAGGGCATCCGCACTTCGTCGGAAACCGTGCAGTTGTCGATCGCCGGGATTTCCGACGCCCTGCGCGAGCAGCGCGCCGCGTCGGTCGAACTGTCGCGCAATGTCGAAGCCATTGCCCAGATGTCGGAAGAAAACTCCAGTGCCGTCGCTTCGGTGTCCGAAACTGCACAGCAGCTGGAAAGCGTTGCGGTCAATCTGAAGAACAGCGTTTCGCGCTTCCGCTTCTGAGCATTTTGCCGGTTTTTCAGCGGTCGACCGCTGAAAAGGATGGTTTTTGCTGAAGCCATGAAAAATCCGGCCCAGGGCCGGATTTTTCATTATGTCGGAATGGAATCTTCGGACGGCGCTCAGCTCTTTCCTGATTCCTGCGCTTCAAACCACAGCGCATTGACGACGGCGAGCAGCAGCGCAAAGCCCAGACCCAGTACCCAGGTGAAATACCACATTGTTCATCTCCTCGTTTAGTAAGCGGAACGGTCGTTGGCTTCGATGAAGCCGTTGGTGATCTTGCCGGCCATCATCTTGTAGGCCCAGCCGGTGTAGGCGATGACGATGGGCGTGAAAATCAGTGCCGCCCAGAACATCACCGACAGCGTCAGGTGGCTGGAAACGCTGTCCCAGACGGTCAGACTGGAGCGCGGATCGGACGAGGACGGCATGATGAAGGGGAACATCGCCACGCCGGCGGTGCCGATCACACCCAGTTCGGCGATGGCGCTGCCGACGAAGGCGAACACCGGCTTGTCGAGGCGGGCGAAGAGCAGAGCGGCGATGCCGCCGCCGAAGCCGGCGCCGGGAACCAGCCAGAGCAGCGGATGGGCGGTAAAGTTGCCCAGCCAGGCACCGGCCTGGACAACTACCGTCTTGTCGAGGGGATTGGGCAGCGCGCCGGCGTCTACCGGTGAGCTGATGACATAGCCCGAAATTCCCTGCGTGACCCAGACGCCGGCCCCGGCAAAGGCGAGCAGCATGAGGCTGCCGAAAATGCCGGAGGCCAGCTTGGCCCGCTGATAGACCGCGCCTTCGGTGCGCACCATGAGGTAGTTGGCGCCGTGGAAGGTGAGCATGCTCAGACTGACGACGCCGGCGAGCAGGGCGAAGGGATTGAGCAGCGCCCAGAAGCTGCCGGTATAGATCGGCATCAGGTTGTCTTCGAAATGGAAGGGGACGCCCTGCAGCAGGTTGCCGAAAGCGACGCCGAAAATCAGCGCCGGTACCGATCCGCCGACGAACAGGCCCCAGTCCCAGGCGGCTCGCCAGGTCGGATTGTTGACCTTGGAGCGGTAGTCGAAGCCGACCGGGCGGAAGAACAGCGCCCAGAGCACGGCCAGCATCGCCCAGTAGAAGCCGGAGAAGGCGGTCGCATAGACCAGTGGCCAGGCGGCGAAAATGGCGCCGCCGCCGGTGATCAGCCAGACCTGGTTGCCGTCCCAGTGCGGGCCGACGGTGTTGATGATGACGCGGCGTTCGACGTCGTTCTTGCCGACGAAGGGGAGCAGTGTGCCGACGCCCATGTCGTGGCCGTCCATCACGGCGAAGCCGAGCAGCAGAACGCCGACCAGCAGCCACCAGATGAGTTTCAGGGTTACGTAATCAAGCATTGCATGTTCCTCACTGTGCAGGATTCAGGGCCGGCGCGGATTCGCCTTCGTAGCGGCCGGTGCCGAGGCTGGCCGGGCCGAGCCGGGCGTACTTGAACATCAGGTAGAGCTCGACGACGAGCAGGCCGGTATAGAAGAACATGAAGCCGGCGAGCGAACCGTACAGACTGCCCGCGGTCAGCGCCGAGGTGGACAGGTGGGTGGGCAGGACGCCGAAGATGGTCCAGGGCTGACGGCCGTATTCGGCAACGAACCAGCCCATTTCGCAGGCAATCCACGGGGCCGGAATGAACCACAGCGCCCAGCGCAGCAACCAGCGCTTGTTCTGGAAGGTGTCGTGCATCGAGTACCAGAAGGCGAGGCCGATCAGCGCGAGCATGGCGAAGCCGAGCACGACCATGAGACGGAAGGTCCAGAACATCGGTGCCACCTTGGGAATGGTTTCCCGTGCTGCCTTGGCGATCATTTCCGGCGTCGCCAGGGCGACATCGGCGCTGTATTTCTTGAGCAGCAGGCCATAGCCGAGATTGGCCTTGTGCGCCTCGAAGTCGGCCCTGGTGGCGGCATCCGCCGTCTTGGCGCGCAATTGCTCAAGCGCCTTGACGGCGATGATGCCGCTCTTGATGCGGACGGCCGCCTGCGCTTCGAGTTCTTCGATGCCGGGCAGCACCTTGTCGGTCGAACGCGTCGCGATCAGGCCCAGGGCGTAGGGAATCTTGACTTCGGCGTGGTTGGTGCGCTGTGCATCATCGGGAATGGCGAACAGCGTGAAGGGGGCCGGTGCCGCCTCGGTCTTCCACATGCCTTCCATGGCGGCGAGCTTGGTCTGCTGGTGTTCGGTCACGGCGTAGCCGGATTCGTCGCCGAGCACGATCACCGAGCAGGCGGCGGCAAAGCCGAATGCGGCGGCGATGCGGAAGGAACGGCGGGCGAACTCGACATGGATGCCTTTGAGCAGGTACCAGGCGCTGATCCCGAGCACGAAGATCGCGCCGGTGACGTAGCCGGCCGACACGGTATGCACGAACTTGGCCTGGGCGGCCGGGTTGAACAGCAGATCGGCAAACGAGGTCATTTCCATGCGCATCGTCACGTAGCTGAACTCCGAGCCGACCGGGTTCTGCATCCAGCCGTTGGCGATCAGGATCCAGACGGCCGAGAGATTCGAGCCGATCGCTGTCAGGTAGGTGATCAGCAGGTGGCGCCGCTTCGACAGCTTGTCCCAGCCGAAGAAGAACAGGCCGATGAAGGTCGATTCGAGGAAGAAGGCCATCAAGCCTTCGATGGCCAGCGGTGCCCCGAAAATGTCGCCGACGTAGTGCGAGTAGTAGGCCCAGTTGGTGCCGAACTGGAACTCCATGGTGATGCCCGTCGTGACGCCGAGCGCGAAGTTGATCCCGAACAGCTTGCCCCAGAACTTGGTCATGTCGCGGTAGATTTCCTTGCCGCTCATGACGTAGACCGTCTCCATGATGGCGAGCAGGAAAGACAGGCCCAGTGTCAGCGGCACGAACAAGAAGTGGTAAAAGGCGGTGGCCGCGAACTGCAGGCGCGACAGGTCGACGACCGTTGAGTCGATCATGACTATTCTCCCTGATTGATTTGATTGGACGGCGTGGCGATATGTGCTGCGGCACGGTCGCTGTCGATCTTTACCTTGTGCGGCTTGATCAATGCGTACCAGAGACCGAAGAGCAGCACGATCTTGAGAATCACCAGAAAAACGAGGTGACGACCCAGCCCCGAGTGCCTGTGGTTTTTTCGCCAGCGTCCGTCATTGCATTGCCCCATATATCCCCCGTGCGATTGTTTTCTGATGAAGCGGGAGAGCCTCTGGCGAGGACTCTCCCAAGGAGGTTTGTCCTGGCCTGGAAAAGCGCGGACGCCGGGATTCTGCGCAGGCGGCAAGAGGCCGGGAAGTGACCCGATGTCGCGCGGCAAGTTGTCGCTGATACCCGACGCGGGGGCGCGACAATCGGTCACTTCCCGGCAGCGGCAGTACTCCCTATAGTGCGCAGCAAGTGATTCGTTCAGACGGATACCTCTCTATTTCAGGCCCCGCTCGCGGGGCTTCTTTTTTTCGGCACCGGCCTCGTGATTACTTCGCTGACCCAGTTCACCCAGGTGCGCCTGATCAACCTGCGCTGGCTTTCCGTTCTGGCAATGTTCATTGCAGCGCTGGTCAGTCCCAACCTGCTGGGTTCTGGCGAATTGCTGCCGCGCCTGCTGGCGTTTGCCACGGTCGTCGGCTGCATCAATGCCTGTCTGCATGCTGCGGTTGTTTTCAATACCGGCAATTTCGAAGAGGTGCCGCTGTTCTCGCCGATGGTCCAGCTTTCTCTCGACCTGACCGCCTGGGGCGGCTATGTCTATCTGTCGGGCGGGGCGACCAACCCGCTGATTTCGGTCTTTCTGCCGCTGGTTGCGATCGGGGCCTGCATACTGAATCGTCTCCAGGCCTGGTTGCTGGGACTGGCCGCCATCCTGGCCTACAGCTTCCTGTGGCGCTTTTACCAGCCCCTGGCGATCCGCGATGCACAGACGGCAACCCAGTTGCATCTGCTCGGCATGTGGATGGTTTATGTGGTTTCGGCCGTGGTTGTCATCTGGTTCATTCTGCAGATCACGCAGGCCGTGCGCGAACGCGATGCCGAGCTGGCCGCGGCGCGGGAGCAGGCGATACGCAACGACTGGCTGATTTCGATGGGCAGCCTGGCGGCGGGGGCTGCGCATGAATTGAGTACGCCCCTGGCGACGCTCAACCTGCTGGTCGATGAATTGCTCGCGGACGCTACGGTTTCTCCGGCATTGCGTCCTGACTTGAGTTTGATGCAGCGTCAGATCGAGGTGTGCAAACAGGCCTTGACGCAATTGGCGCAGCGCGCCGGTCAGCCCAGAGGGTTGCCGCAGTCGGCCGAACTGAATGCCGGGCAGTGGTTGCGAAACGTGCTCGGGGCCTGGCTGGCACTGAATCCGGCGGCGACCCTGGTCAGCGAGATTTCGCCCGGGCTGGAGCGCAAGGTGCTGGCGTTCGATCTGGCCGTCGAGCGCGCCCTGGCGAATTTGCTCGATAACGCGCTCAAGGCAGGCGCCGCGCATATTGTGCTCAAGGCCGGCCTGGAGCAGGGCGTGCTGGTTTTGACGGTCGACGACGATGGTGGCGGGATTTTGCCGGCGGCCTTGCTGGCATTTGCGCGTGGCCTGCCCATCGTTTCGCCGACCGGCATGGGGATCGGTTTGTTGCTGGCGCGGGCGGCGCTGGAGCGTCGCGGCGGCAGGCTGGAGCTTGCCGCGCTCAGCTCTGGTGGTACCCGTGCGCGGGTTTTTGTTCCATGCAGTGATATTCGGGAGGACAGGCGTGAGCCATGATGCAAGGCCGTTGCTGGTCATCGATGATGACGAGAGTTTTCGAGAAGTGCTGGGGCGCTCGCTGACGCGCCAGGGATTTGCCGTGCGGACTGCGGCAGGCGTTGCGGAAAGTCTGGAGGTTTGCCGCCAGCAGGATCCGGAGTACATCCTGCTCGACCTCAATCTGGCTGGCCAGTCCGGCCTCAACCTGATCCAGCCCCTGCTGGAGATAGTGCCGGCAGCGCGGATCGTTGTCCTGACCGGCTATGCCAGCATCCAGACTGCGGTTGGCGCACTCAAGCTGGGGGCGGCGCAGTATCTGCCCAAACCGGCCAATGTCGCGACCATCGTCAAGGCGCTGCTTGATGACCGCATCGAGATCCCGGAAGTGCCAGCCGAGGACCGGATGACCGTGCAGCACCTGGAGTGGGAGTACATCCAGCACACCCTGGGCGAACATGGCGGCAATATCGCCGCCACCGCGCGCGCTCTCAAGATGCATCGCCGCACCTTGCAACGCAAGCTGGCAAAGAAGCGCCCGCAAATCCCGGTTTGAGCATTTTGCCGGTTTCCAGGCGGTCGACCGCCTGAAAACCCGGTTTTTGCCTGCCACAATGAAAAATCCCCGGGGCTTGCCCGGGGATTTCTGGTTTTCTTGCGCAGGGTCTGGATCAGAACTTGACGTTCATCCCGACGTAGAGCGAACGGCCCATGCCGGGGACGGTGTACCCGGGGGGAGGATTGCCGGTCGAGGTCCAGGTGGTGCCGGCGCCGCCCAGCGACATCGTCTTGCCCTGGCCGATGTAGGCGCCGCCGAGCGGCAGCGAGTATTGTTTGTCAAAGGCGTTTTCGATGCCGAAATCGAAGCGCAGGTTCTGCCAGGTGTAGCTGCCGCGCAGATTGAGCAGCGCATAGCCGCCAGTCTTCGTCTCGTTGCGTACTGCGGAGACGTCATTCTTGGCGCTGACCAGCTGTTCTTCCACCGTTGTCGACCAGTTGCCCAGCCGATGGTCGATCGCCAGGCGGGCATTGAGCGGCATGGTGTTGTACAGGTTGTCGCCGGTCGTCAGGTTTTTGCCGTCGACATAGGCGATGACGCCGCGCGCCGTGAAGTCGCCGATGCTGGCGATGCGGCCGAGCGCCATGTAGCCGGAAAGGTCGATCCCGAACAGACGGGCATCCTGATTGACCAGCTTCAGGTAGTTGTACTGGGTCGAGGTGCAGGCCCGCACCGTCGTGTCGCAGGCAGCATCGATGTAATTCTCGACGTAGCTGTAGTAAGGCGTCGCCTTGAAACCCCAGGAGTTTTTGTCGGCCCCGTGCCAGTCGCCGGTGAAGCTGAGGGTGTGAGCGACTTCCGGCTTGAGGTCGAGACTGCCGCGGTAGCCGTTGCCGTCATTGACCCAGTTGTTCATGGTCATCGCCATCATCCCGTTCGACCAGGTATAGCGTTCGTACAGGCTGGGCGAGCGTGTCTTGCGCGAATAGCCGCCCTCGTAGCTCTGGTTGGCATCCGGGGTGTAGCGGGCAAGGGCGCTGAGATCGATGTTGTGGTCGGTGCGGCTGCGCTCGGCTGCGTTGAAGTAGCCGGCCTTGCCTTCCGTTGTGCCGGTATAGGTGGCCGTCGTGTTATAGCCTTGAATCTCGTCGGCATTCATCATCACCGTGCTGCTGCGCACTCCGATCTGGGTCGTCCAGCGAGTAGTCCAGGCGGCCTCCCATTCGCCGAACAGATCGAAACGATCGCGCTGACCGTTGTTGATGTTCCAGAACGTGTTCGGTTGCATGCCGCCGGTCATGTTGCCACCCGCATCGTAGCCGTAAGAGGCCGGCCACCAGTCGTTCAGGCGATAGCGCTGGTATTCGCCGCCAACCCGGAACAGGTCGCGTTCGGAGTGATTGATTTCCGCCTTGACGGCGAGGCCGGTGTTCTTGCCCTCCGTCTTCATCGGCATGCCGGGGATCATTACCGGATTGCCCGTCGGTCCATACCAGTACATCTTGTCTTCCATGAAGTTCATCTCGTGCTTCGTTTCTTCATGGTAGCCGCGGGCTTCCAGCTTGCCCCAGTCGTATTTTCCGGTATAGGCGAGGTTGACCTGGGTGCTCTTGTTTTCGGTCATATCCATGTGCTGGTTGGGGAATCCCTGGTAGGGGATGTGCTGGTAGCCCAGCTTGAGTTCCAGCAGATGATTGTCGAGACGATAGGCCAGGCCCAATGCGTGGTTTTCTGCCTTGTAGGCAGTCGACGCGACTTCGTCACCTGGAATCAGGTGACTGCCGGCGGTGGTGTAGGTGGCCAGGACATCGTTTTTAAAAGCCTTGGCAGACTTGTAATTCTGTGACTCGGCAGTCGAGCCGCTGTAGCTAATGCTCAGGTTCTCGTTGGCAATCGTTGCCGCGGCATTGACGCCCCAGGCATTGCCGTTCGAGCGATAGAAGGTCCCGAGTTCGCCGCTTGTCAGCAGGCCTTCGCCGGCCCTGGCGAAGCGCGGTTCGCGGGACTTGACGATGATGCTGCCACCGATGCTGTCGCCACCGACGCTGACCGGGGTGATGCCGGTATATACCTTGATCTGTTCGACATTGCTCGGGTCGATATAGGAGAGCGGCGAGTTCATGTGATTGGCGCAGGCCGAGATCAGGTCCATGCCGTCCACCTTGATGCGCAGGCGGTCGTCGGCCAGGCCGTGGATGGCGGGCAGGCTGGAAACGCCGCCGGCACTGTTCAGGCTGACGCCGGGGATGTCCTTGAGCAGGGTCGCGGTATCGCTGGTCGCCGGACGCTGGGCACGAACCTGTTCGTTGCTGACCGAGCCGGATTGCGCATCGATGCCGTCAGTGCGGCTGGCGCGTACCAGAACGTTGTCCATGACCTGGTCCGGATTGCCGGTATCGGGTGCAGTCTGGCTGAAGGCAGCCGATGAAAAGGCGAGCGCCATGGCGGCGGCTAATGGATGGATGCGCAAGAGCATGGATTTCCCCGGTTATTTTTTAACCGGCGGATTCTCTTAGAGTTGATTGCGCTCAGGAATGCGGCATATTGCCGCAGATGACATCGGCAATTTTCTTTTGCGGGGGAAGGTCTGGCGACTGGTCAGCAGAATTGCTGCTGTTCCGGTGCTGCCGTGATTGTTGCAACCAGCCTAGCGCTGGTGATTCATCAGGGCCTTGAGGCCATTTACATCAAGAATCCGGATGTGTTTCTGCTGCACGGCGATGTAGCCTTCTTCCTGAAAGCGCGAGAAGGCGCGCGATACGGTTTCCAGCTTGAGGCCGAGATAGCTGCCGATTTCCTCGCGCGTCATGCGCAGGTAGAACTCGGCATGCGAGAAGCCACGGGCCGTGAAACGCTGCGACAGGTTGAGCAGGAAGGCAGCAAGGCGTTCCTCGGCGCGCATCGTGCCGAGCAGCATCATGACGCCGTGGTCGCGCACGATTTCGCGGCTCATCACCTTGTGGAAATGGTGCTGCAGATTGTGGATTTCGCGCGACAGGGATTCCAGGCGGGAGAAGGGGATCGAGCAGATTTCGCTGTCTTCGAGAGCGATTGCGTTGCAGGTGTGAAATTCGGTGCTGATGCCATCCAGACCAAGCAGTTCGCCGGCCATCTGGAAGCCCGTTACCTGGTCGCGACCATCCTCGAGCAGCACATCGGTCTTGAAAAAGCCGCTGCGGATCGCGTAGATCGAGTCGAAGGCCTCGCCGGCGCGGTACAGATGGTCGCCGCGCTTGATCCGGCGCCGGGTCGAAATGAGGTCGTCGAGGCGCTCGAGTTCATCAAGACTGAGCCCGAACGGGAGGCACAGTTCGCGCAAGTTGCAGTTCGAACATGCCGTCTTGATGACGGAGAGGGAAATTTCCTGAATGGCCGTGTTTTGGGGCATTATCAACCTGCGTTCGCTTGATCCAAGTCAACGGAAATTGTGCAGCGCCGCAACATAATCCAATCAAAATTTGCCGGTATGTTTAATGAATTTCGCAACTGAAAACCTCGTCTTCGATCCTCAGATCATTCGCCGCTTCGATGTGAACGGCCCCCGCTATACATCGTACCCGACAGCGGACCGATTCGTTGAGGCTTTCGATTCGGACGCAGCCAAACTGTGGCTGGGCAAGCGCAATATAGGCGCAATCAGCCGGCCCTTGTCATTATACTTCCACATCCCTTTCTGTAACACCATCTGTTACTACTGCGCCTGCAACAAGATCATCACCAAGGATCACGCGCGCAGCGGCAAATACCTCAAGTATCTTGCCAAGGAACTGGACATGCAGGCGGCCTGTCTGGAAGGCCGCGACGGCGAGCACGAGGTCATCCAGCTGCATTGGGGTGGTGGTACGCCGACCTTCCTGTCGCACGATGAGATGCGCCAGTTGATGGGTGAAACGAAGAAACATTTCAAGCTGCTTGAAGGCGGCGAATATTCGATTGAAGTCGATCCGCGCAAGGTCGATACGGCAACCGTTGCATTGCTTGGTGAACTCGGTTTCAACCGGATGAGTGTCGGTGTCCAGGACTTCGACGAGAAGGTTCAGGTTGCGGTGAATCGCGTCCAGAGCGAGGAAGAAACCTACAGCGTGATCCGCGATGCGCGCGCCAACGGTTTCAAGTCGATTTCGATCGACCTGATCTACGGTTTGCCGCACCAGTCGGTGATGGGTTTCAACCGGACGCTGGAGCGCGTTCTGGCGATGGATCCGGAGCGCCTGTCGATCTACAACTATGCGCACATGCCCAGCCTGTTCAAGCCGCAGCGCCGGATCAACGACGCCGACCTGCCGTCGGCCGATACCAAGCTGCAGATCCTGGCGCTGGCGATCAAGAAGCTGACCGAAGCCGGTTACGTCTATATCGGCATGGATCACTTCGCCAAGCCGGACGACGAACTCGCGGTGGCCCAGCGCCAAGGTCGCCTGCACCGGAACTTCCAGGGCTATTCGACCTACGCCGATTGCGACATGCTGTCTTTCGGCATTTCGTCGATCAGCAAGGTCGGGCCGACCTACAGCCAGAACGTCAAGACGGCGGAAGAGTATTACGATCGCCTCGACGCCGATCTGCTGCCGGTTTTTCGCGGCATCGAGCTGACTGCCGACGACATCCTGCGCCGTTCGATCATCCAGGCCCTGATGTGTCATTTCGAGCTGTCCATCGAGTCGATCGAAAGCTCGCACCTGATCGATTTCCACAAGTACTTCGCCGACGAACTCGAGGAAATGCGCGAGATGGAACGCGGTGGTCTGCTCAAGATCGAGCGTGACTGGATTACCGTTCTGCCGCCGGGACGCATGCTGGTCCGTGTCATTTCCATGGTCTTCGACCGCTATCTGCGAGCCGATCGGCAGCGCAAGCGCTACTCGAAAGTGATCTGAACGGGGTGTCGGCTTCAAGGCGGCGGGTTAAACTGCCGCCTATGATGTCTCCCCCGTTTTTTCATGCCTGATTCCGGCTTTCTCGCGCTGTTCCTGGTCGGCCTGCTTGGCGGCACGCACTGTGTCGGCATGTGTGGCGGCATTGTCGGTGCCCTGTCGATGGGGGCGCCGGCGCGTTGGTCCATGCACCTTGCCTATAACGCCGGGCGCATCCTCTCCTATGTCATCGCCGGTGCCATTGCCGGTGCCATTGCCGGTACGCTCGGTGCGGCCAGTCTGGGCCTCGAAGGCCAGGTGCCGGTCCGCCTGGTGCTCTATTTTCTTGCCAACCTGATGCTGGTTGCACTCGGCTTTTATCTGCTGGGGGTGACCAGTACCCTGGCCTTTACCGAACGCTTTGGTCAGCACCTGTGGCGTTTGCTGCAGCCCCTGACGCGTCGTTTTCTGCCGGCGCGCAGTGTGCAGCAGGCTTTCCCGCTTGGCTTGCTGTGGGGCTGGTTGCCCTGTGGTCTGGTCTATAGCGCCCTGGCCAGTGCCCTGACGGCCGGCTCGGCCGGGCGCGGTGCCTTGCTGATGCTGGCTTTCGGTCTGGGAACCTTGCCAAATCTGCTGCTCGCAGGCATCGTGCTGGCAAGGCTGAACGAGTTTGTTCGCCGGCCTGCGGTCCGCCTGTTTTCCGGGCTGCTGGTTCTGGGTTTCGGTCTGTATGGCTTGCTTGGCCTGATGCGCTTGCTGCACTGGATTTAGGATGCATGATGAAAATTAAAATTCTTTTGCCGGTTGATGGTTCGGCTTGTTCGCTGCGCGCGGTCGATCATCTGCTGACCCACGCCGCCTGGTTTGCCGAGGTGCCCGAGGTGCATTTGCTGCATGTGCATCCGCCGATTCCGATCGGCCGTGTGCAGGCCCATATCGGCAAGGACACCCTGCATGGCTATTACCTCGAAGAAGGGCAGGTCAGCCTGCTCGAAGCGCAAAAGAAGCTGGATGCGGCCGGACGTTTCCATACCACCCACATCCACGTCGGGCAGCCGGCTGAAGTGATTGCCCACGTTGCCACTGAACTGGCCTGTGACCTGATCATCATGGGCACGCATGGGCAAAGTGCGCTGGCTGGCGTGTTGACCGGTTCGGTTGCGGCGCGCGTCCTGCATCTGGCGCCTTGCCCGGTCTTGCTGGTCAAATGAACGAACCGGAGAGCGGGCGGGTCGTCGAGTTTTCAATTGGCGGCATGACCTGCGCCGCCTGTTCGGCGCGCCTGGAAAAAGTGCTCAATCGCCAGCCTGGCATGCAGGCCAACGTCAATCTGGCGGCAGAAAGAGCGCGCATTCGTCTGGCCGGAACGGCCGATGAAGCGGCGGTGGTCGCGGCAGTGGCGAAGGCGGGCTTTTCTGCGGCACTTGTCGATGGGCAGACCCGGGCACGGGAAAAAGCTGAAAAACAGCGTGTCTACCGCCAGGAAATCCGCCAGTTCCAGATTGCCGTTGCCTTGAGCCTGCCCTTGGTCGGGCAGATGTTCTTCATGTTCGGCGAACATGGTCAGCACAATGAATTGCCGCGCTGGCTGCAGTTCCTGCTGGCGACGCCGGTCCAGTTCTGGATCGGCTGGCGTTTCTATGCCGGGGCTTTCAAGGCCCTGCGTGGCGGCGGGGCCAACATGGATGTGCTGGTCGCGCTCGGCACCAGCATGGCCTGGGGTTTTTCCGCCGTGGTCACGCTGTTCGGTCTTGATCAGCACGTCTATTTCGAGGGCGGCGCGGCCGTCATCACGCTGGTTCTGCTCGGCAAGTTGCTTGAGGCGCGGGCCAAGGCGCATACCTCGGAGGCGATCGAGGCCTTGATCCGCCTGCAACCGAAAACGGCGCGCGTCGAGCGCGACGGGCAATGGATCGAAATGCCGGTCGATGCGCTGATGCCGGGCGATATCTTCATGGTGCGACCGGGCGAGAGCGTGCCGGTTGATGGCGAAGTGGTGGATGGCGATTCCAGCGTCAATGAAGCCATGCTCACCGGCGAAAGCATGCCGGTTGGCAAGTCGACCGGTGACCGCGTCTTCGCGGCAACGGCGAACGGCCAGGGCGCCTTGCGCTGTCGGGCGACCGGGGTTGGCGAGCAGACCCTGCTCGCCGGCATCATCCGGCTGGTCGGCGAGGCGCAGGGGTCAAAGGCGCCAGTGCAACGCCTGGCCGACCGGATCTCGGCGATCTTTGTGCCGGTGGTGTGTTCGATCGCATTGCTGACTTTTGCCGGCTGGTGGTGGTATTCGGCCGATTTTGCCGAAGCGCTGGTCAATGCCGTGGCGGTGCTGGTCATTGCCTGTCCCTGTGCACTCGGGCTGGCGACGCCGACCGCGATCATGGTCGGTACCGGGCAGGGGGCGCGGGCCGGCATTCTGGTCCGGAACGCCGAAGCGCTCGAGCGTGCCGAACGGATCACGGTGCTGGCGCTCGACAAGACCGGCACGCTGACCCTGGGCGAGCCGCAGGTGGTTGATCTGCAGGTCATGCAGGGCAGCGAGGCGGAAGTGCTGCGCCTGGCGGCGGCGCTTGAGCAGGGTTCCGAGCATCCGCTGGCTCGGGCTATCCTGGCGCGCTGCCAGGCGGTCGACTTGCCACAATGTGTCGATTTCAAGGCGCATGCCGGATTTGGTGTTAGTGGCAGTGTCGATGGTCTGGCCCTGCGCTTGGGGTCACCTGCCTGGTTTGGCATTGACGACGACGCTCGCGTCCAGCATCTGCAGAAATCCGGCAAGACCGTCGTGGCCTTGTTTGGCGGCGAACAGCTGCTGGCGGTTTTTGCCATTGCCGATGCCCTGCGTCCGACTTCGCAGGCGGCGGTGCGTCGCTTGCGCGAACGTGGTATCCGGGTGGTGATGCTGACTGGCGATAACATTGTTACAGCAGCTGCCATTGCAGCCGAAGCCGGGATTGCCGAATTCCGGGCAGGTATCCTGCCCGGTGAAAAAGCGGCGGCGCTGGCCGAATTGAAGGCTGGCGGCGCCCTGGTGGCGATGGTCGGTGACGGCATCAACGACGCGCCGGCGCTGGCCGCTGCCGATGTCAGCTTCGCGATTGGTGCCGGTTCCGATGCGGCGATCGAGGCGGCCGACCTGACATTGATTCGCAGCGACCTGAACGGCGTCGCCGATGCCATCTCTCTTTCTGCTGCGACGCTGGGCAAAATCCGGCAAAACCTTTTCTTCGCATTCATCTACAATGTTGCGGGAATTCCACTGGCTGCAATGGGATTTCTCAATCCGGTCGTAGCAGGGGCTGCGATGGCGATGAGTTCGGTATCCGTGGTGTCGAACTCGCTGCTGTTGAAACGCTGGCGGCCGGGAAAATAACAGGCAAAAGGGGAGCAGGAGTTTCGATGACCGTTGCAGGCGGGGGGCGTGTGCAGGAGCCGTTGCTAGTGACGGAAGATACTGCTGCCAATCTTCTGGCCGAGCAGGAAGCCCACTTCCTGGCGACCATGGACGCTGCGCAGGTCGGTATCTTTGTCGTGCAGGATCGCCTGTTCAAATACGTCAATCCCTGTTTCCTGCGCCTGTTCGGTTTTACGGCCGAAGAGCTGGTCGACCGCAAGGGGCCGCTCGACCTGATCATTCCCGAACAGCATCCCTTCGTCCTCGACCAGATGCAGCTGCGTGCAGCGGGCGTCAGCGGCCACAATTACGAGTTGACGGCCGTGCATCAGAATGGCTCGACCTTTCCCGTGCAGATCCTCGGCTCGCCATCGTCTTATGGCGGACGGCCGGCGTCGGTCGGTACCCTGCTCGATCTCTCTGCGCAGAAAGCGGCCGAGCGCAGAATCCGCGAATTGGCCGATTTTGATCCGTTGACCGGTCTGCCCAACCGGCGTCTGCTGCGCGACCGCTTTGCCCAGTTGCTGGCTGCCGCCGAGCGCGAAGAGGGCGAAATCGCACTGATCTTTCTCGATCTCGATCATTTCAAGCGGATCAACGACTCGCTCGGCCACAGTGTCGGTGACGACTTGTTGTGCGAGGTTTCCGGACGCCTGTCGGCGGCCGTGCGGCGGATCGATACGCTGGCCCGCCTCGGGGGCGACGAATTCATTTTCGCCCTACCGGGCATTCACGCCGCGGCCGCGGCCGAGGTTGCTCGGCGTCTGCTCGATGTCTGCGTGACGCCTTTCGTGGTCGGCGGGCATGAGCTGACCATCACCCCGTCACTCGGCATCAGCATCTATCCGCAGGACGGCAAGGATCTCGAGACCCTGCTCAAGAATGCCGATGCGGCGATGTACCGGGCCAAGGAAGTCGGGCGCAATACCTTCCAGTTCTACGCCAGCGAGATGAATACGGCGACGCTGGAACGCCTGCTGATGGAAAGCAATCTGCGGCGTGCGCTGAACCAGAACGAGTTCGTGCTCTATTACCAGCCCCTGGTCAATTTGCAGAGCGGCCTGATCATCGGGGTCGAGGCGCTGATTCGCTGGATGCATCCGGATCTTGGCTTGATCATGCCGGATCGTTTCATCCACGTCGCCGAAGAGACCGGCCTGATCAATCCGATTGGCGACTGGGTGCTGTGCGAGGCCTGTCGCCAGGCGCAGGCCTGGTGCGAAGCCGGCTTGCCGCCGATGACCATGGCGGTAAACGTGGCGCCCGTGCAGTTCCGTCAGGCCGGCTTTGTCGCCGTCGTCGCCGGCGCGCTCGCCACTTCTGGCCTGGAGGCGGGGCGGCTTGAGCTGGAAGTCACCGAGCGTACCGTGATGTACGAGGCCGACATCAATCTCGGCACGCTTTCGGCGCTGCACCGGATGGGCGTCGAGTTGTCGCTCGATGACTTCGGCACCGGATATTCTTCGCTCGCTTACCTGAAGCGCTTCCCGGTCGGTAAACTGAAAATCGACCGCTCTTTCATCAATGATCTGGAAGTCGATTCGGATGACCGGGCGATCGCCTCGACCATCGTCAGCATGGGGCGCAACCTGCGCCTGACCGTGCTTGCCGAAGGGGTGGAAAATGCCGAGCAGCTTGCCCTGTTGCGCCAGATGGGTTGCGACATGGCGCAGGGCTTTCATTTCAGCCGTGCCTTGCCGGCCGATGCGATCGCCCGCCTGCTCGCCGAACAACCATTTTTGAACAAGGAAGCATGATGGAAACTACGCAGATCAAGATCGGTGGCATGAGCTGCCAGGGTTGTGTCAAGAATATTGGTGGCGTGCTGGGCGCGCTGGCCGGTGTCGCTTCCGCCGAAGTGTCGCTGGAGGCCGCAGCGGCGACGGTGGTCTTCGATCCGCAGGTGGTCAGCCGTGCCGCGCTGCTCGATGCGATTGAAGATGCCGGCTTCGACGCCGAGTAATCGGGCGTCCCGATACAGATATTGAATGTTGTTGCAGCATAGAAGTCAGGGAGAAACAGGCGTGCCAGAATCCGAAATCAAACTCACCCGGCTGTCGCACGGCGGCGGTTGCGGCTGCAAGATTGCGCCGGACGTGCTGCAACGGATACTGGCCAACACCACGCCGGGCATCATCCCGGCGCAACTGCTGGTCGGTACCGAAACCAGCGACGACGCGGCGGTCTATCAGATCAACGGGCAACAGGCGATTGTCGCGACCACCGATTTCTTCATGCCGATTGTCGATGATCCGCATGATTTCGGACGGATTGCCGCGACCAACGCGATTTCCGACGTCTACGCCATGGGTGGCACGCCGCTCTTCGCACTCGCCCTGGTCGGCATGCCGGTCAAGGTGTTGCCGGAAGAAACGATAGGTCGCATTCTCGAAGGCGGGGCGGCAGTCTGTCGCGCGGCGGGCATTCCGATTGCCGGCGGTCACACCATCGATTCGGTCGAGCCGATTTACGGCCTGGTTGTCATCGGCCTGGTCAATCCCGCACATCTCAAGCGCAATTCAACGGCCCGGCCGGGCGACAAACTGATTCTCGGCAAGGCGCTCGGGGTCGGCGTGTACAGCGCGGCGCTGAAAAAGGACGGGCTTTCCGACAGCGAGTATGAGTCCATGCTCGAAAGCACCACCCAGCTCAATACGCCGGGACCAGTGCTGGCCTGTCTTGATGGCGTGCATGCCGTGACCGATGTCACCGGCTTCGGCCTGCTTGGGCACCTGATGGAAGTCTGCAAGGGAAGCGGCCTGCACGCCGAACTGAATTTTGCCGATGTGCCCTTGTTGCCCAAGGCCATGGAATTTGCGCAGCAGGGCAATATCACCGGCGCTTCCGGGCGCAACTGGACGAGCTATGGGGGGGGCGTTCAACTGGCTGCCCATCTGGGCGATGCCGAGCGTGCCTTGCTGACCGATCCGCAGACCTCGGGCGGCCTGCTCGTTGCCTGTACGCCGGATACGGTGACCGAAGTGCTGTCGATCTTCCTGCAACAAGGCTTCAGCCATGTTTCGGTGATCGGCGAACTGGCTGAGGGTGAGCCGGGAATTACGGTCGCCTGAGTCGCTGGGCGGTATTCGGCGGGCAAAAATGCGTTTTTTAGGCGGTTGACCGCTGGCGCCGCCAGTGGCGAGTCAGCGCCTTGTTTGCCAAGCCTCAGGCGGCGAGGCGCAGCGTATTGCCTGGCTTGTCTTCGCCGGCGTGTGCTTCACGCAGGCATTCGCGGGCGCAGGAGGCGCAGCGGCCGCAGTCGCGCGTCACGCCGAGATCGCGGCGCAGGTCTTTCAAGGTCCGCGCGCCACCTTCGGCGGCTTCGCGAATCTGGCGGTCGGTTACGGCCTGGCAGACACAGACATACATGGTGTTCTCCGCAAACTGGATTGTTTGGTTAAACAGGAATAATTCTCATTTTATACAGATGAGAATCACTGTCAACAACAATCGCAGTCTTTTTTGCGCCCGTCATGCGCAGCGGTCGACGCGTCAGGAAATGCCTTTTTCAGGGTTTCTTCAATGCCTGGCGCGATTGCTCGATGGCGTCATCGAGATAGCCCTGATAGAAGTCCGGCAGGCGCACGCCGATAATCGGTTCGGCCAGGCGTCGACCGTTCGGACCGTAGAAGGCGACGACCGGCACCAGCTTGATCTTTTCGCTGGCGGCGAGGCGGGCGTGCGTCGTCGCTTCGCCGCGAAAACCGGTCAGTGGCGCATCGCTGTCCTGGTTGATCTGGCGTACCAGCAGCTGTGCCTTGCGCTGCGGGTCGTTGGCGAGCGGTTTCAGGTAATCGCGGCGGATGGCCTCGCAGAAGCGGCAGTCGGCGCGGCTGTACATGACGATCAGCGGGCCGCCGTGGCGGGCTGCCTGTTCGGCTTCGGCGCGCAGGTCGCTGGCGGCGGTCAACGCGTTATTCTGGGCAAAAACCAGCGCCGGCAGGGCGAGCAGGGCAGTCGCCAGCAGGCGATGCGGCGGGGTGTGGTCAGTTTTCAAAGCGGTAATAGTGCTTGTTGAGCCAGGCGGCGACATGGCCTTCCTCTTCGGGGAACCAGCCGGCGTTCATGGTTGAGTTGCAGGAGGCGACGCGCTGCAGGATCTCCAGCTTGGTGGAGAGCATGCGTCCGTCGCGTGTGTAGATCTTGCTGCCGTCGCCGCCATACATTTTCGTGTGGCAGCCGGTGCAGGCTTTTTCGTGCAGTTCCTTGGCGGCCTTGTGGTCGACTTCCTTGGCCCAGGGTTCGTTGGCCATGGCCGGCGAGCAGAGCAGGGCGAGACAGGCAGTGATGAAGTGGCGCATGGAGAACTCCTTGTGTCAGCCAGCGGTCGACGCTGGAAAATGCTCAAAAACCGGCAGCTTCGGCTTCCAGGTAGGCGAGGCTGACGTATTTTCCGATATTGGTCTCGAAGCCCTTGGTGTCGCGCGCCCGACTGGCGACACGACTGTCCTTGAGCACCAGCGCCTTGGCTTCTTCCAGCCCGAGGCCGTCGCGAATGGCTTGTTCGCAGGGGCGGTAAATGCCTTCGAACAGTTCGCGGTTCCAGCTCAGGACATTCGGCCCCGGCTCGCCATGGCCTGGCAGCCACAGCGTGCTGCCGGTCTTTTCCAGGGCCGCGTAGGCCTTCAGCGTGCCGAGATAGGAGCCGTCGTCCATGTTGGCAATGCGCCGGTCCATCGCCACATCGCCGAGCAGCGTGACGCCGTCCTCGACGACCTCGACGCAGAGATCGAAGGGCGTGTGCACCGTACCGTATTGATGGATGCGCAGCGTGACATCGCCGAACTTGAGCTCGGCGCCGTCCTCGAGCGGCAGGCGCGGCGGCACGACACGGGTGCCGAGCGTTGCCTGGTTGGTCCATTGTTCCATCAGCGTCCGCCACATGTTGCCCTGGACGCCCTGGATCGCCTTGATCGTGCCCGGGTGCGAGTAGATCGGCAGGTCCTTGCCATAGGCGTCGACGTAGGCATGATTGCCGAGCCAGTGATCGCCGTGATAATGCGTGTTGATGATCGCAATGACCGGTTTCTTGAACGCCTTTTTGATCTGCCGGATGGCCATTTCGCCGATCTGCACCGAGGCGCCGGAATCGACGACGATCAGGCCTTTGGCGGTATTCAAGAAGGTGATGTTGCACATCATGCCCTGGTTTTCCGGGGTCGGGAAACCGTCCGGCGAGAAGATCATCCAGACATGCTTCGAGACCTGGCGCAGCGGATGATCCTTGACCACCGGTCCACGCACGAATTCGTCCATTTCTTTGGCGAAGGCGCTGATCGTTTGCCAGGGGGCAAACTCGGCGGCGCTCAGCAGCGTAAAGGCGGTGGTGCTCTGTAGAAAGCGGCGGCGGTTCATCGGTGTCTCCCGAATGGTTTTACCATGGTGCGATTCAGACCAGCCTTTTCTCGGACGCTGCCGGAGAGGGGCGGGTTCCTTATAAATTGAAAGGCAAGTGTAAGCGAATTATTATTTAATAATAAACGTGTCGTGTACAGATAAAAAAGGGGTGGTGAATTGACAGACAAAAAGAGTCTTCTGCTGGTTGGTGGCGCCTTGCTCGCCCTGTTCAGCGCAACGGTGCAGGCGGATGCCGCCGCCGATCTGGCGCGTGCCGAGGAAATCGTTTCCGGGCGCTGCTTCCTGTGTCATGGTCTGGAAGGCGAGTCGGCGAGTCCGGTCTTTCCGCGCCTGGCCGGGCAGCATTCGGAATACATCGCCAAGCAGCTCAGCGATTTCAAGAGTGGCAAGCGCAAGAGCGACACCATGAAACCGCAGTCCGAGGAACTGACCAAGGCCGAGATGAAGGCGCTCGGTGCCTTCTTCGAGAGCAAGCCGGCAGCCGCGCGCAGCCTGCGCGATGCCGAACTGGTCGCGGTCGGCAAGTACGTTTTCAACCGCGGCAACCAGTTCTCCGGTCTGCCTTCCTGTGCCAGCTGCCATGGCGCCAAGGGCTACGGCTCGCCGCAACTGCCGCGTCTGGCCGGCCAGCATCCGCGCTACATCGAGGATCAGCTCAAGCAGTTCAACAAGCGCGAGCGGACCAACGACAACGCGGTGATGCATACCGTTGCCTCCAAGCTCTCCGAGCTGGAAACCCACGCCGTTGCCGAGTACATCGCAACCCTCGACTGAGGGTCGCCTTCCGGAAAGACAAAAGGCCGCAAATGCGGCCTTTTGTCTTGGTTGCTGCTGAAATCTCAGGCCAGCATGTCGGCCCAGATGTTCTTGGCCCAGCCGAGAGCGACCTTGCCTTCCAGTTCGTTGCGCGCCGCCGAGACGCCGCCCGCACCCTTGACCGGCTGGACGAGCTTGGTGGCTGCGTCGTACTGGTGAATGGACGAGACGTGGATGACATTCTTGCTATCGACGAAGCTGTAGCAGGTGTTCATCACGACCGGGGCCGGGTTCGGTTCCTGGCCGGCGAGCAGGTTGAGGATGGCGGCTGCGGCGAGCTTGCCGTGCTGGTTCGCCATGTGGCCCGACTTCGGCATGGTCGGCGCCGGGAAGACGGCATCGCCGAGCACATGCACGCCCGGCGTGCTGGTCGATTCCATTGACAGCCAGTTGACGTCAACCCAGCGCTTGTTGATCAGCTTGAGGCCGGCGCTGGCAGCGATGTTGCCGGCCCGGTGCGGCGGGATGATGTTCAGCACGTCGGCCTTGAACTTGTCGAACTCGAGCATGGCGGTCTTGCTGGCGACATCGACTTCCTTGACCTCGCTGTTGTTGCGGTACTCGACCATGCCCTTGTAGAGGTCGCTCCAGGCCTTGGTGAACAGCGCCTTCTTCGACATCACGTCCTCGTTGGCATCGAGGATGACGACCTTGGACTTCGGCTTGTTCTTCTTGAAGTAGTCGGCCACCAGGCAGGCGCGCTCGTAGGGTCCGGGCGGGCAGCGGTAGGGTGCCTTGGGGATGGAAATGGCGTAGGTGCCGCCATCCTTCATGTCTTCCAGTTGCTTTCTCAGTGCAACGGTCTGTGCACCGGCCTTCCAGGCGTGCAGGATCTTGCCCTGGGCGTCGGCATTGTCGAGGCCGCCGATCTGGTCGAACATGAAATCGACCCCCGGCGACAGAACCAGGCGGTCATAGCTCATGGCACCGCCGGCTTTCAGGGAAATCGTCCTTTTTGCGGCGTCGACCGCTACGACGTCGTCCTGGATGACGCGCACGCCCCATTTGTTCTTCAGGCCGTCATAGCTGACGGTGATGTCTTCCATGGTCTTGGTGCCGCCAATGACCAGGTTGGAAATCGGGCAGGAGATGAAGGTCGGATTGCGTTCGATCAGCGTTACCTGGACAGCGCCTTCGCTCCACATGCGCAGGTACTTGGCGACGGTGGCACCACCGTAGCCGCCACCGACCACGACGACATGGCCGCCGGCCTTGTTGCCGCCGGCACAGCCATAGAGGGAAGCCAGCGCGCCGGCCGCCGCACCGGTCTTGAGGAAATCACGTCTTTTCATGAGCAGCATGGTCTTGTCCCCTTATTTTTGTGCGGCGAAATAGCCGGCGATCAGGTCGAGCTGCTCGTCGGTGTAGCCCTTGGTGATCTGGTGCATGATCGACGCCGGCTTGTCGCCGCTCTTGAAGTCGGCCAGCTTTTGCAGGGTCTTGGCCTTTTCCATGCCGGCCAGCGAGTCCATGCCCGAGCCTTTGACGGCGTGGCCGTTGGTGCCGTGACAGTTGGCGCAGGTAGCAGCCAGGTTGCGGGCGAGGTGGGGGTCGGCAGCAATGGCGCTGGTTGATGCAACCAGACCGGCGGCTGCGATGACGGTGAGCAGCTTCATTAGGACATCTCCTCTGAGTGATGTTGAGTTCATACCGCCGTTATGTTGCATTTTTTGTCGCGGCATGGGGAGCTAGGTTATAGGCGTTTGCCGGAAATTGCATGCTGCATCGCAACAATATTAGCGGTTGACTATATAAGTATGCAGTAATACATTGTTTACTGATCTAGATCAAAAAAACGACATGGACGAGACAATTCAGGTGTTCAACCAGGTGGCGCATTACTTCGGTCTGCTCTCGGATCCGACGCGTTTGCGCATTCTCTCGGTTCTCTGTCTTGAAGAAAGATCGGTCAACGAGGTGGTCGAGAGGGTGGGCTTGACCCAGGCCAATACCTCACGTCACTTGAACATCTTGTACCGGGCGGGGGTGGTGGACCGCCGGCGCGAAGGAACTTCCATCCTGTATCGCGTTGTGGATCCCAATTTTGTCGATATCTGCCGCACCGTCAGCATTGCGGTGGCCAGTCGCGACATCGTCGGACAAAACGATTTGGTGGCAGCGCATTGTCTTAGCTGAAATTCAATACTCTGGAGGGGACTCATTTCTATGGTCGATAAAACAAAACAACCGGGGCGTCTACGGCCCGCTCCGGAAAACTTCCTGTCGGAAGATCAGGTCAAGGCCGTTGGCGCGGGACGGCGCGATTTTTTGCGCAAGAGTTTCCTGGCCGCCGGCGCAGCCATCGCTGCGCCACTGGCAGCACGTGCTGCCGAAGGTGATCCGAACATTCTCGAAAACCCGGCCTGGACGACCTCGCTCGGCCAACCCGTGGCGACCAACCCGTACGGCATGCCGTCGAAATACGAAAGCCAGTTGCTGCGTCGCGAATCGCCGGGTCTGGCCCGCGTTGGTGGCGCCTCGGTGTCGTTTTGCCCGTTGCAAGGCCTGTTCGGCATCATCACGCCGTCCGGCCTGCATTTTGAGCGGCATCACCAGGGCTGGCACGACATCGATCCGTCCAAGCATCGCCTGATGGTCAATGGTTCGGATGATTCCCTGCTCAAGAAGGCCAAGGTCTATACGCTGGACGAGCTGATGCGCCTGCCGTCCGTGTCGCGCATCCACTTCATCGAATGCGGTGCGAACACCGGTCTGGAGTGGGGCAATGTGGCCGTGCCGACCGTGCAATACACGCACGGCATGCTGTCCTGTTCCGAATTCACCGGCGTGCCGCTCAAGCTGCTGCTGGAAGATTGCGGCGTCGATTACAAGAAGGCCCGCTATGTGCTGGCCGAAGGCGCCGATGGCTCCTCGATGACGCGCACCATTCCGATGGAAATGGTCGAATCCGGCGAAGTGTTTGTCGCCTACGGCCAGAACGGCGAAATGCTGCGTCCGGAAAACGGCTATCCGCTGCGTCTGGTGGTACCCGGCGTGCAGGGCGTGTCCTGGGTCAAGTGGCTGCGCCGCATCGAAGTCGGTGACAAGCCTTATGCCACGAAGGACGAAGCGGTGCATTACATCGACCTCCTGCCGAGCGGCCTGCATCGCCAGTACAGCTCGATCCAGGAAGCCAAGTCGGTGATCACCACGCCGTCCGGTGGTCAGACGCTGCTCGACAAGGGTTTCTACAACGTCTCCGGCCTTGCCTGGTCCGGTCGTGGCCGCATCAAGCAGGTCGATGTCTCCTTCGACGGCGGCATCAACTGGCAGACGGCGCGTCTCGAAGGACCGATCCAGAACAAGGCGCTGACCCGTTTCAACACCAACTGGGTGTGGGACGGCAGTCCGGCCATCCTGCAGTCGCGCGCCATCGACGAAACCGGCTTTGTCCAGCCGAGCTACGGCCAGTTGCGCGCCGTGCGCGGTACCAAATCGATCTATCACAACAATGCCATCCAGTCCTGGAAAGTGGCCGAGAGCGGGGAGGTCAGCAATGTCCAGGTTCTGTAAGTCCATTCTCGTTTTGGCCCTCGCCGGCGCGTCGACCGCTGCGCTGGCCTTCGACAACTACGGTGGCGTCGGTCGTCCGGCCACCGCGGCCGAAGTGAAGGCCTGGGACATCGACGTGCGTCCCGACTTCAAGGGCTTGCCCAAGGGTTCGGGTTCGGTTGATCGCGGCCAGGAACTGTTCGAGGAAAAGTGCGCGTCCTGTCACGGCTCCTTCGGCGAATCGAATGAAGTCTTCACGCCGCTCGCCGGCGGCACGACCAAGGAAGACAGCAAGAACGGCCGCGTCAAGGGCCTGTCTTCCGGAGAACTGCCGCAGCGCACGACCTTCACCAAGGTGGCGACGATTTCGACGGTGTTCGACTACATCCAGCGTGCCATGCCCTGGACCTCACCGAAGTCGCTGAAGCCGGATGACGTCTTTGCCATCCTCGCCTACTTGCTCAATCTGCAGGAAATCGTGCCGGCCGATTTTGTCCTTTCCGACAAGAACATCGGCGATGTCCAGAAGTTGCTGCCCAACCGCAACGGCATGACCACCGACCACGGCATGTGGCCGGGCGCTTCGGCCAAGAAGGGCGGCATCGGCAACGGCGGCAAGCCGGATACGGCCAATAAGGCCTGCATGAAGAACTGCAAGCCGGAAGTGCTGGTCGGCTCAACCTTGCCGGAATACGCCCGCACGGCGCATGGCGAGCTGGCTGACCAGTACCGCAGCTTCGGCCCGGTCCGCGGCACCCGCACGCTCGGTCCGGAAGCTGCCAAGAAGGCGGCCGAGGCCGGCACCCTGGAACTGGCTACGAAGAGCGGCTGCATGGCCTGTCACGGCATGAAGAGCAAGATCGTCGGCCCCGGCTATGCCGAGGTGCAGGCCCGCTACCAGGGCCAGACCGATGCCGAAGACCGTCTGGTCGCCAAGGTCAAGGCGGGCGGGCAGGGCGTCTGGGGCTCGATCCCGATGCCACCGAACGCACATGTCAAGGACGAGGACACGAAGACACTGGTCAAGTGGATTCTGTCCGGCGCGAAATAATCGATTTTCACAGAGGAGATACCATGAACAAGCAACGTCGCACTGTACTCAAAACCGGTTCGGGAGCCGCGCTCCTGACCGTTCTCGCCGCTGCCGGCATCATCACCCCGGGCATGGCCCTGGCCGACTGGAACAAGAACGCCTTTGACGCCAAGAGCATGGCCGACACGCTCAAGGCGCTCGGCGCCACCGCCCATGTCGACAGCAAGGACGTCCAGGTCACCGGTCCGGACATCGCCGAAAACGGCGCCGTCGTGCCGGTTGGCGTGGCTTCCTCGCTGCCCAACGTGACGATGGTCGCCATCCTGATTGAAAAGAACCCGAACGCACTGGCCGCCAGCTTCATGCTGCCGGAAGGCACCGAAGCCAACGTCCAGACCCGCGTCAAGATGGGCCAGACCTCGAACGTGTACGCGCTGGTCAAGTCGGACGGCAAGTTCTTCATGGCGACCAAGGAAATCAAGGTCACCCTGGGCGGCTGCGGCGGCTAAAAACGGGTCCGAAGCTACTGCGCTCGACATGACTTCGTTGCGCTTGCTCGCCGTGCAGATTGCACTGTCCCGCAAACGCGCCTTGTCCTGTCATCGCTCGCTACGCTTCGTTTCCCGTTTTCATTAATAAAGAATATAGGAGAAATACTCATGGGCAATCCGATGAAAATCCGCGCCGCCAACAAGGACGGCGTTACCGAAGTCAAAGTGCTGGTCAGCCACGAAATGGAAACCGGTCAGCGCAAGGATGCGGCTGGTGCTGTCGTGCCGGCCTGGTTCATTACCGAACTGGTCGCCAAGCACAACGACAAGGTCGTGCTGAACAGCGAGTTTGGTCCGTCCGTCTCGAAGAACCCGTACCTGGCCTTCAAGTTCAAGGGCGGCGCCAAGGGCGACAAGATCGTTGTCAGCTGGAAGGACAACAAGGGCGATACGCGCAGCGACGAAGCGGTTGTCGCCTGATTTTTGAATAACGGCAGCCAGATGGCGTAGACCGGATGCTGCCGGCCGTCTTTCCCCGGAGGAGATGAAATGATTCATCGCTCGATTCAATCGCTGGCCGCGCTCGCCGTTGCCGCAACATTTGCCGGCCCGCTGTTCGCCCAGGACAGCAAGGTCGCCGACGAACTGGCCAAGTACCGCGAAGCGCTGGCCGACGGCAATCCTGCCGACCTGCTCGAAGTCAAGGGCGAAAGCCTGTGGAGCGAAAAGCGCGGCCCGAAGAAGGCCTCGCTCGAACAGTGTGACCTCGGCCTCGGGCCGGGCAAGCTGGATGGCGCTTATGCCGCTTTGCCGAAATACTTCAAGGACACCAACAAGGTGATGGACGTCGAGTCCCGCCTTGTCCATTGCATGGTCACGCTGCAAGGTTTCACGCAGGCCGAGGTGACCAGACAGTGGTATTCGAAGCCGGGCAAGGAGTCCGATATCGAGGCCCTGGTCACCTTCATCGGCGCCAAGTCGAACGGCAAGCCGATCAACGTGCCGGCGACGCATCCGGCCGAAGCGAAGATGGCGAAGATGGGCGAATACATCTTCTATCGCCGTTCCGGGCCGCAGGATTTCTCCTGCGCCATCTGTCACGGCCAGGAAGGCAAGCGCATCCGCCTGCAGGATCTGGGCAACCTGACGACCAAGGACGGCGCCGGTACGGCGATGAAGACCTGGCCGTCCTACCGGGTGTCGCAAGGTGCGGTGTGGACCATGCAGCGCCGTCTGATCGACTGCATGCGCCAGGCGCGCTGGCCGGAGCCGGAGTATCTGGCGGATTCGGTGATTGCCCTCGAAACCTACCTGCAAAAAACTGCGACCGGCACCGTCATGGAAACGCCGGGAATCAAGCGCTGAAAAGGGGATGACCATGAAACTGAAAATTGCCCTTTTTTCTGTGTTGACCGCTACGCTCTCCTTTGCTGCCCAGGCCGAAGCACCCGGCGGCAAGTTTGCCGGCGAGGCCGAACAGATGTTCCGCAGTTCGTTCAAGGCCGAGAATCCGAAATACTGGATGAAGCGTCTGGACCAGGACGAAACGATGAAAACCTGCGGTATCTACCGCGACAACCCGCCGCGCAAAATTGGTGAAAAGCTGGAAAAGCTGAACGCCGCGACCATCCGCTATCCGGTTGATGGCAAGCTGATCGGCGACTGGAAGGAAGGCGAGAAGCTGGCCGCGGTTGGTACCGGCGGCCACATCGGCTTCATCCAGCCGGATCCGGCCGGGCGCGTACGTGGCGGCAACTGCTACGCCTGTCACCAACTGGCCAAGAAGGAACTGGCCTACGGCACGATCGGCCCCAGCCTGCAGCAGTTCGGCAAGGTCCGCGGCAATTCGGAAGAGATCATCAAGTACACCTACGACAAGATCTACAACTCGAATGCCTTCACCGCCTGTACCAACATGCCGCGTTTCGGGCTGCACAGCTGGCTGACGCCGGAGCAGATCACCCATATCGTGGCCTTCCTGATCGATCCGGAATCGCCGGTCAACAAGGACTGAGTTTGCGTGATTGGCCCGGCCGGTGACCCGGCCGGGCATTTTTTACGTCGTAAAACAAAATTCAAGGAACACAACATGAGCATGAATCGTCGCGAGTTTTTGCAGGTCATGGCCGTCGCTGCTGCGGGTGGCATGAGCCTGCACAGTGATTTTGCCCTGGCTGAGAAGGGCGCTGCCAAGCTGTACGACCTGCCGAAATTCGGCAATGTCAGCCTGCTCCACATCACCGACTGCCATGCCCAGTTGCTGCCCATCTATTTCCGCGAGCCGAACGTCAATCTCGGCTTCGGCGACCAGTTCGGCAAGGTGCCGCACCTGGTGGGTGACAAGCTGTTGAAGCATTTCGGCTTCAAGCCGAACAGCATCGAGGCGCACGCCTACACCTATCTGAATTTCGAAAAAGCCGCCGAGACCTACGGCAAGGTCGGCGGCTTCGCGCATCTGGCGACGCTGGTCAAGCGCATGAAAGCCAATCGTCCCGGCGCGCTGCTGCTTGACGGCGGCGACACCTGGCAGGGGTCCGGCACGGCGCTGTGGAGCAATGCGCAGGACATGGTCGATGCCTGCAAGGCGCTCGGTGTCAATGTCATGACCCTGCACTGGGAGTCGACCTACGGCGAGGCTCGCGTCAAGGAAATCGAGGAAAAGGATTTTGCCGGCCACATCGACATCGTTGCCCAGAACGTCAAGACCACCGACTTCGGCGACGCCGTCTTCAAGCCCTTCGTCATGAAAAACATGAATGGCGTGCCGGTGGCCATCATCGGTCAGGCCTTCCCCTATACGCCGATCGCCAACCCGCGCTGGCAGACGCCGAACTGGAGCTTCGGCATCCAGGAAGAGAACATGCAGAAGACCGTCGACGAAGCCCGTGCCGCTGGCGCGCAGGTCGTCGTCGTACTGTCGCACAACGGCATGGACGTCGATTTGAAAATGGCTTCGCGCATCAAGGGCATCGATGCCATCCTCGGTGGCCACACCCATGACGGCATGCCGGCCCCGGTCGTCGTCAAGAACGCCGGCGGCCAGACGCTGGTCACCAATGCCGGCTCGAACGGCAAATACCTTGGCGTGCTCGATTTCGACGTCAAGAACGGCAAGATCGCCGATTACCGCTACAAGCTGCTGCCCGTCTTCGCCAACCTGCTGCCGGCCGACCGCGACATGCAGACGCTGATCGACAAGGCACGCGCGCCCTACCTGTCCAAGCTCAACGAAAAGCTGGCCGTCACCGAGGGCCTGCTCTATCGCCGTGGCAACTTCAACGGTACTTTCGACCAGGTCATCCTCGACTCGCTGCTCAAGGTCAAGGATGCCGAAATCGCCTTCTCGCCGGGCTTCCGCTGGGGCACCTCGCTGCTGCCGGGACAGCCGATCCTGATGGAACACGTGCTCGACCAGACGGCGATCACCTATCCGTGGACGACGGTGACCAACATGAGCGGCGAGATGATCAAGACGGTGCTCGAAGACGTCTGCGACAACCTGTTCAATCCGGATCCCTACTATCAACAGGGTGGCGACATGGTGCGGGTCGGCGGCCTGCAATGGACCTGCGATCCGACGGCGAAAATGGGTAGCCGCATCCAGAACATGATGCTCAAGGGCAAGCTGATCGATCCGGCCAAGACCTACAAGGTTGCTGGCTGGGCGCCGGTTTCCGAAGAGGCGAAGAATGCTGGCGAACCGATCTGGGATGTGGTCGCCAAGTATCTGCGCGACATCAAGACGGTCAAGCCGGTCAATCTCAATCTGCCGACGCTGAAAGGCGCGGCCGGCAATCCGGGGATTGCATGATGCGAGGCTTGCTCAGACAGGGACTGCTCGTTGGCCTTTTTGCGGTCTCAAGCATGGCTCTTGCCGCCGACTGGGCGCCGGGCAGTGTCGATTGGGACAAGTTGCCGGAAGTCAAAAAGAGCAAGCTGGCGCTCTACCTGACGCCGCAGCAGGCTTACGACATGAAGAAAGCGAATCCGAAGGGCGTTGCTTTCTTCGATATTCGCACCCGGGCCGAGGCGATGTATGTCGGCTGGCCGGGGGATGCCGATGCGCTGGTTCCGTATGTCGAACATCAGGAGTTGATGAGCGACTGGGATGACAAGCGGGCGATGTACAAGCTTGAGCCGAACCAGGAGTTTGTGCCCGAACTGGAGCGTCGTCTCAAGGAGATGAATCTGGGCAAGGATGCGACGATCATCCTGATCTGCCGCTCCGGCGATCGTAGTTCGAAAGCGCAGGATCGTTTGCAGATGGCGGGTTACAGCAGGGTTTATGGCATTGCCGAAGGCTTCGAGGGCGACCTGGCGAAGGATGGTGCGAAATCCGGCCAGCGCGCGGTCAACGGCTGGAAAAACGCCAATTTGCCGTGGACTTACAAACTCGACCGGGCAAAGATGTATTTCCCGCGCTGAGCCTCCGGCTCAGGGTTGTACTGCCGCATCGGCCGCGCCTGTTTCGGGCGTGGCCATTTTTTCGTGCTGCTGCGGGCGGTCGATCAGCGCATTGGCCAGACCGCCGCCCAGCCACATGCCGGCCAATGCCAGCCAGGCGGTCAGGGCGAAGATCGCGGCGCCGGAGACGCCGGCCCCGACGGCACAGCCGCCAGCCAGCATGCCGCCGAAGCCCATGCAGATTGCGCCGGCGATATAGCGCCGCATGCTGCGGCCATCCTGGAATCCTTCGAGTTTCAACTCGCCGCCCCACAAGGCCGCCAGGAAGGAGCCGAGGACGACGCCGGGCACCAGACCGATATCGAAATCCCAGGGCTGGCCGGGCGGTGACAGGACCAGCATCAGCATGTCGGCGGATGGACCGGTGAAACTCAGGCTTTGTACCGGAACGATTTCGAAGGACTGGCTGCCGATCAGGTGCGTGGTCAGCCAGGCCAGCGCGATGCTCAGGCCGACGCCGCTGCCGCATAGCCATTCGCGGCGGCTGATCCCGGCGCGGCGGGCAAAAACAATGGCGGCGGCCAGCCAGACCAGGCCGAACACGATGCCGCCGCTGTGTCCAAGGTGGGTACTGGCCAGCAGATCGCGGCTGGTGCCACCTTCTATGGTCCACAAGCCGGACAGCCAGGTGCGCAGTGGCGACAGAAGGCCGTTCAGCGAAGCCTGCGCGGCGACGGCAAAGATCAGCCCGGTGAGCAGGGCACGCAGGTTGCCGTTGGCAGCCAGCACCAGCATGCGGCTGGAACAGCCGCGTGCCAGGATCATACCGATACCGAACAGCAAACCGCCCAGCATGGCGCCAGAAAGGCTGCCGGCTGCGGCGAGCTGGCGTGCCTGGCTGACGTCAAGCCAGCCCAGCGTGATGCAAAGCTGGGTGCCGATGACCGCCGCCGAAAAGGCGAAAAGCCAGACGGCAAGCTTGGCCGTGCCCTGGCGATTCCAGAACTCGACGACGGCGGAACGCATGCAGAATTTCGAACGCTGGGCGAAGATGCCGAAGAAAACACCGATCAGCAGACCGGCCAGCGCGATGCTGGTTTTCTCGCCAAAAAATTCGATCAGGCTCTCAAGATTCATGAATTTCGTTCCGTTTGGACAGTCGACCGGTAGACACCGGTTTGTTCCGCTAGCTGTGCCAAGTCAATTTAGCCAGACGCTTGCAAGTTTAGCAGTTGTGCCGCATCGGCGCGTCGCTGCGGGCCAGCCAGGTCAGCATGGTGGCGAAGAGTTCTTCCGGGGGGACCGGCTTGGCAATGAACTCATTCATGCCGGCCGCAAAGCAGCGCGCCTTGTCTTCGGCAAAGGCATTGGCCGTCATCGCCAGGATCGGGGTTGTCGCATTTTCGGGCAGGGCACGAATGCGCCGCGTGGCTTCCAGACCGTCCATATTGGGCATCTGCATGTCCATCAGGATCAGGTCATAGTGGTGGACGCGGGCCAGATCGACGGCGACGGAACCATCTTCGGCAATATCGATGAGCAGGCCGGTTTCGTCGAGCATCATCAGGGTGATCTCGCGGTTGATTGGTTCGTCTTCGGCAAGCAGGACACGGCAGCCGGCGTAATCCCGTTTGAGATGCTCCTCGGCCATTTCGGGTTCGATGAACGCGCCGGAGGCGGTGACGGCGTGGCTCTTTTTCAGGCGGGCGGTGAACCAGAAGGTGCTGCCCTCGCCGGGTATGCTGCTGGCGCCAGCATCGCCGCCCATAAGGCGGGCGAGTTTGCGGGTGATGGCGAGGCCGAGCCCGGTGCCGCCATATTTGCGGGTGGTCGTATTGTCGGCCTGTTCGAAGGTCGAGAACAGCTTGGGCAGAATGTCGGGGGCAATGCCGATGCCGGTGTCGCTGACCTCGAAACGGAGCAGGGCGCTGTCCGCATCTTCTTCGGTCAGGCTGACCTTGATGCTGACGCCGCCGTGCTCGGTGAACTTGATGGCATTGCTGGCAAAGTTGAGCAGGGCCTGCTGCAGGCGGGTTGGGTCACCGAGCAGATGATGCGGCAGGTCATGGGTCGCCGTGCGCAGGTATAGACGCTTGGCCTGGGCGCGTTCGTGCAGCATCGAGGTGACATTGCCGAGCAGGCTTTCGACCCGGACGGCCGTTTCTTCCAGGATAAATTTCCCGGCTTCGATCTTGGAAATGTCGAGGATGGCATTGATGATATCGAGCAGATGAGTGCTTGCAGCCTCGAGTTTGCCCAGACGTAGGGCTTGTTCTTCCGAAAGTCCGGCCCGGCGGATCAGATGGGCCATGCCGGTGATGGCATTGAGCGGCGTCCGGATTTCGTGCGACATGTTGGCGAGGAAGGCGCTCTTGGCAATGCTCGCGGTTTCTGCCGCCTCCTTGGCGGCGGCAAGTTGCTCGGTCCGTTCGGTCACCAGTTCTTCGAGATGGTGGCGATGCCGTTCCAGTTCGCTTTCATCCGCCTTGCGCTTGCTGATGTCGCGTGCTGCGGCATACAGATGCTTCTCTCCTTCGAGTTCGAAGCGACTCATGTTGATCTCGACGTCGATGACCTCGCCAGTTTTTCTGCGGATGCGGGTTTCCAGCGTACAGGGGGCTCCGCTTGCCGGGGCGTCGAGCCAGATCTTTTCCTTGAGGTTGTTGACTGGCCATTGCGCATCCCACAAGGTGACGCTGGCTCCGACCAGTTCCTCTCGGCTGTAGCCCAGCATCTGGCAGAAACGGTCATTCGCCTCGACCAGATTGAGATGGCGATCAAGTATGTGAATGCCATCGCTGGCGCGCTGCAGGTAGAGCTGGTTGCGCCGGCTCTCTCGCGTTGTACGCTTGAGGAAATGCAAGGCCAAACCGCCCAATGCCAGCGAAAGCAGAAGGAAACTGGCGGCGATGGCGGAGGTTTGATAAACCTCGCTCATCCATTCAGCCAGGTACTCTTCCTTGTCGATGCCGATAATGGCGAACATCGGCACCTTGTCTAGGCGACGGAAGGTGACAATGCGCTGATGGCCGTCGCCGCTGGCCTGGGTGTGAAAGGTGGCCTGTGTCGTGCCTGATTTGGCGAGGCGCTGGAATTCGGGGGTGACGACCTTGTTGCCGATCTGGCCGGCCGGTTTGTCGGGAATGGCCGGAATTCGGGTAATCAGGCCGAGGTCGGCATCACGCAATGAAATGGTGCCACCATCGCCGATCTTGAACCGGGAAATCAGTTGTAAAAAATGGTCGACCGCTACCGGGGCCGAAATCACGCCGGCAAAACGTCCGTCCGGATAGTTGTAACGTTGGGCGAAGCCGACGATCTGGCGTTTGGCGACGCGACCGAAGCGCGGTTTGGAAATATGGAGTTGGCGATCGGTATGGTCGCGGTGGTAAATGAAATAGTCGCGGTCAGACCAACTGACGGGACTTTCCTTGCTGACACCCTTGCCGAGGATGACCAGTCCATCGGCGTTAGAGACGCGGAAGGCCTCCGTCATTGGCAAGCGCTCTTCCTGGCGGGCCAGAAAGGCAATCATGGAGGCCTCGTCGATGCCCTTGCCGGCCAGTTGGCGCTCAAGTTCATCGGCGACCGCACGCAGCGACAGGTCGATCTGGTCGATGCTGCCGGACAAGTTGAGATCAAGTGCGCTGGCGATGTTGCGAGTCAGGTCTTCGGCGCGCAACTCGTGTTGCTGCCGGCTTTGCTGCAGTGAGAAGCCGGACAGGGCGAGAACGAGTATGTTCGCGAAAACGAGTCCGACAACCAGCAAGGTCTGCAAATGCCTGGAGCGCTTTATGGCGAGACTCACGAATCCGGGTCCGGTGCTGTGTTTTTGTCATTGCGACACATGCCGTGTCGCATCCCCTTTACTGTTCGAGTGATTCTACTCCACTCGAATCTACCAGTTTGCAGGTATTTTCGATGCTTGTCGGGGGGCGATTGATCTAAGCCCCGGCCCCGGCCTTCGGGGCGAAAAAAAGCCGCAGTCAATGCTGCGGCCTGGTATCCAGGTCGGCCGGATGTTTAATCGCCACCGGCTTCCATGTGCGCCTGCAGGTAATTCGGCAGGCTGACGTCCTTGATCAGCGTCTGTTGCGTTTCCAGCCAGTCAATCGCTTCCTCGCAGTGTTCGAGCAGGTCCTCAAGCAGGTCGCGGCTGACGTAATCCTGCAGTTCTTCGCACAGGGCGATGGCCTCGATCAGCAGCGGGCGCTGGATTTCACGCTCGTATTTGAGGTCGCCGGCCAGACACTCGACCACGTTTTCGCCGATCAGCAACTTGCCGAGATTCTGCAGATTGGGCAGGCCTTCGAGGAAGAGGACGCGTTCGATGATTTCGTCGGCTTCCTTCATGACGCGGATTGACTGCTTGTACTGGTAGTCGTTGAGTTTTTCCAGGCCCCAGTTGCGGAACATGCGGGCATGCAGGAAATACTGGTTGATCGAGGTCAGCTCGTTCTTAAGCACCTTGTTCAGGGCTTCGATGACTTTCTTGTCGCCTTTCATGCCTGCTCCTTAAGCCGGGGTGCCCGAGCCCATCTGGCTCTGCTGGTAATTCTGGAGGCCGACCAGTTCGATCAGCTTCAATTGTTTTTCGAGGAAATAGGCGTGATCCATCTCGGTATCCTCGAGCTGCACGGCCAGCATGTCGCGGGTCACGTAGTCCTGGGCCTTTTCACAGGCGGCGATGGCTTTCTTGAGTTCGCCATCAACCTTGTACTCGACGTTGAGGTCGGATTTGAGCATTTCCGGCACGTTTTTGCCGATTTTCAGGGCATCGCGTCTGGAAAGGTCCGGCTTGCCTTCGAGGAAGAGGATGCGCTGGATGATCGCGCGGGCGTGCTGGCGTTCGTGGTCGGATTCATGAATGGACTTTTCGGCCAGTTGGCCCAGTCCCATGTCAGCATACATTTCGCCGTGGATCAGGTACTGATCGACGGCGGTCAGTTCGCCGGCCAGCAGATCGTTCAGGATGTCGATGATTTTCTTGTCGCCCTTCATTGCATTCTCCGGAGTTCGTTGGAAGCTGGCGGCTGGCTGGCGGATATCGGCTGGCTTGCCTGAGCGGCCATTCTAGTCTGGTGAGGCGTCCTTTTCCACCCAGATGTAGCGTGCGACAGCATGTTCCAGAGCGAGTTCCACTTCGTCGGCGAGAATGACGGTCATCGGCTTCTGTTGCAGCACCCGAATCGGCCGGCTTTCAGCCAGACCGTAGGCAGTCAGTTGTTCGCGCTGAAGCGGGTCGATCTCGTCGCCCAGGGCAACCAGGCGGACTTCACTACCCGGCGTGATGAAGGCGAGGGGCAGGCGGGCTTCGTGTTTCGGACTCATGGGCTTACCAGACAGCGTGCAGGAGGATGTTGAACAGGCCGCCGACGAAGAAGGCGAAGGGGACGATGACGGCGACCATGCCGATGGCGACTTTTGCCCCCTGTTCCTTGACCATCATCATCAGACTGGCGAAGCAGGGAACGAACAGGGTGATGGTGATCATGCCGACCACCGCCTGGATCGGACTCAGCGTGTGCGCCATGGCGAACAGGCCGGTGGCCCCGAAGTCGCGGCGCAGGAAACCCATCACGAAAGCGGCCGAAGCCTCTTTCGGCAGGCCGAGCCAGCCGGAAACCAGCGGTTCGCCGGCTTCGATGATGGCCGGCAGGCCACCGCTCTTATCCAGCGCATACATGATGAAGGTGCCGAGCAGGAAGAGCGGGATGACTTCGAGCAGATACCACTTCAGGCGGCCACCGGTCTTTTTCAATACATTGCCGATGATCGGCAGGCGCATCGGCGGCAGTTCGGTGACCAGCGGGATGCGCCGGCCGGGGATCAGCTTGGCGGCAAGGAAGCCGGAGAGCAGCAGGATGGCAACCATGGCCAGCGCCCAGACCAGCACGGCGGTAAAGGAGACGCCGCCGAGCATGCCGAGCACGACGCCCAACTGGGCCGAACAGGGAATGGCCAGCGCGAGCAGAAAGATGGTGATCATGCGTTCGCGCGGCGAATGCAGGATGCGCGTGGTCAGCGTCGCCATGGTGACGCAGCCCAGACCCAGCACCATCGGCAGCACGGCACGGCCGTTGAGGCCGATCAGCGCGAACAGCCGGTTGGCAATCACGGTCAGGCGCGGCAGGTAGCCGGAATCCTCAAGCACGCCGAAGGCGAAAAAGAAGGTGGTGACGATGGGCAGGATCAGCGCCAGCGCGTAGGTCATGCCCATGGTCCACAAACCGTACTGGCCGACCAGCAAATCGGAGAGCCAGGCCTGGCTGACCGTCGCATTGACGAAGTTGGTGAAGGCCGGGTTGAGGATGCCTTCGAAAAGGTCCTCCTCGAGCAGACCGACCAGAGTTGTTGCACCAAAAACGCCGACGAACTGGTAAACGGCGTAGAGCACGCCGAGCAGGATGGGCACGCCCCAGACCGGATGCACTACATACTGGCCGAGGCGCTGCGACAACAGCGGGCTGCTCCTGACGGCGCGCTGGATGACGCTGGCGGCGAGCGCGTCGGCCGCTTCGGTGCGTTCGCGGGCGAGCAGGGTCGGCAGATCGCCGTCGGTGTGTTCGGCGGCGCCACGGCAGCGTTGTTCGAGTTCGGCGAAATGTTCGCCGGCGGTTTCCCTGAGCCAGTCGGCAACGGCGGAGTCGCCACCGAGGAAAAGAATGGCCAGGCCACGGGCAGCCAGTTGCGGGTGTGGGGCAAGGCGCGTGATGGCGTCGACCATGCCGGCGATTTCCGCTTCGAAATCGGCGTCGTAGCGCAACAGGGCTTGCGGCTTGCGGGCATTGGCGAGGCTGCCGGTCAGTTCGCCGATGCCTTCGCCGCCGGTAGCGACGGTGGCCAGGACCGGGATGCCGAGTTCCTCGGAAAGAGCGGAGATGTCGACGGTCACGCCGCGCGCGGCGGCTTCGTCGTGCATGTTGAGTGCCAGCACCATGGGCACGCCGAGTTCGGCGAGCAGTGCGGTCAGGGTCAGTGTGCGGCGCAGGTTTTTCGCGTCGCCGACCTGGACGAGGCAGCGCGAGTTCTCGTGCAGCAGGGCGCGCATCGTCGCGCGTTCGTCGTCGCTGCGCGAGGGCAGGGCAAGTACGCCCGGGGTGTCGAGGAGCACGGCTTCGCGATCGAAGCGGGTATTGGCACGGGTGACTTCGACGGTGGTTCCCGGGTAGTTGGAAACATTGACGTAGGCACCGGTCAACCGGTGAAAAAGGACCGATTTGCCGACGTTGGGATGGCCGACGAGCAGGATGGCGTTGGCGGGCGAAAGAGAAGTATTCACGTTTGCGGAGACATTCAGGTTGAGGCGGCCAACCGGGGTTTTCCCCGGTCGACCGCCACTTTACGCCGTAATCCTCACCAGATGAAGAAAACCAGCGTCCATACCGTTGCCATCAGGCTGGCCGGCAGCAACATGGCAATGAAGGCAAATGTGCTTTTCGGGAAGCCGGTTGTCGCTTTGCGGACCAGGCCCAAGGCCAGCCACAGGTTGCCGAGGCAGCCGGCGCTGAGCAGGCTGATGCGGAAATACGGCAACCAGCCCAGCCAGAAATGCTCGGCCTTGAGATGGGTTACGGTGAGCATCGACAGGCCGAGGATGACGCTGGCCGCGGCGAGCGGCGTCAAAGCCAGGACGAAGCGTTGCCAGCTCAGTACCGGCGTTTTGAGCAACCGGGCGGCGATCGCCGGGCCGATCAGCAGTGCGCTGCCAAGCAGGAAACCACCGCCTAGCAGGTAGCCGAGCACCAGCGCGCCGTCCAGCCAGGTGAACATGTCGCTGGCTTCCGGGTAATGCGTCAGCAGCCACCAGGGCACGTCGTTGTCGAGCAGGGCGAAATGGTCGTGTTCGACCAGCCAGTCGGCAGCGGCCAGCTTGATGGCGAGCAGCCAGGGGCTGAGTGTCCACTGGAAGGCGGCGGTGGCGACGCCGAGCACGCCGTAGACGAGAGTCAGCGCATCCGGCGTGCGGGCCGGCGCGTCGAGGTCGAGGATTTCGGCGAAGGGCGAGCGGGCCGAGAAAGTGACGGCGTCGCGCTGGCCGGCGCAGCGGCCGCAGCCGTGGCATTCCGAGGCGCTGGTCATGCGTCGGACGTCGAGCAGCGGGGCGCAATTGACCGGCTCGAAATCGCCCTGGTAACGATCCCAGGCCTCGCGGTCAACCTTGTAGTGTACCGGCGCGATCTTGGCCAGCACGGCAAAGACGCCCGAGGCCGGGCACAGGTAGCGGCACCAGATGCGCTTTTCGCGGCCGTAGAGCAGGCCGATGCCGATGGCGGCAACAGTCGAGCCGCCGAGCACGAGCAGCGCCGCCTGCGGATATTCATAGACGCTGACCAGTTGACCGTACACCGTCGTGCAGACAAAGGCGACGAAGGGCCAGCCCGTCCATTTCAGCCAGCGCGGCAGCGCCTTGCCCCGGCCGTACTGGCTGACCCATTCGGAAACCGCGCCTTCCGGGCAGAACAGGCCGCACCAGACGCGGCCCATGGTCACCGTGGCGATCATCACGCCCGGCCACCACAGGCCCCAGAAACAGAATTGCGCGAACAGGCGCAGGTTGTCCCAGATGTGCGCGTCTTCCGGCGGCAGTGGCAAAAAGGCCGGGATGATGACCATCGCCGCATAGAGCACGACGATGATCCACTGCACGCTGATGATCAGCTTGCGGTGCCGACGCAGGAAAAGGCCGATTCTGGCGAGTCGACCGCTGGGTTTTTGCTCGACGCCCGGCCGGCTGGCATGGAAAGCGATGACATGTTCAGCCACGGCCGCTTCTCCGCCAGGCGAAGATGACGACGCCCCAGTAGGTCGCCCAGGCAAGCAGGGAAGTCAGCGCCGGGCGGGCGCGGTAGCCGGAGAAGTCGGCAATCAGTTTGCCGGCCTTGGTGCCGTCGTCGAGCAGGGCCGAACTGTCCCAGACCGGGTCGAGCAACGGCGGCAGCCAGCCGGCGCCGAGCAGGCGGTCGATGGCGGCAATGAGCAGGGCCGAGGCGAGAACCAACAGGAGGATGGAGGAGAGGCGCAGCAACAGGCCGATGTTGAGGCGGGCCAGGCTCTTGGCGGCCAGCCAGGCGGTTGCACCGGCACCGGCAAAGCCGGCGAGGGCACCGAGCAGGAGCGCATTCAGGTCGCCTTCCTGGGCCATGCCGTAGAGGAAGATCACCGTTTCGGCACCTTCGCGGGCCACCGCCAGCGCGGCGACCACGGCAACGCCGAGATGCCCCGATTTTTCGGCCGCGGCGGTGAGGTCGGCATGCAGCCTGGCCTTCATCTGGCGGCCGTGTTTGCGCATCCAGAGTACCATCTGGGTGATCAGGCCGGCGGCGACGAAGAGCGTCGCCGTCTGGAACATGTCGAGGGCTTCGCCGGTCAGTTCGTCCTGGACGGTCAGCAGCGCCCAGCCGAGCAGCATGGCTAGCCCGGCCCCGGCGGCGAGGCCGAGAAAGAGGGCACGGCGGCCACTGCCGCTGTCGTCGTTGGCTTTCAGCCAGGCGTAGAGGATGCCGGCGATCAGGAAAGCTTCGAGGCTTTCCCGCCAGACCACGAAAAAGGCGTTACCCATGCTGAACTCCGTTGTGTTGTCTTGTTGGTCGATTTATTTGGCGACGATCCGGCCCTGGCCGGTTTCCGGGTGAAAGTCGTCGAAGAACTTGTAGGTGCCGGGCTTCATCGGATAGAAAACCAGGCTGCGCGTGACGCCGGGGGCGAGCACCAGTTCCTTCTTCAATTCGAGGCTCTCGAATTCCGTGGCGCCCGGTCCCTCGTTTTTCACTTCCAGGCGAAAGCGGGTCAGGGCGGGCACTTCCAGCGTTTCCGGATAGAAACGCCCATCCTTCATGAGCAGCTTGTACGTGGGCATGTCGTCGGCCAGCGCAGCGGTCGACGCGAGAAAAAGGGCAAAAACCACGGAATTGAGAGCGTGTTTCATCGTGTTTCCTTAGTAGGCAATATTGGCGCGCAAGGCGAAGACCTTGACCGATTTGGCATCGGCATTGCCGCCGCCGTTGCTGACGTACTGGAAGTCGGGCGAGATTTCGAATTGCGGCGACAGGCGGTAGCGGTAGTAGATTTCGGCGACCTTTTCGGCCCCCTTCGGCGTGAAACTGTAGGCTGGCAACAGGTTGTCGTTATCGTAGTAGGCGGTTGCCGTGCTGTTGCGGTAAGCCTTGCCCGATTGCAGCCAGGCGCCGGCAATGCCGATCGCGTCGGCGCCGCGGCCCCAGTAGCTGCCCGAGAATTCGGCGCCGGCCGTAGCCGCCTGGTTGAACGGCAGTTCGCCATTGACCAGCTTGCCGTAACGGGCAAAGACCCGCACGCCGTCGCCGATGCGCTGGTCGACCGAGGCGCCGATACCGGTGTGCTTGCTGGTCGTGACGCCGTCGAAATCGACGCCTTCCTTGCGGTTCCAGCCATAGATGCGGTAATTGCCGGTCAGGCCGCCAAACAATTTCAACTGCTTTTCAGCCTGCACCATGAGCAGCGGTGAAGACAGACTACGCTGGTAGTTGGCACCCTTGTCGCCGGCGCCGAACAGGCCGATCGACAGGCGCCAGGGCTGGGTCTTGTCGACGTAGTTCAGGTAGGAGGCGACGAAACCGGGCTGGAAGCCGTTGGCATCGACACCGACTTCGCCGGCCGCATCGAGCATCGGGTTATGCACGAAGACGGAATTGAGGAACTGCTTCGATTCGTCGCCGGCGGCAGCGTTCTGGTCGAAGAAGCCGAAGATGTCCATCTTGCCGAAGGTCAGTTCCAGTGTTTCCCGCGAATACGGCTTGAAGCCGAGGAAGGGCAGCGGGATCGCAGCCTGGTACCAGGCCTGGCCAAGGATGGTTACCGAGTCGTCCGGGCTGGCGCCGGAGGCGCGGAAGGCCAGCGCATTCGGTGCACTCGAGAAAAAGCCGAGATTCGAGAAGGCCGAGTTTAGGCCCAGACCCTGGCCCATGCGCAGATGGGCGAACAGCTTGTGCTCGATGTCGCCGACCGGGGCGAGCGGCAGTTCGACCGAGACGTCGGCACGGTAATTGAGCTGGCTGCTGCCGTTCTCTATGCCTTGCGGTAGGCCGCTCGCATGCTGGCCGACCGTGGCCAGCGAAGCGCTGACCTTGATCCCTTCAAGACCTTCGGCGATCCGGGCGGCCTTCTTCATTTCCAGCGCGTCCTTTTCGACGGCCTTGAGACGTACCGTCAGTTCCGGCTCGTACTGCGACAGGCGCGGGCTGTCGAGGCCCTTGGCGATTTCCTCGCTTTCGCCTTCGAGGGTCTTGACCTTCTTTTCCAGCTCGGCGTTGCGCGCTTCGAGCTTTTCCATGCGCTCGAGCAGTTTTTTCAGTGTGGCGGCGTCATCGGGCGCGGCCAGGGCGGGCAGGGCCAGCCCTGCCGCGACCAGCGCGGCAGACAATTGGCTGAGTTTCATGCTTAGTACCCGCCTTTTTTGCCGATGCCGACGTAGGTGAATTCGTATTCGACTTCAAACGGCTTGAACCAGGGGCGCACGCCGGTGGCGCGGTCGGTGTGGCGGCCGAAGTGGGCGTGCGGGTTGGCCGACGGCGGCAGGATGGTGTACTTCACCTTGTACTTGCCCGGGCCGGCCAGCTTGACGTTGTCGCCGTAGTGCGGACCGTCGTTGGCGACCATCGGCATGAAGTCGCCGGCCACCTTGTAATCGCCGCCAATCTTGGAGACTTCGAACTTGACCATCAGGTAGGGCATCCAGGCGCCTTCCTCGAAACCGTTCGGGTTGTTGGCCAGGGCGTGGATGTCGGCTTCGAGGTGGATGTCGGAGTCGGTGACCTTCCGCATCATGCCTTCCGGTTCCATTTCGACCGGTTGCAGATAGACGGCGGCGATTTCCATGCCGGCGCGCTGTTGCGGCACGCCGATCGGGTATTCGAGGGCAAGGGCCGGTGTAGCCAGGGCAGCGGACAGCAGCAGGGCAGAGAGGATGTGTTTCGGGGACAGCATGACAGGACTCCTGAGTGTCTCTGGCTGGCTGACCATTAAGCTGGCTTCCCGGGAGGGCTGGCTGGCGTTCTGGCTGGCTGGCTTGAGGGATGGTTTGAAATTGCGAAGGGTAAGAAAAGGGTTTTTCGGGCTATTCGTTTCCGGGCTGGGTGACGAAGCCGATCTTGGTCAGGCCGGCACGCCTTGCTGCGCTCATCGTTTCGGCGACCGACTCGTAACGCGTCGCCTTGTCGGCCTTGAGGTGCATCTCGACATTGGCATCCTGGGCGACGGCGTCGCGGAACTTCTGTTCGAGCGCCGACCGGTCGACCGCCTCGGAACCGACAAAAACGGCGTTCTCGGCATTGATCGCCACCTGCAGCGTCATCGGTTTTTCCGGCGTCGGCGTGCTCGAGGCGCGCGGCAGCTCGACCTTGACCGAATGCGTCATCAGCGGGGCGGTGATGATGAAGATGATGAGCAGGACCAGCATGACGTCGACCAGCGGCGTCATGTTGATTTCCGCCGTCGGCGCCTGGTGGTTCTGCGCGTTGAAGCTGCCCATGGCCATGATTACGCGACCTCGGCGGCAGCGCGGGCGCGCATCGGGTGGATCTGGGCGCTGTTGGCGACGAAGGGCTTGCCGACCGTGAAGAAGGCATGCAGATCGTGCGCAAAGGCGTCGAGGTCGGCCAGGATGACGCGGTTGGCGCGGGCGAAGGCGTTGTAGGCGAAGACCGCGGGCAGCGCGACGGCGAGGCCGGCGGCGGTCATGATCAGCGCCTCGCCAACCGGGCCGGCGACCTTTTCCAGCGCCGCCTGGCCGGACAGGCCGATCGCGACCAGCGCGTGGTAAATGCCCCACACCGTACCGAACAGGCCGACGAAGGGCGCGGTGGCGCCGGTCGTGGCGAGCAGGGTGAGGCCGTTTTCCATGCTTGCCTGGGTACTCGACAGTTGCTGGCGCAGGGCACGTTCCATCTGTTCGGCCGGGTCGAAGCGCGAGGCGAGGCGGCCGGTAACGGCTTCGCATTCGTGGTTGCAGCAATTGGCCTGTTCGGCAAGCTGGGCGTAGGGGCTTTCGCTGCCGGCTTCACGCAGGCGTTCGATGCCTTCGGCAAAGCTGGTGGCTGTCCAGAACTTGCCGACGGCACGGGCGGCGCGGCGTACCGTCCACCAGTCCCAGGCCTTGGCCAGGATCAGGTACCAGCTGGCAATCGACATCAGGGCGAGGATGATCGCGACACTGTGCGAGATGAGGTCGCCGCTCGCCCACAGATGGGCGAAGCCAAAGGCGTTGGCGGCGGTATCAGGGAGGGTTTCCTGCATGTTATTGCTCCAATTTGAAAATAATGGGGACCAGGACCCAGCTCTGAATGGCGGCATCGCCACGCTTGGCCGGTATGAATTTCCAGTTGCGTACGGTTTTCTGGGCTGCTTCGTCGAGGCGCGGGCTGCCTGACGAGGTCCTGATCTCGACACTGTCGGCCGTGCCCTGCGGATTGACGGAAACGCGCAGGATGACCTTGCCTTCCTCGCCCATGCGGCGCGCCAGCGGCGGATAGGTCGGGGCCGGGTTGCGCAGGTAGTCGGCATCGAAGCGCGCCTGGCTGACCGGCTCGGCGGCGGGTGCGGCGGGTGCCGGTTTGGGATCGGGGGCGGCGACGGCCGGGGCGCTTGGCGCGGCGACCGTGCTGGTCGTCGTCTCGATGGCCGGGGTTGGCGTTTT
>Ga0074199_1000378_pt1 | contig 76411 bp, 63 predicted proteins | sample EPASupsiteSAE347_FD_64528 | JGI IMG/M metagenome (GOLD analysis project Ga0074199, IMG submission 64528) | Bioremediated contaminated groundwater from EPA Superfund site, New Mexico - Sample SAE3-47 | ecosystem: Environmental > Aquatic > Deep subsurface > Groundwater > Contaminated ... | reverse complement strand
AACAAGCAAATCATACTAAATCCCAATGTACAATACCTTAGAAACATATTTTTTTTCTACAGTTGTAGTGAAATAAGAAGAAAAATTTTCAAAAACCTTCTAAGTCATTGATTAATTCAAACTTTTTTAACTCACCGAGAATTGCTGGCTGAAAAAGATCGCATTTGACATCTGAAATTGAATATGCTATTGTACAAAGTTATTTTGAGGTCGAAAAAGCAAATTCCTATTAATATTTATGGTTGCAGTGCAGAAAATGCCTTCTTTATGGAGACTCTTTTGCGATACCCAAGAGAGGAGACAGTTTGGGACCATGGCGATTTTGGTTCTGTTGAATAATTGTGATACTGGCCCAGGGGGGGTGTTTTCGGCGATGAAACCTGTTTTTTCCCAAACTGGTTATCCAGCTTGCAAAAACTACCCCTTTTTTGGTCAACTCCTCTGGAATTCAACAAGGGAAGTAATTACACAATTTTTTCGATAGCGAAGGCAAAGCAAATGAAACTTTTCTCGCTGGTGATCCCATGTTACAATGAGGGTCCGAATATTCCTGTTTTATTCGAGAAGCTGGGAAACGTCTGTCATGATTCTGAAATCGAGGTAATCTTTGTAAACAATGGTTCAAATGATGATTCTAAGAATATTTTTGATGAATTTATTCTTAGATATTCATTTGCCCGAATCGTAAATGTCTACCCCAATCAGGGTTATGGGTTTGGCATTCTTTCGGGGCTCAAGGAAGCTCAAGGAGAATTTGTCGGTTGGACCCACGCCGACCTGCAAACCGACCCATCGGACCCCATTCGCGGATTTAAAACCCTTGCCGAAGTGGACCAAAAGGCAACCTTTTTAAAGGGGCTACGACGAAATCGGCCTTTTTCTGACCAGGCCTTTACTTGGGGTATGAGTCTTTTTGAAAGCCTGCTTTTCGGTTTTCGCCTATGGGACATCAATGCCCAACCGACCTTATTCCATCGAAGCCTTATGGATACATGGGTTAACCCCCCTTATGATTTTTCTTTGGATTTGTACGTGTATCTCCAAGCTTGCCGACAAGGGTTTTCAATAATGCGAATGCCGGTGGTTTTTCCTCCTCGGAAATTCGGCACTTCTCATTGGAATACCGGGTTTTGGGCTAAGTGGAAATTTATCCGACGAACCATTGATTTCAGCTTAAAATTGAGGAAGGAAATCCGATTTTCCTAATGGAAATCATTGCCCATCGAATCAATACTCTGGCGGGATTAATGCAAGTTCCAAGGTCTTTTGGCGTTGAAATCGACCTTCGAGATCACGGCAACAGGCTGATTCTTCAGCACGAGCCATTTTCTGACGGGGAAGACGCTGAACCATTTTTCCAGGCTTACCGTCATGGAACGCTCATTCTAAACATTAAAAGTGAACGAATAGAAATCCGGATTTTGGAGTTGCTCAGAAAATATCAGATCCCGCGATTTTTCTTCTTGGACTCTTCGTTTCCCATGATTTATCTCCTGGCAAAGGAAGGGGAATCCAACTTGGCACTTCGGTTTTCTGAGTTTGAAGGACTTGACACTATTTTGAAAATGGCTGGCTTGGTGAAGTGGGTCTGGGTCGATTGTTTTACTCGGTTGCCAATTGATCGTCAAAGCTTCGATCTTTTGAAAAAAGCCGGGTTTTTATTATGCATGGTTTCCCCTGAATTGCAGGGCCAAGCGGACAAGATTCAATCCTATCGGCATTTTCTCGAATCAGAAGCTGTGTTTTTCGATGCGGTTTGCACCAAACTTCCAAATGCGCCATGTTGGCAGTCTCCATGATTGCTGAAATGGTCCCGACTTTGACCGGGTTTTTGCGAAAGCTGTTTTTTGGAATTTGTTTCGTGAAGCTGCTTCTTTTGGCTGTTTTCTCTTCAGACTACCAGGATCGCTTGTTTCTTCCTTTCGTTCAACATTTCCTCAATCATTGGGATAATCCCTGGGAATTTTTCTTTCTTCATTCTCCGGGGGGTCCCCCGGAGTTTCCCTATCACCCATTACTCTTATACATTCTTGCGATTTTCTATGCCCCGATTCATTTTTTTCATATCAGTTCCGTGCCTGTTGTTAACTTCTTCTTCAAGCTTCCGACCTTTTTGGCAGATCTATTTCTTTTTTCTCTTCTGCTAAAACGTTTCCCTTCCAAGCAAAAAGAGGTAATTTTGTTCTATTTCCTTTCCCCCATCGTTTTGTATGCCTGTTATTTGCACTCTCAGATTGATTTATTGCCGACTGCTCTTCTTTTCTTTTCCGTGTTTCAAATTGTCGAACGGCAAATTGTAATTGGTGGGCTTGCATTTGGTTTGGGTTTAGGTATGAAGTTCCACACAGTTGCCGCCATTCCTCTCATAGCTGTTTTCCTTCTCCGACAGTTTTCTTGGAAAGAACTGGCCCGTTTTCTTGTAATTTCCGGTTTTGTCTATTTTTTCCTCACCCTGCCATATTTAGGCTCCAATGGATTCTGGCATATGGTTTTGCAAAACCCGAAACAACAGATGATTTTTGAGGCCACCTACAACCTAGGTGAAATGAAGTTGTATTTGTTGGTTTTGGCCTCCCTACTTCTTTTTGGTCGGTTTGCCAGATATTCCCGAATTAACAACGAGCTTTTGTTTTCTTTCCTGGCAATCCTTTTTTCAGTGTTTGTTCTGCTGATCAAGCCGAGCCCTGGTTGGTATGTCTGGACGGTGCCATTCTTCAGTTATTTCTTCATTCAGAATGCTTTCAAGGGCAGAGGCGCCGGTGGTGTGTACTGGCTTTTTGGGCTTGCTTATGTCATTTATTACCTGTTTTTTTACCATCCGGATTACCCGGATCTAACCTTTTTGGGCTATCCGATCAGTTGGAAACTTTCCGGGGAAAAAGCCAGAAATCTTTCTTTTACCTTTCTGGAAGCTTGCTTGATGATGGCCATGTTTTTGTTCTATCGCTATGGAGTGAAAAGCAACCTGGTATATCAACGTTTTTTTGCAACCGTCATCGGAGTTGGTGGGGACAGCGGTGCGGGGAAGAGCACTGTTGTTGCTTCACTTTGTGCTCTTATTGGTTCTGACCCGAACAATCTGGAGAAAGACACCTTGGTCATTGAAAGTGACGGCGAACATAAATGGGAACGGGGAAGCCAGCAATGGGAGACCTTCACGCATTTGAACCCGATGGCAAATGACCTTTATCAACAGGCTGAGCATATCCGGCGATTGAAAACCGGCCACGCTACATTTCGATCAGACTATGACCACTCGACAGGTACCTTTTTACCCCCCAAACGGATCGAGCCACGATCGTTTTTGATCCTCTGCGGTTTGCATCTGTTTTTTCTTCCCAAATTGCGTGTTTTGACCGATATAAAACTATTTCTGGACACGGAACAGCCATTGAGAGAACACTGGAAAATCCTTCGCGATACCCAAGAAAGAGGCTATACACCCGAAGTGGCTAAAATGCAGTTTGAAGCAAGATTGGCAGACGGAGAAAAATACATCCAACCCCAGAAGAAATATGCTGATCTGATCATCCATTTTTTCTCTTCCAAACCTTTTGAAATTGGATCCCCTCATGCCGATCCTGGTGTTCAACTAAAGGTGTTTCTTGATTCCAGTTTGCCAATCGATAGGCTGGCTTCTTGGCTGGAAGAGCGTGGTAAGACCTTGATTTGGGATTATTCTGAGGATCTTCGAAGTCAATTCGTCATTTTCCCCGAACCATGGCCAACAGAGCTTCTCTCTGAGGCATCTGAGATGTTAGTACCGGCCAGCGAAGAGATTCTATACCAGCAACCAGTTTGGCAAAGCGGGTTTCATGGTATTCTGCAGTTTCTAGTTCTCCTTATTCTCTCGGAACGGCGAACAAATGCAGGCTCTCATGAGGCGATTTAAAGGGCTTTTGCTCGATCTCGACGGAACTGTGTATCCCTACGCAACCGCCCACCAACCTGCCCAGGAAGGAATCATGAATTGGCTCCAAGAAACCTTGGGAATTTCTTCTTCGGCACTGGAGACAGCTTTTCATCAAGCGAGGGTGATGACACATTCCGAATTGCCTGGGTCAGGTGCCAAACATCACCGATTGCTGTATTTCCAAAGAATGCTTGAATGTTTGGGGCGGAATGATTTGGCCTTGGCAAATGATGCCTGTGATCGATATTGGCAGATATTCTTCCGACACATGGTAAAATTCAATTGGTTTGAAATGGCTTGGATTCATTGGCAAAAAATCCAGATTTCGATTTGCTGGGTGACGGACCTGATTTCCAATACCCAGATTCAAAAACTCAAGCATCTTAACCTTCTAGTACCCCATGCTTTCCTTGTAACCAGCGAGGAAGTTGGTCATGAAAAGCCCCATCCCTATATTTTTCAGGTCGCCGCTGGCAAATTACAGCTTCCATTTTCTGATCTCTGCATGATTGGCGACGATTTCAAGAAGGACATTCAGGGAGCTTCCCGATTGGGTATTTTCAGTTTTTGGCTTGGGATCGGGCAACCCGAGGAACCCTTGCCTGATCGCGTGATTCGTTTTTCCAGCTTCGAAGAAATCCAGGAGTATTTCTGATGAACGAACTCCAGCAGTTGGTAGAACTTTCTCAATTTGCCGGCCAGCGATTTGACTGGGTGCAGGCAGGTGGTGGAAACACTTCCTTGAAAGCCACCGATGAACAACTTTGGGTGAAAAGGTCGGGCATTTCCCTGGCCGATGTTTCCGAAGAAAATGGCTTGGTGTCTCTCCGACAGGAATGCTTGAAAAATGGTCTGCTCAAGCTTGTTACTGCCACCGACCTTTCTCGGGAACTCCTGGATCGGGAAGCTTTGGCCGTTTTGGAGAAAGCCGGTCAGGTGGGCAATATCGCACGGCCTTCCATCGAAAGCTTCCTCCATGTTCTTGGACCGAAGTTCATTCTTCATTCCCATCCGATCGGGGTTAATGTTTTATGCAGTCGAGATGACTGGATGTCTGTTCTTCGACCGCTTTTTCCTCACGCCTACCTGGTGCCGTATGCCACCCCCGGTATTCTCCTTGCTCGGGAGCTCCTCAAGGTTTGGCCGGATGCTGCCCACGATTCGAAACCTGTCATGGCTTTTCTTCAAAACCATGGACTGATAGTAGGGGCTGATTCGGCCGAAACTGTGATTTGTGAAACCGAACGAGTGTGTCGGGAAATTTCCAGGTTGGCACCACTTGACCTGAGCAGTTTTTCTGCCACTACTTGTATTTCCAAGCTTCTGGCACAGGTCGCGCCTGGGCCTTGGTTTTCCCGGTACTGTTCCGATTCGCTGATCGAACAGGCTTTTCAAAAAGACGAAGGAGCCATTTTCTGCCCACATTTTTGCCCCGATCAAGTAGTGTATTTGGGCGGGCCGCCCCTGAAACTCAAAGATCTTCACGATACTGAGCCATTCAAGGCGTATCTTCGTGATTTCCGCGGTTATCCGCGAGTTGTGATCCTGGATGATGGGCTTGCAGGTTCGAAGCCATCGTTGTATCTTGTGGCTCGAAGACTTGCCAAAACCCATGATGTTGAGGCACTTCTTCGATTCCAAGTGTTGGTTCAGCAAGGTCGTGTGAACCCCATTCAACCGCTGAGTTCATCCGAAATCCGGTTTCTTCAGAGTTGGGAATCGGAGAAATATCGTCAAAAGGTGTAATTTGTGCAAATTGTCATTCCAATGTCCGGAGTCGGCAAGCGCTTCCTGGATGCCGGCTATCTTGATCCGAAACCCTTGATTCGGGTTGACGGCCGCCCGATCATCGAACATGTGGTTCAGTTGTTCCCTGGCGAGACTCGTTTTCTGTTTATATGCAATGAAGATCACTTGAATTCAACCCCGATTCGGGAAGTCCTGCAGCGTATTGCCCCCCAAGGAAGAATCCTGTCGATTCCTTCCCACAAGAAAGGGCCGGTATTTGCTGTTTCCCAGGTCTTTTCAGCCATCAACGACGATGATGAAGTCATCGTCAACTATTGCGATTTTGGAAAATTCTGGGATTTTACTGATTTCTTGCGACACACTCGTGCTAGACGGGCTGCTGGTGCTATTTCGGCATATCGAGGCTTTCATCCGCATATGTTGGGAACGACCAATTATGCCTTCCTTCGTGATCACGAACAATGGATGCTGGAGATTCGCGAAAAACAGCCTTTTACAAATCGGCGAATGGATGAGTTTGCGTCCGATGGGACCTATTACTTTCAAAGTGGTCGGTTGATGAAGAAATATTTTCGGGAAACAATGGAAGCCGGGCTTGAGGTCAATGGTGAGTATTATGTCAGTGTGGTTTATAATCTGCTAGTTCGCGACAAATTGCCGGTATCCATATATAAGATTCAACACATGTTGCAATGGGGAACACCGCAGGATCTGGAGGAATACCAAAACTGGTCGGCCTTCTTTTCCCGGATTGCCCAACCTCTGCTTTCGAGCCAGCCACAGCCGGGTCAGATCAATCTTATTCCCATGGCTGGCCGAGGGGTCCGATTTTCCGATGCTGGATACAAAACACCCAAGCCGCTTTTACCTGTCTCCGGCCGACCGATGATTGTTCAGGCAGCTTCGGCATTGCCCCCCGGTGATGTGTCGATTTTCGTCTGCCTTCTGGATCATCTTCAGCAAAATCCCCACTTGAAAGACACTTTGCAGGAATGTGATTCCAATGTTAGGATCGTTCCCCTTTCACAGGTAACCGAAGGTCAGGCTGTTACCTGCAATATTGGATTGCAAGACATTTCCGACGAATCCTCCCTCGTAATCGGCGCTTGCGACAACGGAATGCTGTATTCCCGGGCTGCGTGGAAACAATTCATCGCAGAGGAAAAGCCCGATGCGGTTCTCTTCACATTCAAGAATCATCCATCCAGCCGGCTTCATCCACAGATGTATGGGTGGGTTGAAACGAATGGTTGTCAAGCCACGCGAGTTTCGGTAAAAATTCCGGTTTCCAACCATGTGGACAATGATCATGCCGTGGTTGGTGCATTCTGGTTTTCAAAAATGGGGATTTTCCGCAAAGGCTTGGCCCGACTGCTAGAGAATAAGATACGGGTCAATGGAGAGTTTTATGTTGATTCTCTCATGCAAATGCTGATTGAATTAGGTTTCTCGGTGAAGGTTTTCTTGGTCGATCATTATGTCTGCTGGGGCACTCCGGGAGATTACGAAACCTTCTGTTACTGGCAGAGTTTTTTCCATAAATGCGCTTGGCACCCGTATGATTTGTCTAACGATCCAATGATTCCTGATGATGAACGAGCGGCTTTGGAAGAATCGGCGTTGACTTTTTCCCAGGAATACGAATGAGCTCTCGAGGAGAATTGTTGCGATTTCTTGTTTCTGGTTTCTCCGCGGTGGGAGTGGATTGCGGTTCATATTTTCTGTTGCTAGGCCGCCTTGGGCCGTCCTGCGCCAAAACAATTTCCTTTATTCTGGGCTCAATCCTGGCTTTTCTTCTCAACAAATTCTGGACATTTAAAAAGCCCGAACGTTCCTGGCGAGAAGTTCTTGGCTTTGGGGCTTTGTATACGAGTACACTCGGCGCCAACGTTTTGGTGAATAAAGTGACATTGTTGATATCTGGAGATTTTGTATTCTTCGCTTTTCTAACTGCCACCGGAACCAGTACAATTTTAAATTATCTTGGGCAAAAATTCTGGGTCTTCCGCAAGGATTCTGGACAGCGCTGAGCGTGCTAAAGGGCAGGATTCCAAAAGAGTTCTGTGTTTAACTAGGAGTTGCTTATGGATAGAGACGAATTACATGAGACCCACAAGCCAAATGGAGGAAATGGATCGAATTTCTGGGCTACTCTGACCTTAGGAATCGCATGCCTAATCAGTTTTTTTTGCCACTATTCCTTTCGTCTGGAACATTTTCAAGAAGTGGATTCCAGTGCGGTATACAATGCTATGTATTTTTTTCCGCAACAAGATTTATACTTTGTTTCTTCCTTGTATCCGAAGGATGCCGGCGGCTTGTTGACCGAAACCCAAGCGAATAACCTTTTAGAGAATTCCTTTGTTAAGGAGATCATCAAGAAATCAGGTCGTCAGTTAACCGATGATATGAAAAAGAAGATGATATCCCGGCTTGGAACAGACTCATTGATGCAAATTTTGCGCTACTCTTTGATTACCCTGGTATCGTCACTGAATTTACCACATCCTTTGCGTGCCATTTTTTCCTTGCCATGGGGTACCACCTATTCTCCGGGTCCGGGGCTGATTTACGGACTGGCTTCTTCACGTGTAGACACCTATCTCGAATTCATGAACAAGTGTGTTCCAATCACCTTAGTTGTTTTTCATCTGTCTGTAGTTATGCTGTTTTTCACCTTGCGGTGTTTGAAAATCTCTTCGATTGGTGCAGTAATGACTTCGCTGCTGTACTTGTTTTCCTTAAGCGCAGTTCGATATTCCTTTCATTTGGGTAGCACCATCTGGAATCAATGGTCGGTGTTTTTGTGGTTATGGGCCGTCCTTTTCTATTCGCAAAAACCTCAGTCTGAAAAAACCATCGGGATCATTTCTGGGGTTCTTTTCTTCTTCAATTATCTGATCTCTTTATTCTGGTTGGCCCTGATGATGATCCGATTGGCACAAACTCTCCATCAGCCCCATTCAAAAAAATCACTATGGAATCTGATATGGCAGCAACGCTGGGCCGTCGGCGGATTTTTAACCGGTATTTTACTTTTCTACCCTCCCGGACAGGGCAATCATGGAAATATTACCCTCGCTACGTTCCCAGAAGACATATTCCACATCCTCCTTAATTTTTTTGCCGTCTATAAGGGAGATAATCTGGTCAATACGGTACAGTTTGTTTTGTTTTCGCTTTTGTTGCTGAAGGGTTGCACCAGTCTTTGGATAATCTCTCCAGAACTCCCGGAAAAATCTCTATTTCGTAATCTGGGTGCAATGTTTGGCCTTGTTTATTTGGGATTTTTTGCAACTGGGATTCTCGGAATACTTCCATCCCGACATATCCTTTTTGCTACCCCCTTACTCTTCTGCATATTGGGTTTTGGTGTGGATGGGTTTTTGCATCAACTTTCTCCCAAAGGAAAACAGTGCGTGTTGGTATTCTCCATGATCGCGGGTTTGCTTTTGATTCCCGCGAATGCTGAAAAAGCTCGTGATGTAACCCGTCAGGTATTGAGTTTTTCTGCTGGCGAAGAGATGGTTGTTGGCGATACTTTTTATTCTTATTCGCCGAAGTTCAACTTTGAAAAAATATTTCTTCAAAAACCTATCATCCTTAAACCAGGAAATGTCTATCTTTATGTGAGCCAGACGACACCTTTTTTAACCTGGGAAAAGAAAAACCCTCTGAATGAGGTTTTTCGCTTCAGAATGTTGGCAGAAAGCGCTGAAGAGCGTTGGGAATTTTTTACCCCTTTTGGGGGATCCCTGAAACGATTCCCCTTCAATCGGCCTAATAATGCCTACGTTACCCAGTTTGTGGTTGAGAGCCGATAATAGTTGTTGGCTTCAGTTGTATCATAACTCTAGACGTTGAGACGCGTGATCGGAAAAGGGCTAGTCGGAATGTATCTTTAATGCTCAATCGCTGTTGTGTGGCCAAGATCCCGCAATGCTCATAACTTGGTCATCTCAAAAATACCACATCCATATGTACATCCATAGTTGTTATTGGCGTCAGCATTGTTTACCGGAATATTTTCGTGTAACTCCCCTTGGTCATCTACAAATGAGAATTGATCTATTTGATATTTGTCGGAAAAACATGCCAACAAATAACTAACAGAAAAAACTCTATGGGCATTGAATTCGATTCGCTGTGGACCAATTGGAACGGAAAAGTAGAACTTCCCACCTTTTTTTAGAATGTGATGTAGGTTATCTAGCCCCGTCAGATGTCCATCATAATTTACGGGGTCGCCATATCTTCCTAGGCCAAAGTGTTCAAGCGCATGCAGACATGACAATGAATCGCAAGAGTCAACCAAATCATCTTTCAAAACCCCCATCAAGTCGGCTTGTATGAATTCCAAGTTTGGAATCCTACTTAAAAGCGGGCGAATATCAATTACTTTAATTGGACGAAATGAAGCTGTGTGAGCAACAAACCCATCAACTCTTGAGCCGACATCGAGATGAATATTTGGATTATTCAGATAGATTCTTCTTGCCACTAACAAATCCTGATGAAAATAATGCCCCTTGGCTGAACCACTCTCTACAAACCTGTCATCAAGACATGGGTAAGGCTTTCCAAAAGAAAAATCTTTTTTCCCAGAGGACTTTTGGTTCGTTAGCATCCAAAGATCACGAAGATACAATGGCAACCCTCTTATAGAACGAATTGTCTTAAGGAAATCAAAACCAAACATAACCATCAGGTAATAAATAGTCCGAAGTTGTTGTTTCATATATTATCCATCATTGCGACTAACGATAAAGCTTAAAGGCGGCAATGGAATGCGCATCACAATTGCCATCCGGTGTGGTGCCTGTTTGAGGTTGGTTGGCAATATTTGAATGAGGAGATGACATTTCAAAATTGCTTTGACATAGTTTATTCCATAATATATTATCGACTCATTGTGTCCGGTTTTTTCATCCTACCTCAATATATGAATATATCACACTATTTTTTGTTTGCGAGGTAATTATTGTGTTGAAACAGCTCATAAAGCGCCGATTAAAGAGTACATTTCCAGATATCTTCGCTTCTTATCGTTACTATCGGAATAGAAAACAGCACCAAAGTATGCAACCAAAGAAATCAACTTTTGGATTCAATTTGATGGGTATGAATGCGATGCAAGACGGAACATTTGAACCAGAGGAAACTAAGTTCATTACGGACAGTCTTGAAAATGTTGATGTTTTTGTTGATATCGGTGCGAATATTGGATACTATTCATGTATTTCCCGCCATAAAGGCATAAAGACCATCGCTATAGAGCCCTTAACTGAAAATCTGAATATCCTTTATAAAAATCTTAAAATAAATGGCTGGGATGATGTGGAAGTCTTCCCGGTTGGGCTTGCTGAAAAACCTGGCACTGCCGACCTGTATGGTGAAAGTACAGGGGCTTCTCTTTTGAGCGGATGGGCAGGAAGCTCTGAATCGTTGAAACGCACTATTTCGTTGACAACACTCGACATCATTCTTGGAAAGAGATTTTCAGAAAAGCGTCTTCTAATTAAGATCGATGTTGAAGGAGCAGAGTATAAAGTCCTAACTGGAGCTCTTGCCACACTACAATCGAACCCCAAACCTATATGGATTATTGAGATTTGCCTGACCGAGAATCAACCGCAAGATCTTAATCCTGATTTCATGAATATATTTAAGTTGTTCTGGAAAAATGGCTACCAAGCGATCAGTTTTGGAGAGGACAATCGAGTTGTCACGCCTGAGGATGTGCATCGTTGGGTCGACAACCGCGCGCGTGATTTTGGTTACGTAAATTACCTGTTCAAAGAAGGCAAGTAGTGATGCTTCGCTATTAGAAACGCATAATTTTTTATTTTTTTAAACATATGCCTATATTCTTTTGGCTGTTTGGTGTCATTGGTATTTTGCTCTTCCTTGAAGGGATTTATCCGCCAGTCGTTGTTTCAGCAATAGTTATTGCTTTGGTTGCTTGGCATCTGATCAGGCTATATAAACACTCCCGAGTGGGACCATTAACAATGCTGTTGTTTGTTGCGTATGCAATGCCGTTTATTCATATTATTCCATACATCTGGTTTGATTTTAATACAGAGTCTCCATTGTTCTTATGGGGCTTGAGTGTGAATCCGTATATGACGGACAAGACTATCATTGAATTGATGTCAATGATTGGTGCAGTAGGAGCCGCCAGCTTTGCGGCGGGTGTTTCGCTCCTTCATGGAAAATTATCGATGGGTTCGTCGAGTGAAGAAATTGTCCACTACCAACCGCTTGGAAAAACTCTTTCGGTAACGGTTTATTTTGCATGGGTTATCGTTGCAATCATATTATCTTGGATTTGCGCGCCGGCGGATACGATTTTTGTTGCGAGATATACACAATCAGAAGCCATAAGCGCAAATTGGAATTTTTCATCAGCATGGATGTTTTCTTATGCTTTCCTTGTATTCGCATTTGCGGATTCGATGTTTGAGACCTGTCCAAGAATTGCACGACTAAAACGCAATATCGTTTTATATGCCATTTTATTGATCGTTATCTGGTTTCAGCTTTTAAGGGGCGATAGGGAGTGTCTGCCCTTTGTGCTTGCCGTGATACTCATGTACTACATGTGGGGGAAAGGCCGCCTTGGTTTGGAAAAGAACAGCGTGAAATTGAACTGGCCAATGATGTTCTTGCTGGGCTTCGTTGTCTTTATTGCGCAATATCTTGTCGGAATTTTGCGACACTCGCTGGTTGGGATTGCTAGTGTTTCTAATCTGATAGATATATTAAATGTTATAATAGATAGTAAAGCATTTCGTTTTGATAATTTAATTACCGGCACATGGTCTGGGGTATTGCTCACTCCTTTATCGGTTGCCGGTGATTATATCAGTGGCATATTGCCACTCAAATACGGTCAAACGTCACTGGATCTACTTTGTTCGATTTTACCCGGCTTTTTGGCTGACTGGATAGGTTATGCGCGACCAATCGATGCTTCGCGAGGTCCCGCATGGCTGATGACTTATGGGATGGGCGGCACGCATGCCATCGTTGTACCGTTCATTGATTTCAGAATGGCCGGCGTTTTTATGATGATGACTTTATGGAACTTTGCTATTGCGAAAATAGAGCGTTATTCGATCAAGCGCCTTACTGTTTCAAAATTATCTTTATTGGGAATAATCGCTATGACGATACCTCATTGGGTGTGGTATGGTGAGAAGAACATCATGAATGCACTGATTATCTGGATAATATTGTCCGTTCTTTATAGAGTACGCTTGCCTAATATCGCTGTGAATTCCCTGAGCAGCTCTTACCGGCTTTTCAAATCATCTTTCTGAGGCTTTTTTGTCACCAAAAATCATCACTCGCATCAAAGGTGGTCTTGGCAATCAACTCTTTTGCTACGCTGCTGCGCGCCGATTGGCCTTGGTGAACAAGGCTGAACTGGTCATTGATGACATCACCGGCTTTGTACGTGATCATCATTACCATCGGGAATACGCGCTGGATCACTTCCTTATCCCGGCTCGCAAGGCGACGCCTGCTGAACGTCTCGAACCGTTCGAGCGTTACCGAAGGGGGCTTATTAAATGGTTGTCTTGCAGACGGCCTTTTGCTGAACGGCGATATGTGGAGCAAGAGGGGGTTGATTTCGACGAGCGACTTCTTGCCTTAAAGGTAAAGGGAACGCTCTATCTGGATGGATATTGGCAAAGCGAGGATTATTTCAAAGATATACAAGAGATTATCCACAAGGACATGCAAATCATTCCACCCGAGGATTTATTGAACCAGCGCATGGCCGATGAGATTCGAAACAGCAATGCCGTAGCTTTGCATATACGCTGGTTTGATGCACCGGGCAGTATTGTGACCAACAATGTTTCGACCGACTATTACCGGCGTGCAATTGCCCTGATGACGGAGAAGGTTGAATCCCCCCATTTTTTTTTATTTTCCGACAACCCGGAAGCTGCCCAAGAAAAGCTTGTTTTGCCTGAAAACCGGGTTACTTTTGTTACCCACAATCGGGGGAACAAAACCGCTTATGCAGATCTGTGGTTGATGACCTTGTGTAAGCATTTCATTACCGCCAACAGTACATTCAGTTGGTGGGGAGCGTGGCTGGGAGGGGGGAAGGGAAAGATTATTGTTAGTCCTGAACTTGAAATTCGAGAGGGCAAAATAACGGCATGGAATTTTTCGGGACAGATCCCAAGCGATTGGTTAAAAATTTAGGAAAGGGCGTGTATTCAAAGGAATGAGTCAAAGGCTAGTAAAATGGCTTGACAGCGCTATTCAGTTCGAATATGGTGGGATTTGATCAATGAATCCGCAAAATATCAAAGTCTCAATCATTATGGCCTGCCATAATTCTTCGACATATCTGAACGAGGCAATAAACAGTGTACTGAAGCAGACGCTTGGTGATCTGGAGTTGATTCTTATCGATGATTTCTCAACTGACAATACGCTTGAAATTGCCAAGCGTTACCAAGTGCAAGATGGTCGGATTTCGGTTATTTCATTGCCGGTGAACTCCGGTCCTGCAGCTGCGCGTAATGCTGGTATTCGTGCCGCGAGAGGAGAGTGGCTTGGTATTCTAGATTCAGACGATGTCGCTATGCCCTCGCGTTTTGAGGCTCAAATGCGGTTGGCAGATAGCGACAAAGATCTGATAATGATAGGAAGTAGCCTGATCTCCATTAATGAAGATGGGATTGAACTCAAAGCACACGAATATCCGATAGACCACCAAAAACTGATCAATAGACTATATACTCAACAACCATTTCCACCCCATTCTTCAATGGTATATCGAAAGGATGCAGTTAAAATGTTGGGAGCTTTTAATCCGAGATATTTGCAATCGGAGGATTATGATTTGTGGTTGCGATTGTCGGAAATTGGAAAAGTAGCTTCCATTAACAAACCATTTGTGAAGATTCGAAAACATGAACAAAACATTTCCCACTCGGAAGGGGGGATGCGTCAAGTTCGTTTTGGTTTTGTAGCATTAGCTTGCCATTTTCTTCGTATGCATGGATCTCCTGATCCTTCGACCAGTAAGGACGAGCCAACTTGGCAGGAATTTATTACATGGGTTGATAGGCGAATGATGGAAGAAGGCGTCTTTGAAAGGCGGAAAGCGTGGGCCGACGCACGTGCCGACTATTTTGCTTCCAAGAAAAGCCTGATCAGTGCGTTTCGCTTCGGCAAACATCTCTTGAAATCCGGCCATGCCGCTTTGCTGGTGTGGGAAAGGTTCTTTGGTACTTCACTGCCGAAACGCCTGGCGCAGGAATGGATGGTTTGCCATAAACCAGGCGAAGCAAAATAGTTCGATTATTGGTGTCACATCGGTGGTTTTACTGGGTTTCGGAGTTCGATTGTGAATTTGGGAGAATGTAGCAATCCAGGGTTGACTGATTTTAGGTAGGATGAAAAAATAGAACCTTTTGTTGTTAATTCTGACCTGGAGTAATGGTAATGAAGATCTTGTTTTTTTCCCCTGGGTACGCACCCGCGTATAAATTTGGAGGTCCAGTAGCTTCGATAACCGCCACGGCAGAACATCTTGTGAAAAAGGGGCATCAAGTATTTGTATTTTCCACCAATTTCAACCTCCAGGAGGATTTGGATGTTCCCACGGATTGTCCAATTGAAAGGAATGGTGTGATCGTTTGGTATTTCAAAAGGCGGAACTTAATTTCCGACTTTCAGCGTTTTCTTCCTTCTTTTACTCGTTCAGTTGGTTTTCTCTTTACCCCGGCAATGAAAAAAATGATTCCTAAAATCATTCCACAAATCGACATCATTCATTCACATTTACCATTCGTTTATCCCACGTATCTGGCCTGGTGTACATCCAAGATCTGGAACAAACCTTTATTTTATCATCAAAGGAATAATTTCGCTCCAGAATATCTCAGAGAAGGATGGTTGAAGAAGTCTATTTACCTATGGGCGATTGAAAAAAGAATTTTACGTTCTGTAACGACTTTAATTGCTTTTAACGAATTTGAAAAAGAGAACTATCGTCACCTTGGAATAGAAAATCGTTGTCGAATTGTCCCCAACGGGATTGATTTTCAAAATTTTCGACGAAAGCCCAAAAATCCTCATTCAAGCAGTGTTCTTTCCAAAATCCCATTGGATGGAAAATTGATTCTTTTCCTCGGAAGAATCCACTCCTGTAAGGGTGCCGATGTTCTCCTTAAAGCTTTTTTGAAAATTGGTGCTTTGCATCCAAAGGCTTTTCTTGTGATGGCCGGTCCGGATGAACATTCTCTTGTTCCAGAATTTCAAAAAGAAATTGAGCAAGAAGGTCTTCAAGATCGCGTTATTTTTCCCGGAATGGTTTCCGGGGACGAAAAGACCGATCTTTTGGCACGAGCAGATCTATTTTGCCTTCCTTCCAAATCGGAAGGTTTTTCTTCTGCAATACTTGAAGCTCTGGCAAGCTATACCCCAGTATTAATTTCTCCTGGCTGCCATTTTCCCGAAGTGGCGCAGTTTGGGGCGGGAAGGATCGTTTCCTCTACTCCCGAAAGTTTTGCCCAAGGAATTCATGAACTTCTTTCCGCTGAGGGCAAACTAATGGAAATGGGGGAAAAAGGAAGAAATCTTGTTGAAAAAGACTACAATTGGGAAAGAATTATTGAACGCCTCGTTGAAGCATATGAAGAAGGAATCAAGGATTATAAACAAAGCAAGAGCTGAGGTTGTACTTGCTCTGGAATCCAAATTTTAGTTTGGGGCGATAAAGGAAAGGGTTGCTCGGAAAATATGTGTGGAATTGTTGGAATTGCCATGAGAAACCGGAGGATAAATTCCGATCTTTTAATTAAGATGCGGGATAGGCTCGTCCATCGCGGTCCAGATTTCGGAGGAACTTGGGTTTCTTCAGATCATAGGGTGGGTTTAGCACACCGGCGGCTTGCTATAATCGACCTTTCGGAAGAAGCAAATCAACCTATGGAAGACATTTCAAAACACTATGCAATTACTTTTAACGGAGAAATTTACAATTTTCAGGATATTCGAAAAATTCTGGAAAAAGCGGGGTACAACTTTCAAACGCTGAGCGACACAGAAGTTCTTCTTAAAGGCTTCATTGAGTGGGGAGCAGATTGTTTGAAATTTTTCAAAGGAGCTTTTTCCTTCGCAATATATGATGAACGGGAAAAAAGGCTCTTTCTCGCCCGGGATCGGGGAGGGGAAAAACCTTTATTCTGGCGGGCAACACCGGCTGGCTTCCATTTTGCATCCGAGTTGAAAGCCCTTTTTGCAGATCAGGAGCTAAATAGAAAACTCGATCTGATTGCTTTTGATCACTATCTTGCATATGGTTATTCGCCCAGGGAAAAAACAATTATCGAGGGAGTTCAAAAATTACCTCCCGGCCATGCCTTAATCTTCGAATTGGAGACTGGAAAAACCAAAATGTGGCAGTATTGGTCCTTGCCTGAATCTAATCCCACAAGAGAGGAATCGGACTTGGTTGAGGAACTCAGGAATTTGTTGGAAACCTCAATTCGTCGACAAATGGTATCCGATGTTCCATTGGGAATTCTTTTAAGCGGGGGGTTGGATTCTTCCTTGATTACGGCAATTGCCTCCAAAATTTCTTCAACTCGTATCAATACGTTTACGGTAACCTTCCCCGGGGAAAAAAAATATGACGAAGGACCTTATGCCCGCCAAATAGCCGATTATTTTGGAACAAACCACATCGAACTTCCTGCCAATGACATGCCGGGGGTGGAGATACTCCCAAGGATTGCACAACAATTTGATGAACCTATCGCCGATCATTCGATTATTCCCACAGCCCTGATTTCCAGTTTAATTAAAAAGCATGCTACTGTTGCCATTGGAGGAGACGGAGGTGATGAGTTATTTGGAGGATATCCGCATTATAATTTCCTCAACAATCTTGGAAAATATCGAGAATTACTACCTTCATTTTTAAGGTTTTGGACAAGCCGGATCTCCGCAAGTTTTCTCCCTCTTGGCTTTGCCGGTCGGAATCACCTTATTGGGCTTTCTGGGAATTTCCAGAATTCTATTGCCCATATAAACCTATATTTCGATTGTCTTTCCCGGAAAAGGTTGGTTAAACCTTTACTGGTTCATAAGCCATTCTTTAGTAACGATGCGGAAAAATTAAGGACAAAGATTATTCCACGGAATGGCTCGATTCTTCAAAAAGCAACTCGAACCGACTTTATTTCGACAATGTCGGAGGGCTATCTGGTAAAAGTAGATCGGGCAAGTATGTTGCATTCTTTGGAGGTTCGAGCACCCTTTCTCGATACGGATTTGATCGAATTTGCCTTTGGAACCGTTCCCGATTCCTTTCGTGCCACACAAACCGAGCGGAAAATTTTGCTTCGGTTACTTGGAGAAAAAATTCTCCCCAAAGGTTATGATTTCAAGCGAAAACAGGGTTTTTCACTTCCTCTCCAGAATTGGATAAAAAAGGAATGGGGGACGTTTTTCAAGGATGTCCTAAGTCAGGCGTCTCCAGAACTGTTTTGCCAAAGAGAAATTCGAAAATTGTTTTCTCTCCAGGAAAGAGGTTACAACAATTCAAACCGGCTTTTTTCCCTTGTGGTATTTGAGCTATGGCGGAGAGAATATAAAATTTCACTTCCAAATTCATTTTGAAAAGGTGCTGCTTTCATGAAGGACAAATTGCTTGAATTTATCTGTTGTCCAAAATGTTTTTCAAGATTTTCTCTTAATGTAATTTCCAGGAAGGATGGGGAAATCTACGAAGGATTTTTGAGGTGTGAATCCTGTTCAGATCAATATCCGATTGTCAAATTTATTCCAAGATTTGTGGGGCCACAGAATTATGCAGGGGGATTTGGGTTTCAATGGAAAAAGTTTCGTCAAGTTCAATTAGACAGTTTTTCGGGGCATCCAATTTCAAAAAATCGATTTTTTTCTTTTTCCGGTTGGAACCCTGACGAAATACGGGGTAAACTTGTTTTAGATGTTGGTTGTGGGGCGGGGCGGTTTTCGGAAATTGCACTGGATTATGGGGCTTGCGTTGTGGCTGTTGACTATTCTAACGCTATTGAAGCTTGTTATGAGAACCATTTTAAAAAACCTAACTTTTTTGCCCTCCAAGGCGATGTTAATAACCTCCCTTTTGAACCCGGCAAATTTAATTTTGTTTTTTGCTTGGGTGTTTTGCAACACACACCTAATGTTAAAAAGGCTTTTATGGCATTGCCAAAACAATTGAGTTCTGGGGGAAAGTTGGCGGTGGATTTGTACCCGAAATTGTGGCTCAATTTGTTGTGGCCTAAATATTGGTTAAGATTACTAACTAAGGGCGGAAATCCGAGAAAATTGTTCAATCTGGTAAAACAAATGGTTTCTTCCCTGCTACCGATCAGTTTGATTCTTGGGCGATTACCTTATATCGGGCGAAAACTCCGGTATATTATACCAGTGGCAAATTATGAAAATATTTTTCCTTTGACCGATTTCCAGCTCCGAGAATGGGCTTTATTGGATACGTTTGATATGCTTTCACCTCTTTATGATAACCCCCAATCTATCGAAAGTGTGTTGAATTGGTTTAAGGAAGCAAAGATGGAAAAGATAGAGGTATTTAGGCAAGGTTTTATTGTCGGTCGGGGGGAGAAATCGTTTTGAGGGATTAGTTTCAACTCCCAAATTTGAAGTTTCACACAAAACTTGCGCGCTGAACCCACATGTGGTAGGATTTTCCCGCGCTGGATGCCGGTTTATTCTCTGCTAGCTTTTGATATAAAACCTATGTGGCCACAGGAGGGTATCCAAAATGTCGGGGAAAATATTGCTGATTACAGGCGGTACGGGAACTTTTGGGAATGCTGTCCTGAAGCGGTTTTTGGGAACGAATATTAAAGAGATTCGCATATTCTCGCGAGATGAAAAAAAACAAGACGAGATGCGAAATGCATTGAAAAATCCAAAGGTTAAATTCTACCTTGGAAATGTAAGAGATTACGACAGTATTCTCCCTGCCATGAAGGATGTAAATTTGGTTTTCAATGCCGCAGCGCTTAAGCAGGTCCCGTCTTGTGAGTTCTTTCCTCTTGAGGCCGTAAGAACCAACACCTTGGGTGCTGAAAATGTGATGAATGCCGCGTTGGAATGCAAAGTTAAAAGCGTGGTCGTTCTCAGCACTGATAAAGCCGTTTATCCGATCAATGCCATGGGCATGTCGAAAGCACTCATGGAAAAAATGATGATTGCTAAAGCACGCATGTATAGTGATTCAAATACGCTGTTTTGCGGTACCCGCTATGGAAATGTGATGGGTTCCCGCGGCTCCGTAATCCCGCTGTTTATAAGCCAAATTCTTTCCGGAGAACCCATTACCATAACTGATCCGAATATGACCCGATTTATGATGTCGATAGATGATGCATTGGACTTGGTTGTATACGCATTTGAGCATGGAAACCCGGGCGACATTTTTGTACAAAAGGCACCTGCCGCAACGATTGGTGAGCTTGCCAATGCGCTGAAAAAACTTTTTAACGTAAATAATGAAATTCGAATAATCGGAACACGTCACGGTGAAAAACTATATGAGACACTCTTGACTCGCGAGGAAATGGCAAAAGCTGAGGACGTTGACGGATTTTATCGGATACCTGCAGATGTGCGCGATCTCAATTACGCCCTTTATTTTACCGAGGGCAAGGCTCAAGTTTCCCGTCACGACGATTATAATTCCCATAATACTCATCGTCTTAACGAAGATGGGCTTATTCAATTGCTTACCAAGCTTGATTTTGTTCGCGATGCCCTTATGACGCGGAAAATCACCTTGTAATAAATTCCGCAAATTGAAGGGCTAAGCACGGTCTTATTGTGAAAAAGAAAGTATTAATATTGGGTAAGACGGGCATGCTTGGACATATGGTCGAACGTGTTCTTGCTGAAACCGGCGCTGTTGATGTGCATGGAACCCATATAACAGATCAACATGACCCGTTTTATTTCAACGTCATGACAGGATTACCGGAACTTGCGAAAATTTGTGACCGTTCAACAAATTATGATTATTTCATTAACTGCATCGGCATGGTTACGGGGCAAATCAATAACAACGATATAGCAGCCGTCCGAAGAGCCATAAAAATCAATGCTGTATTTCCCCATGAATTGGCCTCGTTTGCCGAGAAACGTGGAACAAAGGTAATACATATTTCCACCGACGGCGTTTTTTCTGGGAAGGCTGATAGTTATTTGGAAGATGATTCACACGATTGCAACGATCTTTATGGCACGACAAAAAGCCTTGGGGAAGTGTTCAACGAATGCTTCCTGAATTTGCGATGTTCCATCATAGGCCCAAGCCCTTTTGAAAAACGAGGACTTTTGGAGTGGTTTCTTCAGCAATCGTCCGGCGCCGTTCTTTCAGGTTATACAAACCATATATGGCACGGTATTTCAACATATCAATTCGCGAAGCTTTGCCTTAAAATAATCGAAGGTGATCGCTTTGAAGAGATCAGGAGAGAATCCGCTGTCTTTCATTTCGCTCCCAATGAACCTGTGACAAAACATGATCTCCTTTGTTTGTTTAATAAATATTTTCAAAAGCAGGCTGAGATCGGAGAAGCAGCAAGCGATCAGAATATTCGAAGAGTCCTTCAGACGAAGTATCATGGGTTAAAGAATATTTACCCTCATGACATATCCGCCGACGAAATGGTATCTGAACTGGCGAACTATATGAATAAAGATAGCTCAAGGAGATAGCAATGCAAACCACGAAAGATAAACCGATTGGGAAATATTTCAACCGTAAAACCTGTCGCTTCTGCGAGGGAACCAACCTAACCAAAATATTGGATTTTGGTGATTTTCCATTGGCCGGAGGTTTTCTCAAAGAGAAGGATTTTGCAGATGAAAAATATTATCCCTTCAATCTCAATTTATGTCAGGATTGTTTCCTGGTTCAGATTAGCGATGTAGTTCCAGGGGAGGTTTTATTCAAAGACAACTATTTCTTCTTTTCTTCTTCAATAGGAACATTGGTCGAGCATTTTAAAAGCTTCGCGCAGGAAACACACGAACGTTTTCTTAAAGACAAGAAAAATCCATCGGCGATTGAAATAGGATGCAATGACGGTGTAATGCTCAAACCATTGGCTGATCTGGGTGTTAAGGCCGTCGGCGTGGATCCTGCCGTTAATGTGGTGAATTCGATCCACTCAAAAGATGTAAAAGTTTATAACGATTTTTTCTCTGAAAAGCTTGCCAAGGAAATCAAAAAAGAACACGGGCAATTTGATGTTTTTCTGTCGAGTTATTCGTTTGCGCATATCGACGATATGATCGACATCATGAAAGGCGTTAAATGTTTATTAAAAAATGACGGAGTGCTTGTAATAGAAATATATTATCTGGGTACTCTCATTGATGAAATGCAATATGACATGATTTACCATGAACATATGAGTTACTATTCTCTGACAACGTTGGTGAGCTTCTTTAAGAAATTCGGTATGGAAATTTTTGACGTAAAGTATATTCCTGGAATCAGGTCCGGATCAGTTCGTTTTTATGCAAGAAATATCGGTCAAAGAACGGATGAAGTTACTGATGACTTTAGGAAAATGGCCGCGTACGAGCAAGAAAAGAAGTTTAATAAGGTTGAAACATATTCAAGATATGCAAAAAAAGTAACTGCGACAAAAAATCAACTTTTAACTCTGCTTGATCGTTTGAAAGGCGAAGGGAAAACCATTATAGGTTATGGGGCATCCGGAAGAGGAACGATCGTTATGAACTATTGCGGTATAGATGGGCGCTATTTGGATTATGTCGTTGATGACGCCCCGGCCAAGCAAGGCTTCTACACTCCCGGAACTCATGTTCCCATCAAATCTTGGGATTATGTAAAACAATCGAAATTTCCCGATTATGCGGTATTATTTGCCTGGGCTTTTACGGATGAAGTGATTAAAAAGAGACAAGATTACCTTCAACAAGGTGGAAAATTCATTATACCCTTACCCGAAGTAAGGGTAGTATCCAAATAATCAAGTATATTTTAATTGGAAGTCAAAGCACCATCAGTCTGAATGTGCCGGCGGAGGAATAGCATGAAAGTAATGACAATAATGGGTACTCGACCCGAAATGATAAAAATGTGGTCGGTTTTAAAAAAATTGGATGAACTTAATTTTGAACACATCATGGTTCATACCGGTCAGAATTATACAAAAGAATTAAAGGATTTTTTCTTTAAAGATTTGGAATTGCGAAACCCCGATTATCAATTGGCGATAGATACCACGAATTACGGAAAAGAAGTCTCCGATGTTGTCGTAAAGAGCGATGAATTGTTCAGAAAAGTAAAGCCTGATGCTATTATAATTCTTGGGGATACCCACAGCGGTTTGTCGGTATTGCCTGCTTCTCATTACGGTATTAAGATTTTTCATATGGAAGCGGGCTTGAGGGCATGGGACAAGCGAATGCCCGAACAGAGAAATCGAATTCTAATCGATCATATTTCCGATTTTTGTCTTCCGTTCAACAATTATCATAGAGAAAATTTAATCAGAGAAAACATTCATCCATCAAAAATATTTGTTACAGGAAATACTACATTTGAAGTGATGCGTGCTTTCCAGGTTAAAATTAAAGCCAGCAATATTTTAAAGACTCTTGGTCTGTCACCGAAAGAATATATTTCCGTCACGGCTCACAGAAAAGAGAATGTCGACGATCCCGAATCGCTTCAGAAAATTTTAGACGGGCTTTCATTAGTCCATAAAAAATTTAAAAAAGAAATTATTTATCCCATGCACCCTCGAACAAAAAGCAAAGTCAAGGAAATGACATTTTCTAAAGGAATAAGGATTATTGACCCGCTTGGATTCTACGACTTCAATAATCTCAGCATGAATGCATTTTGCCTTATGGGTGACTCGGGAACCACCCCGGAAGAAAGCTTGTTCTATAAAGTGCCGTGTGTCAGCATCCGAAAAACCACTGAACGTCCTGAGACGGTGGAAGCCGGTGCTCATGTAGTCGCCGGAATCGATCCCGTTAATTTGGCCGAAGCGGTTGAAACCGTCGTAGGCCTGGAGTGGAATGCAAGATACGACCTTTGTGAGAATTTCAGTCCCTCATCGGTTGTAATCAACGTGATTAGAAGCCAAATAACGAATTATTTCTAATTTAAAATCATATGCGCATTTTACTCTTCGTTGTTTACTATTTTCCCAGTACCGCTTCTTCCGCCAAGTTGATCTACGACCTAGCCTTGGAATTCAAAAAAATGGGGCACTCGGTCACGGTTGTTGCTCCCGACGATTCTATTTCATCTAGTTTCACATATAATATTGAAAGCGGAATCGAAGTTATTCGTATTCGAACATACAAAATTAAAGGTGCGGCAAGACTCTTACGGGGATTCAACGAGCTGATTTTATCTACTACAATCTGGAGAAAAGCGAAAAAGTATTTCTTGCGAAACCGATTTGATCTGATAGCTTATTATTCACCCACGATATTTTTTGGACCATTGATTGCGCGACTCAAAAAGCTCTACAACTGTTCGGCATATTTGATTTTAAGAGATATCTTTCCCCAATGGGCGGTCGATGTGGGCATCCTGAAAGCAAAAGGACTTTTCTACAAGATAATTAAATTGTATGAAAAGAAAAACTACGATGCTTCAGACTGCATTGGTGTTCAGTCCGCCGGAGATTTGAAATACTTCACCGACAACGGTCTCGATAGAATACATAACCTGGAAGTGTTGTACAATTGGATGGCGTTGGATGAGAAATCCGTTGCAAAGCGTAGTTATAGAGTGAAAATAGGTCTAAATGGCAAGATCGTGTTTTTCTACGGGGGAAACATAGGGCTTGCTCAAGATGTTGATAATTTATTACGGCTTGCGGAAAATTTGGCAAAGGAACCGAAAGCTCACATTCTTCTCGTTGGTGACGGCAGTGAAGTTCCCCGCGTGAAAAGAGTTATAAATCAAAAGGGACTCACGAATATTACGATTCATGCCCCAGTGCCCCAGGAAGATTACATGACAATGTTGTCTGAGTTTGACGTTGGTTTGATTTCCCTAGATAAGAATTTCAGAACTCATAATTTTCCGGGTAAAATGTTGGGCTATATGTATCATTCAAAGCCGATATTAGCGAGCATTAATGCCGGAAGTGATTTAAAAAATGTGCTTGATGCCCATCAAGCCGGATTAGTATGCTATAACGGTGAAGACGATATATTTTGCGAATATGCCATTCGCCTCGTGAATGATGAAAACTTCCGAAAAAACCTTGGAAGAAATGCAAGGAGTTTATTGGAAAGCAAATTTTCCGTAACAACTGCAGCAAATCTCATACTGTCGCATGTTAAATCATGATGCGTAAAATCGATGCTGCAATAAAATGCGTTAATAATCACACTCTTCCGGTATTGGTAATTGGCCAAGCCGACGTTGTTTCCAACGAAGTGCCGCGAATTATGAGCCGCATTGCCTATGTTAAATTTATTGCGTGGTACAAACGGTCTTGGCGATGATACAAGAGAAAGGTCCTTTCAATATACTTATTACCGGTGCAACCGGTTTTGTTGGAAGAATTCTTGTTGAGTGTCTTCAAAAGTCGGGTCACATTATTACCGGAACTGGTATTGAGACCCCGTGCCATGATTTCCCTTTTGAATATTATCAAGTTAAGGATTTGGCTGAGGAAAACAGATGGAACTCTATTCTCACCGGACAACAAATCGTTATTCATCTGGCAGCCCTCGTTCATCAAATGAATCCCGGTCAAAGCCTGGATGGAGAGTTTGAAAGAATAAACGTCGGGGGAACGAAAAGATTGGCTGAAGCTTCGATGAAAGCCGGCATTAAACGGTTTATCTATCTTAGCAGCGTTAAAGCCATGGGTGAAAAAACACTGGGTGATGAGCTTTGGAATGAGCTGACACCTTCAAAACCACTTGACGCATATGGCCGGTCAAAATTGCATGCCGAGCAAATTCTCTTGGAAATGAATAAACACATCGGTTTTCCCGTCGTCATCTTTCGACCGCCGTTGATGTACGGCCCGGGAGTAAAAGCCAATATGGCGTCTCTAATGAAAATAGTCAATAGTTCTTTTCCCTTGCCGTTAGACGGCATTAAAAACCACAGAAGCTTGTTGAGCGTCAAAAATTTGGCTTCGGCCATCGAACTTGCATGCAGTCATGAGAAAGCCCCCGGAAATATCTTCCTGATCGCCGATGGTGAACCCATATCAACCTCAGAAATGATAAGAAAAATGGCTAAAGCCGCTAAGCGTCGCGTTCTTCTCTTTAAAATTCCCAATTTCATCTGGAGTTTTCTTTCTTTCTTTCCATGGGTGGGCTCGCGTGTAGACAGATTGACGCAATCTCTTGCCCTGGATATTTCGAAAATAAAAAGCATATTGAATTGGAAACCGCCCTTTGACCTCGATTCATCGTTGGCGGAAACCTTTGATGCCTTGCGGGCGACTTCGAAGAATCGAGGAAATAGCACATAGTGTTAAGTAACCTTATTTGAAGAACCAACATGTCTCTATTATCATTGAAATTCTTAACGGTTATATCTGTTTTTATCTCTTCATTCGTGGGCGTTGCCGGCATTAGAAAACTTGCGTTGAAGAGAATGATTCTTGATATCCCCAATGAACGTAGTTCTCATGAAACGCCTACTCCGCGCGGTGGTGGCGCGGCAATTATGATTACCGCCATTGTTTTTACCGGAGCCGTTTATTTTGTTTTGCCGATAACCGTGTTTGGTTCGGACTTATTTGTACCAGCTCAGCAAGATTTGATGCGAACATGGTTGCTCGTATTGGGATTGGGCGGCGCAGCGGTTGGCCTGATCGGATGGTTTGACGATTGTTACGGCCTTCCCGTGATCCTGAGGTTCGGTGTTCATTTTCTCGCGGCGGCTTGGGCTGTTTATTTGCTCGCACCTTGGGAGGCGTCAATTGTTTTAAAGGGTTTTCTGCTTGTCTGGGTGGCTTGGACGATAAATTATTTCAATTTCATGGATGGAATTGATGGATTAGCGGCAACTGAAGCTGTTATGGTCGGGATGGGCGGTGCCGCCATCGCCGCGAAGCACGGCCAAATAACACTGGAGTTGGTGTCTATGATCGTCGCGCTTTCTTCGCTCGGATTTTTAGTTTGGAATTGGCCCCCCGCAAAGATCTTTATGGGAGATGTGGGAAGCGGCTTTTTGGGCTACACTTTCGGTTGTCTATCGATTTCCGCCGGATGGGGTTTTGATGGTGGCTTCGGAACCTGGACTATTTTGCTTTTATTATTTTTGTTGGATGCAACAATAACGCTTCTGAGGCGAATAGTAAACGGTGAAAAATTTTGGAAGTCCCATCGCACTCACTTCTATCAAAAAGCCGTCCAATCAGGGTATTCCCATCGTCAGGTAGTCTTATTCTTCATACTTGGTTTTGGTGTTTTATTTCCCATATCTTATTTCCTTAAATGATTAAGACCCTCATTAGCAGGGTGAGGTTGGTTGGCAAATACGGATTATACGGTAATATCCTCAACAGCTTGAAATCAAAACGGGCTAGGCAAGCGGGAAAATGAAGGAAGAAGACGATCTTTGCCTGAAACCAAGGGATTTTTCACCGGCCAACTAATATTCAAAGCGGGGTCATTCCAGATGATGCCGCCCTCATGGTGCGGAGCATAGAAATCGGTAACCGCGTAACTGACATCAGCGGTTTCGCTCAAAACGCAATAACCATGAGCAAAACCAACAGGAACAAAGAATTGTAGCTTGTTTTCCACAGAAAGATTGATTCCGAACCATTTGCCGAAAGTTTGAGAAGTTTTCCGTACATCGACGGCCACATTAAAGATTGCCCCCGAAACACACCAAACAAGCTTGCTCTGCACTTGAGGAAACTGAAAATGCAATCCCCGGAGAGTGTTTTTCACTGAATGAGCATGATTGAGTTGAACGAACGCTTGTTTGATTCCTCCATCGGTAAATTTTTTCAGATGATATGTTTCCATAAAAAAACCTCGTTCATCCCTAAAAACTTCCGGTTCCACAATGATCAAACCTTCTATTTCTGTTTTCCGAAAATTCATTAAATTCTCCGTTAGAGCCTGTTAGAAAATAACCATTACAATATAGTTGTTTTCTTACAGGCTCTTATGGCCGGTCGATGAACGAAATTTGTTACAGTTATTTATTAACAAGGCATTAGGGAATGTCTGTGCTCTCAACGCAGAGTTTTTTTCGATCCATGCGCGGTATTCGCCTGATTTGATGCGATTTATCCAATCTTGATGTGAAAGATACCAATCTACGGTCAAATCCAAGCCCATGTCGAAATCTACTATTTCCGGTTTCCAACCAAGAACTCGTTTCATTTTGCTGCAATCGATTGCATATCGCCGGTCATGCCCGGGGCGATCCTTTACGAAAGTCATCAATTTTTCCAATGTATCTGAAGCTTTTCCGGTTTTGTTCGCCACGATCCGGCAAAGTTTTCGAACCATTGCAATATTTTCCTGCTCGTTGTCTCCGCCGATGTTGAAGGTTTCACCAGGATCACCATTAGTGATGATTTTCCAAATGGCAGTGCAGTGGTCGCGCACATAGAGCCAATCGCGGATATTCTTTCCATCACCGTAAATGGGTAAAGCTTTTCCTTCAAGCATATTAAGGATCATCACCGGAACAACTTTTTCAGGAAATTGATACGGCCCGTAGTTGTTTGAGCAGTTCGAAATAGTTACCGGCAGACCGTAGGTATGAAAATAAGAACGAACCAAATGATCTGAAGATGCTTTCGCGGCTGAGTACGGGCTTCTCGGATCATAGTGCGTGGTTTCCTCGAAATAACCTTCTGATCCAAGGGAGCCATAGACTTCATCGGTGCTGACATGATGAAAGAGAAAATCGGATGGGTTACGAAATATCTTGCGGGCATTTTCCAAAAGGATGAACGTTCCAACGATATTGGTTTGAATAAATTCCGCCGGCCCAAGGATAGATCGGTCGACATGACTTTCAGCCGCGAAATGAACAATGCCGTCAACGGCATATTTGGAAAATATTCTTTCCACGGCCGCGTTGTCGCAAATATCGGCTTTTTCAAAAACATAACGATTGTTGCCGACTTTCTTTTCCAGATCGCTCAAACTGTCTGGATTGCCGGAATAAGTGAGTTTATCAAGATTTATTATTCGACCACGAAAGTCTGATTCTTCGAGCAGGAACCGGATGAAATTTGTTCCGATAAAACCACACCCTCCGGTCACCAGCAGGTTTTTAAACGTTCGCATGCTTTTCTCCATGATTAAGTTCCTGGAAATACTCTCTGAGGTTTGTTTCCCAATTTGTGCATTTGAAATGAAGAAGTTCTTTTACTTTTGACTTATTAAAAGCTGAATTTTTCGGCCGCTTAGCTGGAACCGGGTATTCCCGGGTTGTTATGGGGATAATCGGAACATCATGGTGCAAAAAACCAAATTCCAAAGCCAGCTTTTTGATTTCAAGAGCAAATTCATACCATGTGATGTTGCCTTCATCCGAATAATGGTAAATTCCGAATCTGGAATTGCATTCGGAGTTGAGTAACTCAACAATATTTTGAGCCAATGAATGAGCGAATGTCGGAGCGCCGTTCTGGTCGGCAACCACTTTCAACTGAGGTTTTTCTTTTAATAGCCGGCATATTGTTTTAACAAAATTTGGTCCCCATATTCCGTAAAGCCAACTGATTCGAAAAATGAAAAACTTATTTGTCTCTTCCTGAATTAATTTCTCTCCCAGCAATTTTGATCGTCCGTAAGCTGAAACCGGATGGGGTTTGTCTTCTTCTTTGTAAGGAAGGGGACTGTCTCCGTCGAAGATGTAATCGGTGGAAAAGTGGATTAGTGATGCATCTAGTTCGTTAGCCGCGCGAGCCAAGTTACAAGGTCCATCGGCATTGATTTTTTCAACGAGGTCTTCTTCGACTTCGGCTTTGTCGACTGCCGTATAAGCGGCGCAATTTACTACCCAACGAGGCTTTTGCGATGAGATGAAGGATTTCACCGCAACATGCGAAGTGATGTCGATTTCTTTATCGGTGCCAACAAAAGAAATCTCGGCCTTTTTCAACTCCAGACAAATTTCCCGGCCGAGCATTCCATTCGATCCGCAAACCCAAATCATACGGTTCCCCTTAATTCAGCTCAGCATGATCGGAATACTATCCACATCATTTTTGACACTGTAGATATTAATCCTGAAGCTTGGCGATTGCTTTGATTGTGAGACCGGTCAGTTCACGGATTTGATCAACAGGAAAGCCCTTTTTCAGCATCTTTCGCGCTACTTCGGCTTTTCCTTCGGCTTTTCCTTTGGCTTCTCCTTTAGCTTTTCCTTCGGCTTTTCCTTCGGCTTTTCCACGGGCAAAACCCGATCGCTCAACAGATGTTACGTAGGGCATATGTAATTCCTCCTCGAATTGGAAAATCTCCTGATCAAAACTTATATCAAGATCCTTTGGCAATGTGAGTATCCAATCAATGAACCGGAAAAGATCAATGATTTGTTGCTTTGAAAATTCTGCTTTATACAGGGACTTTGCCAGAGTTATCTTTGCGAGGTATCGAGCCTTCGCATTCTTTTTGGTTTTTATAGCTTCCAGATGGGCTTTCACCACAACCCTAAATGGATTTTTCGAAAATTCTTTCGGAATAGACTTTCCATCATACTCAAGAATTTTCACCAAGGGGAAGGTGAGGCTTGCTTTGCATCCCCAAAGATCACTGGAAAAGACGTTTGGTTTCCAAACTGGATTTTCGTCGCCCAAAATGGCAAAACTGGCCACAGATCGGTGGAACTTGTCGAACAACCGGTAGTTATATACATACATTCGCTTGGCAAAATCTTTTTCAACGCCCCTTTGGACCTCAATATGAACTAAAACCCAACGTTCAGTTCCGCCTTTTTGCCAGACCTGAACGAGTTTATCCACGAACCGTATTCCGAAAGAAGCGCCCCTGACAACCTTTTGTAATTCTTTGTCCAGGAAGACGGGATGTTTTTTCCAATTGATTTCCGAAAAAACGTTTGGGAAAAAGAACTGCATGAATTCCGGAAAATACTTTTCTAGAATCTCTTTCCAGGGGCTGTCAAAATCCATTTTTTTGCTGTGATTTTGAAAACCATCGGAACACAACATTGTTTTCTTCATGAAGATATTTTACCACAACCTCGGGAAAAGCAAAAAACGCGTAAGTAAGGCCGACCCACATGGCAAACCGGATCTTCAGATTGAAACGATTTTTCCCGGTCACCCTTATATGTTGTCTCATAAAAAGACTCGACATTCGCAAAAGCCACCTTCTTCAACTCCAGAGAAATTTCCCGGCCGAGAATTCCATTCGATCCGAAAACCGGCTTTCATTTTGCAGCTATCAATAATTCAGGGTTGGACTCATGTTTCGAGAAACTCAGCATGATTACGGAATACTACCCACAATATTTTTTAAAATCCGTATCATTTATTTTACTTAGCACGATAAGCGATTTCCGTTTGTGTTCAGAGGTTTATTCGAAGAAATCGAACACTCTGTGGCCGGCATTGCGAAGTGTTTCATCACGATTGCTTTCCTCCAGATCATGAGCGACCATTTCCTGAACCAAAGTAGGAAGATCGTAGCGGGGTTTCCATCCCAGCTTTTCGCGAGCCTTGGTTGCATCGCCAAGCAGAAGATTGACTTCAGTGGGTCTGAAATACCGTGGGTCAACTTCCACCACGACTTTGCCTGTTTTTTTGTCGATTCCCTGCTCGTTGACTCCTTTGCCGTGCCAATCGATATCGACATCGACTTCCCGGAAAGCCATTTCGACAAAATCTCTCACCGTGGTTGTGACACCGGTTGCAATTACGAAATCGTCGGGCTCCGCTTGCTGTAAAATAAGATACATAGCTTCAATATAATCCTTGGCATGGCCCCAATCTCGCTTTGAGTCAAGATTCCCAAGATACATGCGTTCTTGAAGCCCCATTTTGATTCGGCAAACCGCTCGCGTGATCTTTCGGGTGACGAAGGTCTCGCCTCTGAGAGGACTTTCATGGTTGAAAAGAATACCGTTACAACCGAAAATATTATAGGCCTCACGATAATTCACGACGATCCAATAGGCGTATAATTTTGCCGCGGCGTAGGGGCTACGGGGATAAAACGGAGTCGTTTCCTTTTGCGGTGTTTCCTGGACAAGGCCATACAACTCGCTCGTCGATGCCTGGTAAAATCTGGTTTTTTTGTCCAACTTGAGAATTCTCATCGCTTCAAGAAGGCGAAGAGTACCCAGTCCGTCGGCATTTGCAGTATATTCGGGAGTTTCAAAACTGACTTGGACATGACTCTGAGCCGCCAGATTATAAATTTCATCGGGTTGTACTTCCTGAATAATTCGGATAAGGTTGGTTGAATCGGTCATGTCTCCGTAATGAAGGGTGAAGTGATATCCCGATTCATGCGGGTCGCGATATAGGTGATCGATGCGGTTTGTATTGAAAAGCGATGATCGGCGCTTGATTCCGTGAACCCGATAATTCTTTTCAAGAAGGAATTCAGCAAGATATGCGCCATCCTGGCCGGTTATCCCGGTTATCAACGCTACTTTTTTATTCATGAGCAACTCCTGTCGTTGTGTTAAAGAATCAAAAATTAAGAGCTTAAATTCTAACCTTGGAATACCATTTTTGCAATTATTCTCAGTGTTGTTGTTACAATCCGCAAGAGTTCACTTCGATAAGGCCTTGTTAGCAAACAACTGTAACGAATTTTCCGGGATTTCCGGCCATAAGAGCCTGTAAGAAAACAACCAGACGATCCGGTTATTTTCTAACAGGCTCTAAGCCATTCACGATCTCTTGACCCGCTTTGATTTTTCCTGATGCAATCATTTGGACCAGGTTTCTAATTCGATAATTAGGCAGCGAATTTCCACATTCAATAGGGTTCATTCCCCCTGGAGGGTACACAACCAGCGGAACTCTGTAGTCTTCTTTGCCGTCAATAAGCTTTGATTCTCTGTATATATGATCCGATGTTATAATCAGCCATGTTTTATTCACCCAACCATTATTTTTCAAGTGATCCAGTATTTGTCCGAGCGTCAGATCGACTAATTTAAGATTTCCGAAGTAATTTGTCGGCTTGGCACCTTGATCGGCCAATTTGTTGTTGTTGAGATCGTAAATAAAAGGGATATGCGGGATGCTCCAATGAACGAAAATGAAGTCGCTCAAATCTTGAGTAATAGTTTTCTTCAGATTGTCCAACATTGAAACATATTGGTCTATATGTTTTTCCAATATCAGGGATTGTCCGAAAATCGAATAATGCGAAGTTTCGAAAAGTGCTCGATTTTGGTTAAGAAGAATTTCCAGACTACTTTCTCCAAAAGAATTTCCTTCGAAAATACATCCGTATGGGTATGCGAAATCGATATATTTTCCAAAAATCCTTTCCAATGGATGGTAATAGAATATCGCGGTGGATCGTAAACCGCTGGTATTCATGTCGGAGAAAAGGTTTTCTTGCGAACTGAAAGTCACATCCTCGGCAAACCCGGATATCTTAATCATCAAATCGTTTTGCCCGAGAGTGTGCGCATCAACGACATGCTTTCCGGTTATTATCGAAGGAAGTGCTCTTTTGGTATCGGATGCGCAGCTATAGGCATTTGTGGCGAAAAAGGATTTTTTGCGAATATCATCCAAATACGGAAGTTTAAGATAATCCGGTCTGGCTTCAAATGTTAAACGAAAATCAAGCTCATCGAAAACAAGTAAGATGATTCGAGTCATACTTTGCGGCGCGTATCTCGGCTTTTCTTGATAATGTGAATACTCGATGGTTTCTTGAAAAAAAGCCAATTGCATAGCCTGTCCGAATGAAAATAAGAGATACGGAAAAAAAACTATCAGCATGCTTTGGCAGAAAACAATAAATTTGCTTGGATATTCAACTAAAAGGAATACGACAAAAATGAAGATTGCAATGCAGAAAACGACCGGATAAATAATATGATTATTAAATACAAATGTCAGATCCACGAAATTTAAAACAACCGCTTTTATTGGAAATAAAAAAAATATAAAATAAAAAAGACCACTCAGTTGAGCATGTGTTCGAAAGTTTTCAAGAAATTTAAAGAAAATCATTAAGATAAAAGATAAAATAATGACATTCAAGCAACCTATTACAAAATATCTCGGAAGAATAGGTTTGACGAGGAAATAAGAATTTTCTTTAGGCAAATAGAGAATCCTAAGCCAATTATTCAGATGAATCAGATTGGCTAAGGATAGCGAGATCAACCAATCCTTCCAACACGGCAAGTTAGATTTTTTCACAGAAATACAGTTTTCTGTCATATGAAATATCTATTACATTGGTAATTTGGAAAAGCCCTTGGGCGTTGTGCTCGAAAAATGCGCGATTCCAATGGGAGAATAATGAATCCCTTCCGCGAAGAAGAGACTGAAACTGAGGATCTTCAAATCCGACAAATTCAATAATCAGGTATTTTCGAGTAATGTCATGAAGAACGGCAAACAGCTCATGGAGGGGAAGTCGCTGAGAAACAACCAAATGGTGAACCAACGCTAATGCCATAACGCAATCGAAATAATCGGAACATCTCTCCACGAAAGAAAGGGTTTCAAGATTTCTCCAACCCATTTTGGGAGTCGGATTCGCAAAATCCATGACCAGAGGTAAAACATTTGCCTTTCTTTGCTTTCTTGCTCTCACAAACAAGGAATCAATGGCTGCGGCGTCGGAGTCAATGGCGACAACATGCTCAACAAAGTCGGCAGCCGATAATGAGAATCTTCCCGTATTGCATCCGATATCCAAGACATTTTTTGGTCTTTTTTCTTTGAAAAAAAGCTCGATGGCTTTCGATTTGATTTCTAGAGCTGTTGATGTATAACTGGGAGAATCGTCTTGATATTTCGCCCAGATAGAGGTTTTCTTTGAAAGGCCGAATTTTTTCATTGCATTTTCAAGAAGCAAAAAAGTCGAATCAAGAATATTTAGTGCATGGAAACAAGAACCGGTATATTTCTTTGGTATATGGGTTGCCTGTCGAAAATTACCCAGGAAACCAGGAATTAGAATAAAAAGAAGAACGTAGGGATTAAAGCAACTCGCAAGAGATCTGAAAAAAGGGTAAATTTCATTTAACTCAATTCCATTAAAAAATGAAAGATAAGTTTTATTCACGGGAAACCCAAATTTCGAGTCCAGCATTAATGGAAATAAAAAAGATTTTTGGAATTGATAAAATGGAATCCAAATGCAATCATCGGATTTTCTTTTTTCAAAAGAAAGAACATCAAGAAAAACCGCATGTGTTCCATTAAACATCATGTTGTAGGGGGATGCGTCTTTCAACCCCCAGCCGAGTTTCAATAGTTCCCGCGAAATTTCAAGAGTTTCAATACCCGCTGTGAAAAGCATTCTTGAAGACCATTCGTAAGGATAATTGGGAAAAGAAATTTTGGGATGAACTAAAACTTCTTCAAATTCACGAATAGAATGATTAGAGAAGAAATTATCAAAAATATTTCCTTTTTCTTTTTCAAGCAGCACATCAGTTTCAATAATTTTATGCTTCAGAATATCGAGTATTTTGTCTGAAACAATTTCTTTGAAACGGTTATATCCTTCGTGAGTCAGTAAACGATATACGTTGTTTTCAATAATCAACGTTCGCCCTAGCGGATCTTTAAATGAAGAAGACTCAACTTTTGCGGTCATTTTTCTTGAATAAAGTTCCAACGAAATCGACGATGAATTCTTTTATCCGTCGGAAAAAACACATCAACCCTAAGAACGTCGCGATCAGGAATTGCGTGATAAACGAACCAAGCCCGGGATCGATGTAAGCATAGGCATTTTTCGTAACAACAAGACTGAAAAATATTACGAAAAAAACGACATCTCTCATCGAACGTTCTTTTCAAATTTTGTCGACGATCTTATACGACAACCGCACTTATTAATTTGCCAGGTACAGAGGTTACAAAGCGAATTTGAAAAATATTCCAATAATTTTTCCTTCCTATTCTCCGTGTTCTCTCCGACATCTACGGTTGTAATACTAGGAAAGGTTTTTAATTCCTTCAATAACCTTAAGGTGACTCTTTCCCGAGACCGGGAAATCGACTCTTTCAATTTGATGTTTTTGCTCGTTGTAGACGCTGTCGCGGTTGGGAATGTAAGAGAGAACTGTTTGTTGCAACAAAGCGATAATTCGCGAGCGCTGACATTTTTGAGTAGCTTCGACAAGCAATTCGAGCTTAGCCGACAGGCTATCCTTGTCGACTTCTTCCGGTTTGGCGATGAAAATTTTCTTGTTGCGAGTGGCACTAATGCCTTCTTCGGCGGTCAGCAATTCTTCATATAATTTTTCCCCCGGACGAATCCCGGTGTACTCGATTTTAATATCGCGGCCTTCTTGCAGACCTGCCAAGCGAATTAAATCCATTGCCAGATCGGCGATTTTTACAGGCTCGCCCATGTCCAATAAAAAGACTTCGCCGCCTTTTCCGTAGGAACCAGCCTGAATTACCAGTTTGCTTGCTTCGGGAATAGTCATGAAATAACGAATCATATTCGGATGTGTCACCGTTATCGGCCCGCCATGCTCGATCTGACGCTTAAAAAGGGGAATCACACTTCCGCGGCTTCCGAGGACGTTTCCGAATCTTACGGCGCAAAAGCGGGTGGAGCTGATTTTTGCGAAAGCTTTAAGCACCATTTCCGCCACGCGTTTCGATGCGCCCATCACGGATGTGGGGTTAACGGCTTTGTCCGTAGAAATCATTACGAAACGTTCAACTTGGTGTTCATGTGCCGCTCTGACTAGATTGAGAGTGCCTATGATATTGTTTTTCACGGCTTCTTCAGGGCTGAGCTCCATGAGCGGAACATGCTTGTGGGCGGCAGCGTGGAAGACGATATGCGGCTGATGCATCGCAAAAATGGCATTGATTTTAGCTTCATCTTTGACATCACCGATAATTGGGAAGAGAGCCATGCGGCCTTTATCTTTTATTTCCGAAAGTTCCTGGTGGATCTGATAAATGCTGTTTTCTCCTTGCCCCACCAATAAAAGAGCGCTCGGTTGAAAGGGTATGATTTGGCGGCAGATTTCACTGCCGATGCTTCCCCCGGCGCCTGTTATGAGAACAACTTTTCCGGTGATATATGCCGCGATCTCCGCCAAGTTGATTTCGGCCGGAGGGCGACGAAGCAAGTCTTCAACCGAGATTTCGCGGAGCTGCAAGCTCAGTAATTTTCCTTCCAAAAGATCCTGCATTCCCGGTAAGGTTTTAAATCGCACATTCGTGTCCCGGCAAATTCGCACGATTTCTCTAACAACCTCGCCCGAAGCCGAGGGAATCGCTATGACGATTTCTTCAACCTTCTTGTCTATGACAATCTGATGAAGATCTTTTCTGCTTCCTAAAACAGGAACTCCGTGAATTATCTGGCCCCACATTTTCGGCATATCATCCAAAAAACCGACGATTTCATAGGGAAGATTCTCGTTTCGTCTTATCTCACGTGCGACGCTTTCACCGCCTCGCCCGGCTCCGTAAATCAAAACACGTTTTGGAAAAAACTTGGCTTCTCCGTAAACCAGCGTTCTTATCGGTTCGAATTCGGCGAAGATCAAGAGAAGCCGTGGGATGGTTCGGGAAGTGCCGACCAAAAGAAGAACCATCATCCAATCCAGAATCAAAGTGGAAGATGTAAACTCGGGGTCCTGGCTGAAATACAAAATTGCGGATTTAAAGAGGGAAGAAACAGTCACCGCCGAAGATATGGCAACCATATCCGGGAATGAAATATAGCGCAACGAGCGATTGTAGAGGCCGAACATCCAGAAAATACATAGCGCGGTTGGAATGGCCACCGGAAGGAACCTTAAATAATGCCCGAGGTTCTCTATATTCGGATGCCCGAAACGAAGCCAAATGGCGGCTTGCAAGGAAAACGCCAAAAACAGTGTGTCCAACAAAACAAATATGATTTTTCTTAAACGAGTCATGAGGCTTTAAGAGGCTCCTCGGTATGCTTTATAACTTCATCGCGATTCAATACGATTCAACAGTAAATATCACACTGCGATAACAACACAGCTCCAACAATCTTTCGGTAACTTTTCTTCAACAGGCTTGCTACGCTCTTATCGGGACTGTTTAGCCAATCCGGACAGGGTACTCCTGACCCCGAAGATAATATCACATTTTTTCCGAAAAAGAAAAAAACTTAACAAAATTTTCATGGCAATCGCACGAAAAATCGACAAATTCCATTTATTGAGTCCTGCCTTTCGAAAACTCCTCAAGCCCGGCGGATTATGGCGCTGGCGCCTAATCCGCGCTATATCGTCCACGGATGGCGTAGATACCCGAAATACGCCTGGATGGCGTGCTTTTTCGGGTACCCGAAAACCGGCTTTCATTTTGCAGCTATCAATAGTTCACGGTGGATTACGCTTCGGCGATGACTTGCCAATCCCTCTCTCACGATCGGCTCTCGGTAATGATTTCATCAATTTCATGCAATTGCCCTGGCCAAAATTTGTTGTTTCAATCACTGATAGAACCCGACCATGATAAAGCGGGCCGGAAAAAAATTTCCGGCCCATTTTATTCCGGGGTTTATCTTGTCGTGTATCCGGTAGGTTCAACCTGTTCCGTAGGCGATTGCATGATTTTTACGACTTTTTTATATGCGAATTCATAACTGAAAATAAACCCAACCAAGCTGGTAATGATCACCAAGATGGTAGCCAACACTTTCATGATGACACCACCTCCTTCACCCCGGTGGCTCATTTATCGGCACAACTTGTTTTTTTGACAAGGGATAAATTATACAATTGACATTGGAAGTTACTCTTGGTACTATTTGCACGAATTAAATCCATTTCTCATGTTCAACCATGTCGGGATTACCCCGAAGGCTGGTGATGATGATAAATGTTGTTGAAAGAGGTGCTTCCTTGCTTCTTCAAAAGATTCTAACGGCTTTCATTTTCGTTATATTTTTGCAACCGATTTTCGCGCAAGATGTTGCCCTGACGCCTAGAGGGGAAGAAATACTCCGTCGTTTTGCACTCGCCGTCGCATCTTCGAGCCTAAAAATTCAGGCATTGCAACACGATTTGGAATCCGCGCGAAATCAGAAACTGAAATCTCAAACGCCTTTTGCGCCGGTCGTTTCAATTTCTGAATCCACCGCTAAGGCCGCCAACACCAGCTATAATTCATCCACGGGTCTTGATGAAGACTATTCAACCAGACGGCGCGGCACGGTTCTTACGCTTAAGCAAAGAACTCCGTTAGGCACGGGGCGATTCGACATCGAAAAATCGAATACCGACTACACCAGCGCGCAAACCACCTATTTTCGGTCGCGTTATTTTTCCCTCGAAACGGATCTTATCCGGCGGGCTTATAAGATCAATGCCTATGAGAAAAAACTAGGAAGAGGCGCTTATACTTCGGAAAAAGCCGGCGTTGACTCGCAAATGCTTGACATACTCATGGAAGCCTTCAGCAGCTTGTTCGATCGACTTATTGCCTATCAGAATCATCTGTTCAAAACGCGCAACATCTCTTTTTACAAAAATCTAGTGGAAGAAGCCGAAGTTAAATTGAAAAATGGCTTAGGCAGTGAACTCGACCTCAAACAAGCAAGAATGCGTTCGACTCTTGCCGAAACCGGTGTTGAAGAAAGTCGAATCAATCTGGATGAAGCCGATCGCAAGTTGGCGCTGTGTTTCGAAGGCTCTGGATGGGACACGACTCTCGCCAGTTTTACCTCGGAGGAAGTTGCCTCATCAGTTCCGGATGTTTTTGATGCCGCCGAACTTCTCACGCGAGGTATAAAAGCACGCCCCGATATTAGACTTCTGGATTCGCAACTGGAGAACCAGAAAATCACAACGGCTTTGGCCAGGGAAAACGCCAAACCCGATGTTGCTGCCTCCATTCGCTGGGGGCGCCAGGGCAGAGCCGCGGAACCTGATCTTGCCGATCAAATGCGTGATAAAAGTTGGGATTTTTTGGTTACATGGTCGACGACAATCGGACCTCGCCCTGAACGATTAGATAAAAAAATCGAATCTCAGAAGCTTGCTGCTTTAAAATTAAGACGAGATCAGGCGGAGGCGGCTGCGAAGAAAGCAATATCCGCAACCATTGAAAGAATTAAGTTTCACAAAAAGAATCTTCTTGATTTGAAAGACTCTTCCAGGTTGTCTGGAGAAGTCCTGGAAGGACAAAGATTGAATTTCCAGCTTGGAAAAATATCCTTGCTGGATTTGAACAGATACCAATCCGATTATGAAGAAGCTTGTCTTTCGGTCATTCGAGCGGAAAGTTCCCTCGTTTTGAGTTGGCTTCAACTCCTTTACGAAGTGGGGGAACTTCCAATGAAGTTCGGTATTAAGCAGGCTGACGAGCCGGGCGTACCTTTTGAAGACGTCGCGGCGAGCCGGTAGCATTTGTCGGAGATGATGAAAGCAGATAATTTATTGAAATATTCGGTTGATTCCGAGCGGATCGAATGTCACGGAAGATATTTATCTGTTCTTTTTCTCGCGCTCGTAATCTCTTGTTTACCGGTTTGTTACGGATGTTTTGGATCGGCGACGAATGACAATTCCTTGCCGCTGACTTACGATTTTCGAGCCGAGAAGAAAATCTCAAAGGTCGTTTTTTCCGGAATGATAGAAGCTTCTGAAACAACCTTGCTTTCATTGCGGGACGGTTGGGGAATCCTTAAATGGATGAAAACGGAAGGCAGCACGGTTGCATCCGGAGAACGGTGCGTTTCTATTGAAATGAATGATATCGCTGAACAGCTTCGTTACAATCAAAACGCGCTTGGCGACAGTCAAATTGCTTTAAAAAAAGAAGTGTTCAACGCACCCCTCGAAATTGCAAAGCAATCAGGCGACGTCGTGAAAAAGAAACAGGAATACCTTTTAAAGAAAGAAGAAAAGGCGTGGCTGTTGAAGGGCAAGCCTTCCGATGAACGCTGGAAAGCCCTTACTGACCTGGAAAAAGGCACCGTGGAACAAAGTCATGCAAAAAAAATGTATGAATTTCAGAAAAAAGTCTCGGATCGTGGTTTCGATAGCCCCTTTGCATTACGTCGCCAAGAAATTGACGTATTGGGGCGGGAAATCGAAGTCGATTACACGAAGCGGCTGTTGAAAGAGATGCAGGTCGGACCATTCCCGGAGGAGATTGTAAAATCCGATTACCAAATCGAAGTGGCTTCCGGTGAAACTTTTCTTGCTAAAAATCAGCTTCAAACGGCATCGGTGTCATGCGATATCAAGCAAAAAAGACTGGATTTCTCCGTCGAACTTTGTCTTGCCGATCTTCGAAAAGACACGGATCGCTTCAACCAGAGAGAAGTTTTCTCACCTGTAACCGGATTGATGATTTATCCGAACGTTTGGGGGGGGAAAATGGCGCCCGGCCAAGAAGTGTGGGAGGGTTTCACTTTCGCCAAAATCGTCGGTACGACAAGTTTTATTATCGAAGCGTCTGTTGATGAAACCCAATCTTCGTTATTGAACGCGGGTTGCTCGGCTGCCGTCATTTTGGATTCCCTTCCCGATCGAGTATTCCCCGGAAAAATCATAGTCGTCGGAAAAGCCCCGAAACGAAATCCCTTTCAAAGAGTCAAGAGCGATGTAAAGAAATTTCCGGTCCAGCTTGGAGTTGATTTGGCGTCTTTTCCCGTTAAATTGGGAATGAAATGCTCTGTCGCGGTAACAACAAAGGAAGGCGACGGGGTGTTCTTACCTAGAGATGCGTTGAAGATGGAAGGAGCTTCGGCTACCGTTAATCTGGTTGATAGATGGGGAATTTCAACTATTTCAGCGAACATCGAGCCTTTTGACTCAGACTACGTAAAATGGTTGAATCCGCCGGCCAGTGAAGGAACCGTTGTTTATTGATATGAGTATCTTGAAAATTTCGACGAATGCCAAGCGCAATATCAAACTGATTGTGCTTTACATTCCGCTTCTTTTTGCCTTGTTGGTCACGCTTGGGTGTGGTGACTCATCATCGTCTCCGAATTCGGCAGGAGTCGTTCGCAACGGTAAAAGCCTTAGAACTATCCATCGTGGGGTCTTGTGCGCTTCAAGCAAATTGAACATCGATTCTCCGATGGTCACCCAGGTACAAAGTCTTGTGAAAGACGGCAAAAAAGTCGAGATCGGAGATATAATTTGCCGACTGTCGATGACTGACAGAGAGGAAAAACTAGCGAAATTGGTGGGTGATTTGACTGCAAGAAAAATCGCCTATGAGAAAAACCGTGGGTTGGCTCCTTTTGCGGCTGCGGTGAATGCCGCAAAGGTTGCTTTGGCGCGTTTGGAAACGTTGAAAAAAGATGAGGAATATTTGGCCGAATACGAAGGCCGATCGTGGTTGAAGATTCTCGAAGAAGAGGAAAGCCAAAAGGTCAACAAGATGGAGCTCGACGTTTTAAAACGCAGGACGCAAGCTCAAGGGCGTCTTGAATCCAAAGGATTCGGAGCAAAAGTCGATTTGATGAATACGGAAAAGAGCCTGAAACTTATTGAATTCGATGCTTCATATTCCACCAAACTGCTGCCGTGGTTATTGGATAAATACGATGAAAAGCAGGTTTTTAAAGCCGACCAGGCTCGCCGGGAAGCATCAAACGCTCTTGATTTAGCTCTTTTGGAAGAAAAGACTCAGAACCTTATCGCTTCAGCCGAAATCGGTAACGCTTTGGAAAAAGTTGAAATGATGGCCAGCGAAGTAAGGCGAATCGAATCGGAAATTGCTTCTTCAACCATTCGCGCGGAGGTTTCAGGAATCGTTGTCAGAAACAAGACTTATACCGGTTCCGGGTGGGAAAAGGTTGCCGAGGGAAACAATGTTTATCCGGGAATCCCCTTTTTAAGCCTTTTAAATGTCGAGAAAATCGGAGTCGAGTTTCACGTCGATCAACGTTACAGTTCCGATATCACCGAAGGCTGGAAAATTCTTTTTCGCCCCGATTCCTATCCGGAATACCTGATTTTCGGAATAGCCACTCAGTGCGCGGTAATGGCGGTCGAAACGGAAATCGGCGATCCCACCGGGGAAAGAACCGTTGAAGTGAATGCTTTGCTTGATAAAACTTCGCCGTATCTCGTGTGCGGTTTCTCCGGAACCGCCGAACTCTTTCCGCCTTCCATTTCCGCATCCGATGCGGTTCCTGTTCACAAGATATCCGAAAAATCCATAGTCTTGCAAAAAAAACCGCTGAAACGAGAGCTGACGATTCCGGGCGAAGTTCAGGCATTGCAAAAAAGTTACGTGTCTCCCCCATACAACGCGAAGCTCTCATCGGTTCTCGAAGATGGTACAAAAGTCAAGAAAGGTGACAGCGTGGCGCAGATCGAAACGTCCGAGGTCGAAAAGAAACTGCGTGATTCAACGATCCAACTGCAAAACAAAACCGAGGAGCTCGAACTTTTGCGCCAAAAGAACCTGGTTGAATTGGCGAAATTCACGCGGAAAGTGACGATAAAATCCGGCGCGTTGCAGGTTGCCAAACTCGAACGCGATGTGTTGATGAAACGCCGGGATGAAGATGAAATCATAAATTTATCGAAAAGTATTGGCTTGATCGAATCGAAGCTCAAAATGTTGAGCGAATCCGCCGCCCTTGAGGCCGATCTGCAAAAACGGGGTCTCAAATCCGAATTGGATGTGCTTGCCGCGAAACTTGAAATCGCTAAAGTCAAAAAAGAGAAAATCGTGACCGAGCACAAGCTGGAATTGGAACAATCCGGTCCGACTCGAAGAAAGATCCGTCTTGCGCATTTAGCCGTTGAATCCGCCGAGGAAGACTTGAAACTTACTTCGATTGAGGAAGCGCAGGCCAGTTTTTCGGCCTTCATCGAGCAGCGCACCTTGGAAGCTGAAATCGAGAGAATAACCCGTGAAAAAATGGATTTCGAATCAAGAATTAAAAAAGCTGAAATAAAAAGCCCTCAAGACGGCGTCGTCATCCTTCCGGAAGTATGGAAAGAGGGTGATTTCAGCAAAGTCAAGGTCGGAGACCAAGTTCGCGGACAAATTCCATTCATGCACGTTGCCGACATGAACAGCCTGGAAATCCGCCTTGATGTTCCTGAAATGGATGTCAAATTTTTCAAGCCGGAAAAGATGGTAAAAATAACACTGAAATCCGCCGTGGGAAAAACTTTCGATGGATGGGTCAGCCGGATAGGTCTTGTCGCCGAATCGGACATTAGAAATCGTCAGGACTGCACGGTCGAGGTAATCATCTCGCTTAGCCCTCCGAAAGGTCCCAAGACGGAGATCGATCAGGCTTTCCGCCCCGGCGGAACCTGTGAAATAACAACTACGCTCTACGACGAGAAAGATGTGGTTTTCGTTCCCTATGATTTTGCTTTTCCCACGCGAATGGGACCGATGAGTTTCGGTGAAGACGGCAATCCTTTTGCGCTGCCGCTGCTGTATTCCGATGGATTGAGCGGTTATATCTTAACGGATGAAAACATGACAGGACGAAAAATTTTCGCACCGGCGGTCACGCAATGATCGAAACGCATTCCTTGAAAAAACATTTCATTATTCCCGAGGGTGAGATCAAAGCCGTTGACGGTATTACCGTGAAAATCGACAAGGGAGAATTTATCGCCGTAATGGGGCCGTCAGGTTCAGGTAAGTCTACTCTCCTTTATGTTCTTGGAGCAATGGATCGTCCGACTGAAGGCTGGATAGAAGTGGCCGGAAACCGTCTCGATCGTATGTCGGACTATGAATGTTCGCGTTTTCGAAACCGCGAACTGGGCTTCGTTTTTCAATCTTTTCATCTGTTGACGAGAATCGATATCGCGAGAAACGTCGAACTTCCAATGACCTATGCCGGCGTGCCTTTATTGAAAAGGAAAGCTCGTGCCGAATCTCTTTTGAAGGCCCTCGGTCTCGGTGAAAAACTTAAGCGTTATCCGCCGGAATTGTCCGGTGGACAAAGCCAGCGTGCAGCTATCGCTAGAGCTTTGGTGAACGGTCCCAAGCTTCTTTTGGCCGATGAACCCACCGGAAATCTCGATTCCCGAACCGGATTGGAGGTCATGGCGATTTTTCAAGGATTGAATAGCCGCGGAATGACTGTATTAATGGTGACCCACGATGAAACGATGGCTCAACATGCAAAACGCATATTGCGGATGCGCGACGGTTTGCTGGTTTCCGATGAAAAGGTGCCCGGCCAAATCAAGTCGCCTCTTCCCCCGGGAATGGATCTCTCCATTTTGGATTCGCCGATATGAACTTTTTCGAACAGATTAAATCGGGTCTTAGCGGACTTCTCGATCATCCGTTTCGCACTTTCCTGACGACACTCGGAATTGTTTTCGGCGTTGCCGCGGTAATTTCCATGGTTTCCATCGGAGCGGGCGCTGAACGTGAAGCCATCGAAGAGTTAAAACGTTTCGGAACCAACAGCATCAGGGTGCAATCGATCAAGATCGAAGGGGAAAGGCTTAAAGAAGCCATAAAAAAACTGGCGCGTGGTCTATCGAGGCAAGATGCCGAATACCTGCTGAATATCTGTCCTTTTCTGGAAATGGCCGTTCCTGAAAAAGTGACGGATGAAAAATTTTACTGCTTTGGGAAAAAACCCATGGCTGCGGTTGTCGGAGTCGGGCCCGGATTCTTATCGGTTTCCAAACTCGAAGTGGAAAAAGGCTTTTTCTTCGACAAGGAAGATGATGATTCTTGTTCTCCCTTGGCTGTTTTAGGCTACGGGATCGCCAAGGAAGTCTTCGGCGACGTCGATCCGATTGGTGAGATAGCTCAGATCGGTCGCAGCCGATTCAAAATAATCGGAGTAATGAAAGAACAGACGAAGGGAAAAGGCAAGCTTGCGATTAAAAGTCGCGACCACGACCGAGATGTTTATATTCCCCTAACAACCTTGAAAGAGAGGATTTTTAAATATCCGTTTGAAGACAAAGACCTTTACCACGATGTTACGGGACTTTGGTTGACGGTTAAAGACGGTTATGATTTGCCGAAGGTTCGCGATACCGTAATGAGAATTTTAAAACGGCGGCATCGCGATGTTGATGATCTTGAAGCGTTGGTTCCGCTTGAACTTCTCCAACAAAGCCAAAAAACACAGAAACTTTTCAATCTTGTAATGGCATTGATTGCAGGAATTTCTCTGCTCGTCGGAGGCATCGGTATCATGAACATCATGCTGGCGTCCGTAAACGAGCGCACTCGGGAAATCGGAGTTCGCAGGGCTCTGGGAGCAGCAAAGCGCGATATCGTCATTCAATTTTTGGGGGAATCGGCTTTGATTAGTCTTCTGGGAGGTTTGTTGGGCATTCTGGTAGGAGTCGGCCTTTCACTCGGCATATCGTATTATACCGGCTGGACAACGGTAATACCTGTGAGTTCCGTATTCCTTGCTTTTTTCGTGTCGATTTCCGTGGGAATTCTATTCGGCCTATTTCCTGCTGTGAAAGCCGCCAAACTCGATCCCGTAACCGCGCTACGCTACGAATAAACCCTGAAATAAATTATGCTTGACTCTCGACGGAATTTTCGATAGAATTAGCCTGTTCTTGGGGCTGTGGCGCAGCTGGGAGCGCGCTTGAATGGCATTCAAGAGGCCACGGGTTCGATCCCCGTCAGCTCCACCGATGATAGATCCGGGGAAGTCCCCGAACATACAGAAGACCCGCTGATGAAGCGGGTTTTTTGCTTTGGGTTGGTTTTTACCGTCAAACGACCAATCTTTCGCAAGGTTTTCTGGCTATCCTTCACATAGCCGGTTTAACGGCCTTCTGGATCTTTTTGATACCAATTACGCTGGTTTTTTCTCAAAAGGCAGCAAATTTATTTTTGAGGAGAATTGCTGAAATTGGTTGCGATTCACATCCGGAAGAGAAAATTCAAGGTTGTTTTCCGGCATATCTTAAAATTGACTCATGAAAAGGTGAAAAGCTTTTCTTGCCTCGGTTATTTGGTGGTTTTTTCGATCGTTTGACGGTATGCCCTTTTCTTCGCCAAAAAGTGCAAAGTTGGCATTTATCGGCGTAAAGCTCTTATGCCCTTTGAAGGTTATATAATTAATAAGGGCGCCGAACATAGATTGCACAGGCGGAACCACAAGTGTTTTTCCCAAAGCCATTCTTGCCGCATTTAAGCCGGCGAGAAGACCCATCGCCGTGGATTCCGTATAACCTTCAACACCCGTGATTTGCCCAGCGATAAACCAGTCGGGATGATCTTTTACTTGAAGGGTTGGAGTAAGAATCTTCGGCGAATTGAGATAAGCATTTTGATGCATTTGTCCTAATCGGACGAAACGGGCGTTTTTAAGAGCGGGAATCATCCTCAAGACACGTTCTTGTTCGGTATGTTTCAAATTGGTTTGAAACCCGATCAGATTATACAGACTCGACAAAAGATTGTCTTGTCTTAGTTGAACGACCGCATATGGGCGCCTTTTCGTTTTGGGGTCAATCAATCCGACCGGTTTCATTGGGCCGAATCGTAAAGATTCGCTGCCGGTGGAAGCGATTTCCTCAATGGGCTGGCAGGCGCTGAAAAAGTTTTTTCGCGCTTTCTTTTCGAATTCGGGTAATTCTATTCTCTCCGCTTCCAAAAGCTGTTTAACGAAATTATCATATTCTTCTTTATTGAGGGAGCAATTTATGTGATCGCCTTTCCCGATGTCGCCGTATCTATCACCCTTGAAGGCGCAATTCATATCCACGGAGTCGGCTGAGACGATCGGGGCTATTGCGTCAAAAAAATTAAGTTGCTTCATTCCGAAACTTTTTCCCAAGAAACTCAACATATTCAAAGAAGTCAATGGCCCGGTAGCTACGATGACGACACCTTCACTCGGCAAGTCGATCGCTTCTTCGTTGATGAACGTAACATGACTGTGCCCTTTTATATAGCGCGTAATTTCCCTGGCAAAAGCTTCACGGTCAACCGCAAGCGCATTCCCTGCCGGTACGCGGTATTTGTATGCGACATCCAAAACGTAACTGCCTAGGGCTCTTAATTCTTCCTTCAGCAAGCCCGATGCTCTATCGGGTAAGTTGCTGCCAAGGGAATTGCTGCAAACCAACTCCGCCAAAGAATCAGTTCGATGCGCACCGCTATGCTGTTGAGGTCGCATTTCAATAAGCTTAACGGGTATACCCCGCCGCACAAGCTGAAATGTTGCCTCGGCTCCCGAAAGGCCTGCTCCGATGATCGTAACCGGCGAAGGATTAAGTTTCTTGGGCACTATTGTTTCCTTCTTCTTTCTGGGAATCGTCCGATAAAAGTTTGAATCCGCATTCCTTGGCCGAGCATTTTTTATACGTTCCCAATTTCTTTGTCGAGTGCCACACAAGGGGAGTTCGACATTGCGGACATAACTCACCGGTAGGTTTTTCCCAAGTGGTCATTTTGCACTCCGGGTATTTTGAGCATCCATAAAACAGTCGGTGTTTTTTGGATTTCTTTTGAACGATTACTCCTGAGCACCCATCAATTGGGCATTTGATTCCGATATCCTGTAGGATTTTTTTTGTCGTCTTGCATTCCGGATATTTTGAACAAGCAATGAATTTCCCAAAGCGGCCTTTTTTAATTACCATAGGCGCGCCGCAAGTCTCACAAACATACTCCGTCGTGTCGGGGTCGGGTGGTGTTTCAGCCTTGATTTTATCAAGGATTTCACGCAACTTCACGGGAGTTTCCTTTACTCCGTTGGCAAAAAGTAAAATTTCTTCCGGAATATTTTCCGTGGATTTGCATTCGGGATAGCCTGAACACGCTAAAAATTTTCCGGTTCTTCCAAGTTTGACTATCATGGGACGGCCACATTTGGAGCAAATACAATCGGATTCTACCCGCGCCTTCTGCATTTCGGTCTCAGCCTTCTTAAGGTCTTTCATGAATGGTTCATAAAAATCTTTGAGTATTTTGACCCAATCTTTATTGCCTTCTTCGATTTCATCAAGATAGGTTTCCATTACGGCGGTAAAACGCGGGTTAATTATGTCGGTAAAACCGGATGTAAGTATTTGCGTTGTTAAGAAAGCGGCATCTGAAGGATGGAATTTTCCGTCGACTTTCTTTACATAACCTCTTTGTTGTATTGTTTCGATGATCGCCGCATAGGTACTGGGGCGGCCGATACCTTCCTTTTCAAGGGTCTTGATAAGCATGGATTCAGTGAATCTGGGAGGTGGAGATGTAAAATTCTGCTTGGGGGTTATTGAATCCAGTTCAAGTTTTTGGTCCTTTTTGAGATTGGGAAGGCGTGTTTTATCATTGCTCTCATCGGTATGGCCGTTATCGCTGTTGGTCTCTTCCGATTGTGTTTCGGTGTAAAGGGTGGTAAAGCCGTCGAAAGTAAGAGTTGTTCCGCTGGTTTGAAGAAGATGACGACCGCTGCTGATATCGATGGTCAATACTTCGAATTGGGCTTCCGCCATTTGGGAGGCGACGAATCTTCGCCAAATCAACGTGTAAAGCTTCAAAGCTTCATTGGAAAGATTGCGCGAAAGGCTGTCGGGTGTGCGCCAAACGGAGGTGGGACGTATGGCTTCATGGGCATCTTGAGCCTCTTTACGGGATTTATAAAGTCTCGGAGTGGGAAGGGAATATTTCTCTCCGAACTCCTTTAATATGAAAGCGCGGGATTCGTTGAGCCCCTCGGACGATACGCGGACGGAGTCGGTTCTCATATAGGTGATCAAGCCTACGGGACCTTCGGACCCCAGCTCAATGCCTTCATAAAGTTTTTGGGCGATGGACATGGTTCGTTTGGAAGTAAAAGAAAATCTTTGGGAGGCTTCCTGTTGTAGTGTGCTTGTGATAAACGGCGGAGACGGTGTTTGTTTTTTGATGCGTTTGTTAACTGAGGAAACGATGAGTTCGGAATTCTTAATCTCATTTAATGTTTCCATTGCGGTTTTTTCATCGGATATGACGGGCTTTTTGCCGTCGGTTTTAACCAACTTTACCGGAAAGCATTTCTTTGCCGTGAACTCCACAAGTGCATCGATTGTCCAATATTCCAGGGGCTGGAAAGATAGTATTTCTTTTTCACGTTCGCAAATAAATAGAACCGCTACCGACTGGACTCTTCCTGCGGACAATCCCAGACTGACTTTTTTCCAAAGAAGCGGAGAGAGTCTGTAACCGACGAGGCGATCCAGAATTCTTCGTGATTGCTGGGCGTTTACAAGGTTCAAATTAATCGGTCGCGGGTTATCAAGAGCCTGTAAAACCTCTTCCTTGGTAATCGAGTTGAACGTAACCCTGCACAATGCCGTGGGATCGATATTCAAAACATTGGCTAAATGCCAACTGATCGCTTCTCCTTCACGATCGGGATCGGGGGCAAGATAGACCAGCTTGGCGTCCTTTGCCAGTTCCATCAGTTTCCGTATGACGTCTTCTCTCTCTTCTACGACGCGAAATGCCGGAACGAAGCCATTTTCAGAATCAACTCCCAATCTTGATTCCGGAAGATCCACGATGTGACCTTTACTGGCTTCAATAATAAAATCCTTTCCCAGAAATTTTGATAGGGTTTTGATTTTACCGGGAGACTCAACTATCAGAAGGTTCTTTGCCAAATTATTTCTCCAGGAAGTGTCGAAATTATCGGATGTTTTAACAAAAGCGTATTGTTAACATCTTGGGTGTTCAATTGATAAAAAACGGCCGGTCAACTTTTTCGCTGAGAATAAGATTGGAACCGACTGATGGATTAGGATCGCTCATGTAAAGCAGTAACTCGAGTCGCGATGGACTGACATCCCGAAGGTCGTTTTTCCATAGGAATTCCATGACTCGTTCGAAATGCGTCGGACTGATTCTACCGCTCTGAAGCAAATCAAGAAGCATTTTTTGAGATTCTTTGGTTAATCTCAAGGCTTCGGACGCATGCAATTGACGAATTCCCGAAGGTCGGTTGGAATCACCGTCTGAAGACGATTTGGGCCCGGCGTCCTTGGCTTGGAAGGCAACCATCATTGCTATCCATTTCATCGCCGTATCAATGTCTTCCATTTTATAGCCCTTTTTGACCAGCATTTCGACAACCGGTGAATCGGGAGTCAATGGTTGTCCGTTCGTTTCTATTTTCTTGACCACGAAAGACATGATTTTCATGATGTTTGAAAGCGCGCTGTTGTTTTTGTTCATTATATTACCTCCCTAGCGGGGGTTTAATTTTAGATTGATAGTAATTTCCCGGAAATTTAATGAGGATGTCTCTCATCTCGAGAGTTAAAAGCAATGAAAATAAATGACTGCGGTCCCATCGGCCGTCTATTAGGAGTTCGTCAAGTGAGACGGGGGCGTTTGCCAATGCCTTTACGAGGCATGATTCCTCTTCATTTAGATCCGGCGTGTCGTCGATTGAGGCTGCTGTGTTTTGAGGAATAAGATGGGAGTAATAATCTATGATTTCTTTCGGTGAAGCCGCCAATTGAGCTCCGTCTTTCAGTAGCGCCAATGTTCCCTGGGAAAGATCGGAACGGATTGAACCCGGTACGGCAAACACATCACGATCTTGTTCGGCCGAAAGTCTTGCGGTTATAAGCGAACCGCTTCTGGCGGTGGCTTCAACGACAAGAGTTCCGACGCACATCCCCGAAATAAGACGATTGCGGATCGGAAAGTGCCATGGTTTGGCGGGAGTACCGGGTGAAAATTCCGAAATCAAGGCTCCGGTAGAAAGAATCTCTTGGCGGATTTTCCGGTTACCGGTGGGGTAAACTATGTCGACACCGCAACCAAGCACGCCGATAGTATTTCCATGTGCTTCCAATGCTCCTTTGTGGGCGAAGGTGTCGATTCCCAAGGCTAAACCGCTTACGATAACGAAGCCGGCTTTCGCAAGCTCATACGCAAAATCCTTGGCGATATCAAAACCTAATTGCGTACCGTTCCGAGCGCCGACTATCGCCAGATGTGGGCGGTCGTCCCGTGCCAATTTTCCCATTACAAAAAGAACAATCGGAGAATCGGGAATTTGCCTCAATAATTGGGGATAATCAGGATCGTTGAAAGTTACAAGTGAAATACCTTTTTTATCCAGGATTTCGGGGTCGCAAATCGGTAGCGAATTTTTCGCTTCCGCAAGGAATCTATCAAGTCGAGAAATATTCCATCCTTTGATTTTCGCCAATTTGCCGCGATCGGCTTGAAAAACGGCTTGCGGCGAGGCAAATTCCTTGATTAAACCGGCTTTAACGGTTTCACCGATCCAGCTTATCCCGGCAAGCCGCAACCAATCGACTCGCGGGTCGCGGGAACCGGCAGTCATTTCAAGCATCAGACAAAGGCTCCTGCGGATTTCGAATTTTTTTGATCACTTTTTGGCACCAGAAAACCGTTGTTTCATCCGTCGATGTAGCGGCTTCCGCAAGAGCCGGTAGAATTGCCAAGCCTGCTCCGCAAAGTGCCTCGGCGGCCATGGTTTTCCACGCAGCCATTTCGTGTTTGAAAAGCTCGATGAAGACGAGCGGTGTTTTTTGCGCAATCACGACCAACTGTCTGCGGACGGTGCGAATTTCCTTCTCATCTTTACATCTTGTAAGATGATCCATCAGGATGTTTATGCCCTCCGGCTTTCCATGTTCGGCCAGTGCGATCATCGCCGCGGCTCGAACGGAGTAGGAACGGTCTTTTAGGGCTTCAGAAAGCATGGTATGCGCCTTCAAACCTGGGAATTTTCCCAAGGCTTCGGCCGCCGACTGCCTGACTTTATCATCCGGATCTTCCATAAGTATGACAAGCAGGTCTACCCCTTTTTCTTCATGCATTTCACCTAGCGCGATGGCAGAATTTCGTCTCAGCATAGGATCTTCACTTTCTATGCTTTTTTTTATGGTCTCGAAAACCTTGCTTCCCAGTTTTTGAAAGGCTTTGACGATGTTTCTGTGAACTTCCGTGTTGCGATCCGCCAAACTCTTTATTAAGGGAATTACGGCTCGAGGATCGCCGATTTTACCCAAAGAGATGGCGGCATAGGTGCGAACCCATTCACTGTCATCCCGCAACGCCGAAATCAGGTTGTCGGTGCTTGCAGGATCGCCTATCATTCCGAGTGCTTGACAGGCGCACAGACGAAGTTCGGTATCGCCGTTGCGGATGCTTTCATGGATCTGATCAAGATGCATTTTGCCTGTTTTTTCAAGGATTTGCCCGATCCAATAACGGATGTCTTCATTATCATTGGACATATTGCGAAGAAGCTGTTCAATGCTTATGATTTCAAGTTTGCAGATGCTTTCGGAAGCGATTTTGCGTACGCTCCATGACGGGTCAGCCAATGATTTTATCAAATCCCGTACTACCGCAGAATTTGTGGATGTTCCCAGTGCTTTCGCGGCAAAAAATCGTATATTCTTGTTCTTATCGGATAAAGCCTTAACCAAGTAAGGCATTCCGGGTTCACCTATTGACTCCAATATGCGCGTAACCCAATAACGCACGTCATCATTGGGGCTCGAAAGAGCTTCGGCGATGCGGTCGACGCCTTTTTCACCGATCTCGGTTAAAGCATATGCGCAACTTTGGCGTACGTTCCATGAGTTGTCGGAAAGCCCCTCTATGAGAACCGGAACGGCTTTGGGGTTACCGATTTCTCCGAGGCTGGCGGCCGCAAAAGCCATGACCTCAGGCTTTCGCGCATGGAATAACCTTATCAAGGGCTCGACTACTTTTGAGCCGAGCTTGACCATGCCCTTTCTTATCAGATATCTCTGATTGTTGTCGATCGACTCGATGTCGTCAAATAAGCGATTCAGGGCGCGATCTCCGATGCGGACCAAAGCGGTAAGGCATCCGTCTCTGATGTCTTCATTAGGTTCTATGAGAGATTCGATGAGTTGATCGATAGCGTTGTCGCCGATTTCGGACAGCGCCTGCATGGCGCTTTTGCGGATTGTCCAATCCGGGTCGGCGAGAGATTCGATCAATACCTTGATTACTCTTTTGTCTCCCGATTCTCCCAGTGCGGCGGCGATGACGTAACGAAGCTGCTTACTTCCGGTTCGCAAGGTTTCGAGGAGGATTTTCTGTGCCTTCGCGCCTAATTTTCCAAGACTTTTGATGGCCCAAAACCTGACGTCTTCATCAGGCGTTTTGGTCATAATTTGTTCGATCGCCGGTATGACTTCATCGCCGTATTTGACGAGAGCATCTGAGGCTGCTTTCCTTACCGGCCATTTCTCGTCGCCCAATGATTTAAGAAGTGCCGGGATGCCCTGAGGTTCACGGATTTCTCCTAGGGCCATACAGGCAAAGTATCTTACGTCGTGATTAGAACTTTTCAATGCCCTCAAAATAGCCGGTGCGCCCTTGTTCCCTAATCGTGTAAGGACTTGAAGAGACCAATGTTGTATGTCTTCGCTGTATGAATTCAACGCTGCCGATAATGCCGGAATAGCTTTTTCCTGATAGGAAAATATCAAATCCGAGGCGGTTTTTCTCACTATCCAGTTTTCGTCACTCAAGGAATTGATTAAAAACTGAAGCAAGGCGTCGTCTTGAACTCGCCCGACTTCAAGTAATACTTCCAGCTTGCGTTCTTTCGAAGCAAGTTGAAATGATTCGATAAGTTTTTGCGTGTATGGATCCATGCTGAAACAATATATATAACGATCATATCTCCTCAAGTCAATCAGAATCGTTATAGTACCGGTTTAATATTTTTTTATGATCGATTTCAAAATTCATCAATCGATTATCTTGTCTCGATATGATTCGGTTCGAGCCCGTTAGAAAATAACCGGATTGTCTAGTTGTTTTCTTACGGGCTCTTATGGGTGGAAATCCCGGAAATTCGTTACAGTTATTTTCCAACAAGGCCTTAATTAATAATCGCCACACAAATAGCATTGGGGAAAAGTTTCATGTATCATGTAGTCATGCTGGATATTATCATGACCATAGGGCCGGTCTCGGAACGACCTGACACTATTGAGTTGATGCTCGAAGTTGCCACGAGATTTCGGATTAATATCGCGCATCTCGATTCACAACATCTGCAACGGATACTTTCATCTTTGGAAGAGCATTATCGAGCCTTTGGAAGAATTACTCCCGTAGTTATCGATCTTCAGGGTGCAAAAATAAGAATCGGTAAATACCCTCGGGTTACGGAAATTCCTTCGGTTGTCGATCTCGTTTTGGCAGGCATTTCCAATGATGCGACGGTTATTCCGGTTCCGCATGAAAGCGTTTTTCTGATGACCCAAATAGGTGATACGATTTGTTTGAATGACGGCAAAGTCGTATTGAAAATTATCGATAAAATCGGTCCCGTTAGAATGCGCGCCGAATGTATGCAAAATGGCGAGCTTGGATCGGCCAAAGGCTTGAATTCGGTTGATCATGTCTTTGCATTGGCTCGAATGACGGAGGTTGATTCTGAAGCCGTTAAGATCGGCAACGAGTATCCTTTTGTCGAATATGCCGTTTCATTCGTTGGAGACGGATCGGAAGCCGGTTTTTTCCGGCCTTTTACCGGGCATCACCGCCTTATCGCTAAAATCGAGCGTCGTGTTGCAATGGAAAACTTGATAAATATCGACGATAATTTTGATGAACTTTGGTTGTGTCGCGGAGATCTTGGGGCTGAGGTCGGCTGGAGAGATCTCGGTGTGTTGCAGAATACTTTCGTCAAAGCTTTCCCCTTATTGCATCGACCGAAAATTCTCGCCGGAGAAGTCTTGGGGTCGATGGTTTCATCACCATTGCCCTCCCGCAGTGAAATGGTCCACCTTTATGATATTTTGCAGTCTGGTTTCGACGGCATTGTTCTTTCCGATGAAACGGCTTGCGGAGTTCATCTTTCCGATGTGATCAGGTTTTTACGGGAATATTTACGGATTTCTTGAGCGATTACGGCAACTTTGCGTGTAACAAACTATTGCTGCAATGATTATGATTGATGAAGTTGCTTAAAACAAATAATTGGTCTATCTTTCGACTGAGCAGCGAGTTTTTTTCCAATTTCAGGAAGTATCATGGAACTGTTATCACCGCAAATCCTGTTGATCCACACTTCATCGCAGCCTAGCACACGTTACGGCGCCCTCGTGAAGGCGGCGGGAAGAACGGCTCCCTTGGGAATAGCTTGCCTGGCGGCTACATTTCCCGATCAGATTGGTTGGATGGATTTGCGGATGCATTTTCCCGAACCCGGCCATTTCGAAGATATTTCCCGCTCTCGCTTAAAAGCCTGCCTGGTGCAACCCGCCTCTGACTGGTCCGTCGAGCATTCATGCATTTTTTTACGAAACCTTAGATTCGTTTTTCCCAATACGGTTTTGGCAATCAGCGGTCAATCCGCTGAATCATGTGTCAAAGATTGGGACCTGACGATATTCGGCACCGGCTATTCATTCGCTACGAAAATATTGAGCGGGGAAAAAATTTCATCGAAACAATTCAATTCTCTCAACGAAGATCTGCTTAATTCGTTGTCGGTTCCAAGCGAGCCGTTGATGGATAGATACGGTTATGCGGCATCGATTGAGAAATGGGATTCGGCTAAAACCATATCGGTATACCAACCTTGGCTTGGAATCAGCGATCGATCACGGGAAGTATTTGGGCAACCCACATCGATATTTTTATCGAACCTGGTTCCGTGGCTGAACAAGTCGGGTTATTATGAAATCTGCTTTGAAGGCGCGGGAATGAGTTATAAGAGATTCGACCTTATTAGACAGATATGTCATGGAGAGGAACTGCCTTTTTCCATAATGATCGAGGCTTCGGAAGACTCTGATAAATATCGTTTTACTTTGCCTTCGACATTAAAACGTGTTTGGTTGCGATTTCCGCCGGATATTACGAACTTGAGTCAAATTGAAAAGACGCTTGAAGAGCTGAAGAAATGTAATATTTCCGTGGGTTTGCGACTGGATAAAAACATTAATGAAGCTGTATTGAATTCTTCTATAATTAATAATGCGGATCAACTTTCCATAGAAAATCCGGCAAGCTGGCAGCGGAATATGTTAAGAAAACTTTTGATCGATATATATTGGCGGAGAGGAAATTTTGTCAGGCATCTTTGGGGTATAAAATCATTGGGAGAGCTTACGCGCCTTTTGCGCGGTGCCTACGGATTATTGGAAATGGCTTTGGATTTCTCATAAGGAAAGAGAGAGCGTCATGAAAATTTTATTGATTCACGGTCCGAATTTGAACAATCTCGGACAACGGGAGCCGGGCATCTATGGGAATGAATCCTTCGCAAGTTTGAATGAGAGACTTGGTAATTTCGCGGTGAAACGCGGCTGTCGTTTGGATATTTTTCAGTCAAATCATGAAGGCGGCTTGATTGACAAAATTCAAGAGACTAATGATGTTAACGGCATGATCATCAATCCTGGAGGACTTTCTCATACCAGCGTCAGTCTTCGGGATTGCCTTGCAAGTGTTTCAGTTCCAGTCATTGAAGTGCATATTTCCAACATATATGCGCGAGAGGAATTTCGGCAAAAGTCGCTGATTTCTCCGGTGGTGAAAGGAGTTGTTTCCGGTCTGGGAACCGAAGGTTATTTTCTTGCTCTGGGATTTTTACTTCAGCGCGAAACCCCGCTTGCTAAGAGCCTGTAAGAAAATGAAAACCGGTTTTCGGGTACCCGAAAAAGCGCGCCATCCGGGCGCATTTCGGGTATATACGCCATCCCTGGGTGATATAGGGCGGATTAGGCGCCGGCGCCGTAAGCCGCCGAGCTTGAGGAGTTTTCGAAAGCCAGGACCTCACTTGTTATCTTTCAAAGGCTCAGATAGTATAATTTTTGTGTAGAATCATAAGAGGATCTTTCCTTGAATATGCTTCGAAAAGATAAAAAGGCCACTGAGTGAATAGCTGTTTTCCACAGATGGAATTGCTTGCACCCGCGGGAGATCGCAACTGCCTGAAAGCGGCGCTTATGGCTGGTGCCGATGCGGTTTATCTTGGAGGAAAATATTTCGGCGCCCGCGCTTTTGCCCAAAACTTCGATGAAAGCGACCTGTGGTGGGCGCGTCGAGTTACTTACTCGTTGAATAGAAAATTATATATCACACTGAATACCTTGGTTTTTGATGAGGAATGGTCTTTCTTGGAAAAATGCCTTGATTTTTATGAAAGTCTTGCGCCTGATGCGCTGATTCTCCAAGATTTAGGTGTCGCCTTGGCATTGGCTAAGAGAGGATCTTCCATCGCTCGGCATTTCAGCACTCAAGGAGCTTGGAACGGCTTGGGCGGAATCGATGAACTTCGAGATCTGGGGATAAGCCGAATAATACTTCCTCGTGAAATGTCGCTTGTTGAGATCAAGGAGCTGATGATCCGGTCGCCTTTTGCACTGGAGGTTTTTGTTCATGGAGCCATGTGCTACAGCATTTCCGGAAGGTGCTTCTGGAGCGTTGCTTTGGGAAACCGCTCGGGAAATCGTGGAACTTGCGCTCAACCTTGTCGGAAACCTTATCGCGTCGAAGAATTTGACGGACCGTCGTGGCCTTTCAGCCCCAGAGATTTGAGGTTGTATAATAGAATTAGCGAACTAAAGCAAATGAAGATCTCGGCTCTAAAAATAGAAGGGCGCATGAAAGGTCCGGATTATGTTTATCAAGTCGTTCGCACTTATAGAGATATCATTGATGAGAAACCGTTGACTCAAGAACGAGAGGCAGCTCTTTCCGACGTATTTACGCGGCCGTTTCACGAAGGATTTATTGACGGAGTGCCTGAAGGAGAATGGACCACCTCCGAGCAACCCGGAAGAGAAGGCCGTCCGATAGGTAATTTTATCAACCGTAGAAAAAACGGTCTCTCGGAAATTTACTCGAAAAGCATCATCAATTCCGGTGATGGATTGGCTTGGAATATCGCGGGTCAAAAACATGGGACTCGTATTACTTATGTCGAACCCGTTGGCAATAAACCCGGACATTATCTTGTCAGAGGAATTCCCGAAGATCTTGCCCCTCGAACGGAATTGTTTAGAACCTCCCTTTCTCGAGAAGAAACATGGGAACTTGAATGGAAGAGAGAATGGGAAAGGTTTCCCATCGACTTGTTTTGGTCGGGAAACGAAGGCCAATCTCTGGCCGTTGAAACAACACTCAAAAACCGCGCTATAAGATTGATAACGCGGGAAGTATTGTCGATTGCTCTCCGAAAGGGCTTGGAAAGTGGTCCCATCGATGAACGGTTTCGTCTTTTAGGTGAAAATTTTCTGGTAAAAAGAAATGTTACGAAAGCTCTTGGGAAAGGGCTTTTTGTATCACCGGTGGAATTGAAAAAACTTAAGAAGGCGCTTCTTGAAGCTTTGATTCAAGTTGAAATAATGCCGTCGATCGCGAACGGCTCTCTTGCAAAAACAGCGTCGATGCCGACTTTTGTTGATAGAGAGAAAAAAAAATCTTCGCGACCGGAATTTTTGATCAGAATATGGAACAAGGCTTTTCCATTTCTCAAAGGCCTGAAGCCCGATGCCTGGATTGTGCCTTTTGAAGGGGAGAATTTGAAAATTCCTTCATTGCCGGGTGAAATTCGATTCTGGCTTCCGCCTCTTACTAATATGGATCAAATCGGGAAAATCGTAAAGTCGCTGGAAAAATTACCGACGCAAGAATTTCTTTGCCTGGGTTGGGAGGCTTTCGAGCTGGCAAAATTGCTTCCCCAGCATAAATTTCGATTGGATTGGTGTTTTAACCTTACGAATAGTCACGCTCTGGATTTTGTTGCTTCCCGAAATCTTGGAACCACTTGCTCGCGTGAATGGCCTCGACGAAATCATTTTTCCAAAGAAAACAATACGGTTTGGACAATTTCCTGGAATCCGCTTGTTTCGTTTAGCCGCTTTCCTCCCCGGCTTCCTTTGAATAAAATTATAACCAATCCTCATAAGGATCGCTTTTTTCTCAAGGAACTTAGGAACGGCATTTATGGATTATTTCTTGTAGACAAACCGACGACTTTTCATATTCCTCAGGGAGTTTCAATACAACTGGATCTTGCCATCGGACCACATGAGAGCCCTGTTAAAATTGCCGGCGAATTGGAAAAGCTCGTCGGTTTCTTCAAGCCGAAACCGATAGAAATAGAAAAATATTAATCCGACTTTTACCCGTTTGTCTCAAATTTTTCTTTTGTACAAATAGCGCTAATAATTGGTTCTGCCTAAAAGAGCAAAAAACCCTCCACCGCGATGAAGGGTTTTTTGCGTTTCAAAACTTTATGTGTTGACGAAACCTTGTCCTGATGGCTTTATGGTAAGCACCGGGCAATTGGCTTTTCTCGCCACTTCGTAGGAAGTTCCTCCAAGCCATGCGTCCATATATCCGGATTGTCCGTGGGCGCCCATTATTATCAGTTCAATTTCCTTTTCTTTGGAATATTCAAGGATGGCCTCGAAAACCAAGCCGCCTCTGACGGCACGAACGACGTCGAAATCCTTGAAAAGATTTTGCGTAAACTCGTCGAGTTTCTTTGATTGCTCTTGTTCCCATTCCTTCATTACATGCAGCGGGTCATCCAGATTTCCGGGATGCAAGGCTTCTTCCTCGATAACGTGTATTATATGAACTTGAGATGCAAATTCGAGAGCGAATGAAGCTGCATATTTCATTGCCAGCTGAGAACCATCCGAAAAATCAACCGGTACGAGAATTTTTTTAATATTTATCATCTGAGAACCTTTCACTCAAATTTTTCAAAATAATACTTATCCCCGTGTTGCGGGTCAACTTATTTTATCCAACAAGGTGTGCGTCCTTCGACGAGTGTTTTCGTGTCAAGGCCATTGGATCGACTTATTCCGATTTTTTCACCAATCTGATAAGTTATCCAATAATTCGTGGGTGAAAGAGCCGGATACATTCCTCGAATCAAAGGTCGATGGAAACTTCTTTTATCGAGATCCAGATATTCCAGTTCGTTGTTTCCATAACGATCGGTTATGAATACAAGGTTTTTTCCGTCTTTGGTAAAAGTCGGAAACGACTCGTTGACTCCTTTGGTTTTTGTAATTCTTATAATTCCTTGAGCCATCGTGGAAATTAGCCATAAATCGTTTGTGCCGTCATCTGCCAAGGCCGAGATTGCTATCCAATCACCTTGCGAAGACCAATCTGCTCCGGTAACCTTCAGTTTCTCCGAAATCTTGGTGGAACGACGGTTTTCAATGCTGTAGGAATATAATTCCGCATTTTTGTCGCAAGTCGTATAAAGTACGAATTTTCCGTTGGGAGAGAATGCCTCCAATGAGGCGCCGTTAAGAATCTTCTTGATTTTTGTTCCATTGCGGTTCAATAAATACACTTCAGAACTCATGTCGGGAAGCTTGTTTGTAAAACCGATCCAACCGCTGGCTTCACATAATTTGGGAAAAACAATGTTCGAATAGACGGGAGTTATCCGCGTTTTTCCTGTGCCGTCAGGGAGAATCGTAGCGAGATAAGTTTTGTTTGATTCGGATGTGTCGACGTATAAGATCTTACCGTCGGGATGAGCGCCATTGGGAAGATTTTCGCTTTTTCCCGGGTTGATCGAAAATGCCGTAAGCAAGAAAAACAAACCGATATATTTCGCAACATTGGATCTCTTCATTATCTCCTGCCTTCCAAAAAGAAAATCAGGCGGGGTAAAAACCCCGCCCGAAGTATAAACCAATTTTCGATTCGTGCCAACTGGAAATTACATATTGAATAATTTCCTTAACGGCTCGAAAGAATTGACTTGTTCCTGTCGGTCTTTGATAATTTCATTATTGGCTTTTTGCGCTTTTAAGAGACGATCGAGTTTTGCGGCATTATCCGGATTGTATTGATCGAGTTTCGCCAATTGAACATCGATTTGTTTGTTTGCAGCTTGCGTTTGGCTGATTTCAACTTTACAGCTTGCGACTTTGGATTTGAGTTCCCTATAAAGCGGTTTGAACTCAGCCCAGGCTTCTTTTAGCGCGGCACGGCATTGCTCGATATTTTTGGCCGCTGATTGGATGTCGTCATCAAGAGGATTCCACCAACTGTTGGTAGTATCTTTCTCTTTCACGTTCTTTTCATATTGTTCTTCGGCTGACAAAAGCTTGTATTGCAACCAATGAAGGCTTTTTTCCATGGCGAAGGCATTAAGAGGAGAAGTATCGAGCAGATCGTCAGGGAGGATGCGTTTAGCTTTGGAAATGGCTGTCAGGTATTCCCTTTCATAGGGCGTAATATCTTTCATGCCCAAGGCGGCCAGATCTTTCGCGTAGTTTGCTTGCGCATGCGACTGGGTTTTTACGGCCGTGCTGGTTGCATCTTCCCCTGTCGGATCGCTTGTTTGGATTGTCGTGTCGATCGAAGAAAGTTCATCGCTCGTAATAGGGTTGCCTTTGCGGCTTGTCAGAGTTACCTCGTTGTTATTGATGGCCCATTGATAACCTTCGGGCGGTTGGAGACTCATCCATTCTTCATCGGTTATAATGCCCTTATCAATCATCAATCTAACTGTTTGTGCATTTAGTTCGCTTAAGGTCAATCCTTGTTTGACCAATATCCGATTCAAAGCGGTAACGGCTTTTTGAAGCTTATTGATTTTTTGCTCGACGGTGAGAGTCTCCACCTTCAGTGTGTCGGAAGTCGTAGATTTACTGGACTTACCGGATTTAGCGGACGTGTCGCCGGATTTGGCAACTTGAACTTCTTCAGTCGGGATAACCAATTCCCAGCCTTCGAGAATCAAATCGGGATTATTTAAGAGAGATGGGTATTTGTCTTTATTAGCTTTGACGATTTCCCAAAATTTTCGGCCGTCTCCGAGATATTCTTCGGCTATATTCCATAATGAATCTCCTGCAACTACCACATATTCCTTTTCCACGGTCTTCTTAGTCGTGGTTCTCTTAGCCGTTTGTGCCGCGGTAGTGGTAGATGTGGAATCGGCCGGAATAATTGCCTCAATGACGGGAGGCGTTTCAGGGGTATTGATGGTCGTAGTCGTTTGATCAATGGTGATTTTTTGTCCGTCGTCCGATAATGGGTTTGATGCGGAGCCCACAGTGCATGAAATGGAGAATAAACAGACTATAAATACTAACCAAAGTCGTTTCATATCGTCACCTCACCAGACATTTCTCGGATATTAATATCTATTATAATGAAAATACGTGAAAATGGTAGAAAAGTTTTCAAAAAAAATGAAAATCAGTACACATGCCTTTGTAAATTTAGTTATAGTTTTAATCGGCAAATCAATCATGAAAGAAAAGACTTTTCCAAAAGAAGATTTGTGAAATTCTTTCTTTATGGAAACAGTAGAAACTTTAGGTGAATTATTCATTTTTTTCATCGGAAAACAGCATAAATCATTGCGAAAAGGGAATACCAATAGAAACTAGAGATTATCATCAAAAGTTTGAAAAAGGGCCAGCAATTTGTCTTCGCCGGGATTTTCGTGATGTTGTCGGACTCGCTCGATTAAAAGCGGTGGAGCACCAAGGCGCTTTAATATTCGAGCGCTTAGTATCGGATGCGCACGATTCGGTATCGGTATGATTGTTTTTATGATTCTTTCGAAGACTGAAGGTCGGGTAATTACTTTGCCTAGATCGTGCGTCAATGCGAGAATGATTAATTCTTCCCGCGTTTGTCCGGTAATGTTTGGTGTGGTTAGAATTTTATTGTACATTCTGAGAATGTGTGCTTTTTCCGACGGTAAAAGTCGGAAGATGATTTCCTGCCAGCTTTGCGGAAGCTTCGCGGTTGCTTCAGCGAATAAAGCATCATCGACTTTGGGGCGCATTACCGATTTGAATTGCATAAAGCGATAAACGGCTCTGCTCCAAAATCGGCGGATCACTTCAATTGTAAAGTAGGTTTTACTTGTCATGTTGGGTTTGAAATTGCGATTTCATGGAAAATAAACGTATTTAGCGGAAACGATCGGGCCACAGTTTTCTTAATTTTTCAAGGGTAGCTTTTTCTTTTCCGATCGGCTTGGGAAAATAAAAACGTTTTTTCGTTGTGTCTTCTGGTAGATATACATCTCGAACGAATCCTTCCGGATAGTCGTGGGGATATTTATATTCCTTTCCGTAGTTTAATTCCTTCATCAATTTTGTGGGCGCATTTCTCAAATGGACGGGCACTCCAGGTTCTCGTCCCGCACGAATTTCTTCACGTACATTTTTTTCGGCGATGTAAAGAGAGTTGCTTTTAGGAGCGGCGGCAAGATAAACGGCGAGGTGAGCGAGTGCAAGATAACCTTCCGGAGGGCCGATATAATCGAATGCCTGGGCTGTCGACATCGCCAACGTCAGAGCAAACGGGTCGGCCATGCCCACGTCTTCAGATGCAAATCGAATCATTCGACGCAGAATAAATCGGCAATTTTCTCCGCCTTCTATCATGCGATAAAGCCAATACAAACTTGCATCCGGATCAGATCCGCGCATCGACTTATGGAGGGCGGAGATTACGTTGTAATGTTCTTCGCCGCCTTTGTCGTATTTCAAAGCCTTGGTTTGGAAAACCTCGTGAACCAATTTTTGGCCGATTTTAGGGTGATATGGATCTTCTTGTCTTGCAACTTCACAGCATGTTTCGAGGGCATTAAGGGCGATCCTGGCATCACCGGCGGCGAGACATGAGATTCTCTCCAACGCTTCCGCGTCAATAACGGGTTGAGGTTTTTTTTTGATGATTTCATCGTGATTGAGAGCTTCGATAATGATTGCCTGCAAATCTTTTTGATCAAGGGCGTTCAAGGTCAACACCTGAGATCTCGATAGCAAGGCGGAAATTACTTCGAAGCTGGGATTTTCAGTCGTTGCTCCGATTAGAACTACATTGCCGGTCTCGATATGCGGAAGGAGAGCGTCTTGCTGTGCCTTATTGAAACGATGAATTTCGTCAATAAATAAAACCGTTTTTCGTCCATATCTGGTGCGTTGAACTCGAGCGCTTTCAAAAGCATCTTTCAGCTCTTTGATTCCGGATGTCACCGCTGATATCTGTATGAATTCCGCATCAACCAGTTGAGCGACCGCCCGCGCCAGAGTGGTTTTTCCGCATCCTGGTGGTCCCCAAAGAATCATCGATGGGCATTTCCCAGCCTGCAATAGAGTTTTGAGAGGTTTTCCGTCCCCGAGGATATGGTCTTGTCCGCGAATTTTCTCTATTGAAGAGGGACGGACTCTATCCGGAAGAGGTTGAAATATTTGCCCCGGTTGAGGTGGTGCAGCGTCAAACAGATCTTTCATAAGAACCTCGCATGAAACTGTGCAAACAACGGAAAATTTTGTGGGTTGCAGGTTAATAACTTGTCCGAATAAAGGAAATAAAAATAAATTTCTTATGGAATTTCAAATATTGCAAAAGTCACATAATACAATTACATATTTTTCCCCATCAATGCTATTTGAAGTGAATTCTAACATTTAGACGGGCGCATTTGAAACTCTACGGAAAGGAAGTTGGAACGCATCATTATGAAACCGCAAAAAAAGATTTATAAAATAAAAAAATAAGCACATCGACAAGGCAAAAAAGATGGGCTAAAATTCAACCCGCTATGGAAGAAGAATTATTTAAATCCGTGCGTGATGACTTAAGACCTACGCAAGAGTGGGGAAATTTCTTGCTGAATATCGGTCTTTATTTCTATGCCATATTCGCGTGTTTTTCAATTTCGGCATCGCAAATTTCGCTGGGATTGGCTTTCATCGGCTTATTGCGGCTGATCTACATAGGGAAGACGTCTCCGAAATCATCTACATTGGATCGTCCGTTCGCTTGTTTCGTCTTGGCCGGAGCTTTTTCACTAGCCAACGCTAATGACCTATGGCGTGCCGTAGTGGAAATGAAGAAATTCCTGATTATATTGCTTTTCTGGTTGCCTTTTTGGATCCGAGTTGAGAAAAGCTTGCAGCGACGAATTTTGGGCCTTTTTTTGTTCTTCGGATCTGTTTCGATGGTCATCTCCGTTCTCAAAATGCTTTATTTTGCTGAAGGCATGGCGAGACTTCGAGCTTACGGTTTTTTTTCGCTGCCGATTACTTTTGGTGAAATTCAGGGCATGCTTGCGATTTTAGCTCTTGGCTGGTTGTCCGCGGGAGAGTCGAATCCGCGTGTGCGAGTCTATGTAATTGTCGCTTTTTTCTTCCTCCTCGGAGGCATGTTGATGTCTTTTACACGAGGTGCTTGGCTTGGGTTCGCAATGGCTTTTCTGATACTTTTTGCTCAGAGACCGAAGAGATTTTTCCCGATGGTTTTTGCCTTAATTTTCATAATCATCATTTCCGTTCTCACTTCGAGCAGTTTTGCACAGCGATTTCAGCGCTTTGATTTTCAATCCAATTTTTTTCGCTTTCGCATCTGGCAAATCGGATTCGATATTTTGCAAACGAGTCCAGTGTTCGGTGTTGGAATGAATAATGTTAAGGCTCTCTATAAAGATCGAGTCGAAGCTTTTGATATTATCAATAAAGAAGTACATGGTCATCTGCATAGTAATTTCATGCAAATTTTAACGATGACCGGCTATTTTGGCTTTACGATCTTCTTTTGGTTTCTTTCCGAAACCGGAAGGTTTTGTCTGGTTGCTCATAAAAAAATTACTGATCCGTGGCAAAAAAGGATTTCACGCCAGAGCATCGCTATTCTAATATTTTTTCTGGGAACGGGTTTGACCGAGTATAGTTACGGTGACGAAGAAGTATCGATGTTGGCCTTTTTCCTGCTCGGAATTTTAGTTTCACCTTATTTTGATGAAGGTTTCGATGGGAAAGGAAACAATATTCCTATAGCCGTCACCTGAGAAATCGGAATTCCGCCGAAGAAAAAAATCCCCGATAGAATGACTTTCCGAAAATCAAGCGTTGAAAAAAGCGGAAATACGATTTTCAAACTTGAAGCAAAAAGAAATACGAACAACAGAGAGAAAAAAATTCCTCTTCCAAGCCCTTCGGTTCGCCATACCGGTCGTCCCATCCAATTGTCCCAAATAACTGTTATGGCGAAACCAAACGTGATTAAAAAAATCCAAATCAACCATTCTCGCCATGGCTGAAAAACGTCGGTGGTGTTCATGGACCAAAAATATGGGAGGCATACCAGCAAGCCGTCAGGAATAAAGAATAATGTTTTTTTTGCTGAAATACGTTGTCGGATTATTAAAATGATTGCGACAAGCAGAATTATACTGCCTTCGGTTCCGGATGGAATCGAAGATAAACCTAATCCAAGCGTTAAGATTTGGAAAAAACGACATGCGTAAACCGAAAATTGGACCAAAGGAGAAAACGTTTTTTCTGAAGACATGTTCTATGTCTATGACAACGCTGGAATCATCGATTTATTCCGTTTGGAAATCTTTTGCCTAGAAATTCCCAATAGCCGTCTGCAAGTGATTTTAACAACCCACTTACGGAGAATCTTTGTTGAATTTTTAAACGTATTTGCTCGTCATGAGGTTGGATAAACGGCAAAGACCTGACGAGTGTTTGCAGATCGCTTACCATCTCATCTGTTTTTATTCGGATAAATGTTCCCAATTTGCCGTCCTCCAAAACTTCTCGAACACCCCCTACCTGAGTTGCGGCTACGGGACATCCGGCGGCGAGAGCTTCAATCAATACAACCGGAGTTCCCTCGTTGTGAGATGCCAACACCAAAAGATCCAGATCCGAGTAGACATCTTCAATTTCTCTGACGATTCCGCACATCTTTACTTTTCCGGTGAGATCATATTTAGCGATAAACTCTCGAATTTGTGGTTCAAATTCTCCTCCGCCGACTATGGCCAAGTAAAGATCGGGATTTTGATTAGACATGCGTCGGAATGCTTCCAACAATCCGAGATGGTTCTTTACCGGCACCAATCTTGCAACCATACCCAATAAGGGTGCATTATCCGGTATACCTATCGATCTTCGCCAATTGTTGGTTTTTCTAGGATTATTCAGGAACTTTTCCAAATCCAGGCCTAAAGGAATTACCCGCACTTTTCGGACTCTTGAAAGACGCAGTTTATTAATTAAATCGCTTCTTAGATTTGGGGAAAGAGTGATGACCAAATCGGTCAATCTAGCTAAAAAGCGCTCTAAGGCAATAATGTTTTGGGAAAGTTTAGGAGAGAAATAACCTTCAAAAACGTGGCCGTGGAAAGTGTGCACAATTACGGGAACACGGCACATGATGGCGGCCAATCGTCCGAGGATTCCGGCTTTGGCGGTGTGAGTATGAACGATATGTGGTTTGAAATCGAGAATTTGGGAGATGATTCCCTTGAAAGCAATGAAATCTTTGATCGGATTAATCGGACGATCGAGACCGGGAATGATTACCAACGGATTCGTATTGTCAAAGTCCTTAGGAATCATGCTTCCCTCTATGGCTTGCGGTCTTCCGACCGCCAGGCGCGTATCAAAGCCGTATTCCTTCATTCCCGTCGTCAGATGAAGCACGTGAAGAGACGGCCCGCCGACATTCATTCTGCTGAGTAGACGCAGAACTCTTACTGGTTTTCCGGTTATCGATTTATTCGGCATGGAGCGAAGAAACTTTTCCTTAGTTGGCGAATCAGCGCAAAAATGTTGCCATAATGAGTCCGAAAATTTCAAGGTGAATCAAATAGATTATGATATAATATCGGAAAATTCAAGGAGGGTAGATTATGCGGCGTGTACCTAATTATCGGCATGAAGGTTTCAAGAAAGTTTCCGAATATTATTACGATGAAATCCTCCGGTTGTATCCCGTAACCGCAACCTGTTTGGGAGAACACAAATATGACGATCTTTTACCCGTTGTGGGTGTGGAAGCGATAGAAAAAGAAATATCATTTTTAAAAGCTATGAGAGATTCATTTCAAGCTCTTCCCGAGAGAGAATTAACTCTCGATGAAAGGCTCGATAGACAAATAGTCATGCAAATTTGTCAAACCCAACTTTTTATGCTTGAAGATGTAAAAAGATGGAGATTGGGTGTTGATTTAGCTGAGAATATCGGTAGTTCGATATTTACGTTATATATACGTGAGTTTGCCTCTCTTCCGGAACGTTTGGAATCCATTATTGCGCGATTACGTGCTGTTCCCGTGTATTTGATGAATGGAAGAACCCTGTTCCAAAATGTTCCGCAACTATGGGGTGAGATGTTCATGGAAACGGCTGAAAGGCTTCCCGAGTTGTTTGCAACTATAGAACAAAACATAAATGGGCGCGTGCCGAACGCTGTGTTCAATGAATTCCAGAAATCGGCGAAAGAAGCTCAAAGTGCGCTTTTAAAACATTCACATTGGCTTAAGAATGCTGTCATGCCTAACGCAAAAGGCGATTGGGCCATGGGAATGGGTTCATTCAATGCGCTCATGGCTATTAGACGCTTGGGCCTTTCCAACAATGAAATATTGGAAATCGGAGAAGGTCGTCTTAGGCAGGCAAGAGAGAAAATTGACAATTATGCGAAAAAAATGGTCGGCGCCGGACAGTCCTTCAAAGCTAGGCGTGAAGAGGCTCATACGCGGGTGAAAAGTAATGCTCCGAAAAGCTTCGAACATGCTCTCGAAGCTTATCGCGATGCCGTAGCGCGAAGTCGGGCATTCGTTGAAACAAGTGAATTTGCCACGTTACCGACCGACGAACATCTGATTGTTATGGAAACTCCTTCTTACATGGCTCAAGTAATTCCTTTTGCCGCTTATTTGACGCCTGAAAAAAATTCCAAACCACAGAAAGGCATCTATCTTGTCACGCGTAATTCCGCTAATGATGCCGGATCGCATAACTATTCCGATATATCGAATACCTCGATTCATGAGGGATATCCTGGTCATCATCTGCAACTTTCCGCTCAAAACTTACACCCCAGCAAATTTCGCGTTCTCTCCGACAGTATCGAATTAGTTGAGGGTTGGGCTCATTATTGTGAAGAGGAAGCGAAAAAGCTCGGCTTTGAAACCGGTGATGAAAATTATTTTGTTCAAGGTATTGATGAAGCTTGGAGAGCGGCCAGAATTCTTATAGACGTGAAAATTCATACCAAGGTTTGGAGTTACGAGCAGGGATTACAATGTCTCCTTGAAAATACGAACATGGAACAGTCTTCCGCGATGGCTGAAATGAAGCGTTACACGCAGTCGCCGAGTTATCCCTTGAGCTACATGGTAGGAAAACATCTGATCTACGACCTCAAGAATTCTCTGAAAAATGAATTTGGCAGCGATTTCAAAGACAAGTTGTTTCACGATTTGATCATCTATGAGGGATCCCTTCCCATCTTCCTCGGTAAAGAATTTTACCCGCGAATGATGAGAGAGAATCTCAAGAACTCAATGGTTTTTGAAAACCGCTGAACCATGTCTGAGCCGCGACGGGTTTCCGGTATAGTAGATCGCATAGATGGGGACGTGGTCGTAGTTTTGATCAAAGACCCCGATAATCCCGAGGAGACTCGGGAAATCTATGTTGCGAGGGAAAAAATAAAGAAAGTTGATTTGCAGGAAGGCGATAGAGTGAGCGTCGTTTTACCCTAAAACGTGAACTTCGTGCTTTGGAATAGAAGCAAATCAAAAGTCAAACGGGATGAGGGGGCTGGATTCGAGGAACCGGTTTTAAGGTTCAAAATTGAAGATTATCATCTCGGGTCCAGCCTTCCTTTTTCCCGTTGTTGTAGATGATTTCAAACCATTGGTATTTCCCTATCTGTTTACAGCTTTTAATTTTCACTACGATTCCTTTGGGGACTTGTCCCAATAATTGCGCTTTTGTGTTTGGAGCCGCACGAATTTTTGCGGCATCCTTCGTGATGGTTGCTTCTTTAGGAAGTTTTCCGCCGGTGATATACCCCTTGACTGTTTCAGAGGGTGGGGCGGGTTTGGCAACGGCTACGCTGACTGTTTGTGCAATGGCGAGCGCTTTTTTGGTCGCGGCTTGAACGGAACTTGTCGATATGCTGGCGATGTTACCCTTGGCGTCCATGAGGTTGGTCATTACTTCTTTGGGGCCGCGAACCAAAACATCGTGTCTGGTCCAACCTATTTTTCGATTAAAATCCCATTTTATTTTTGACCAGTCGTTTTTTTCTTCCAAAATAGTTCCCCTTGTTCCTTTGGAGACAACGAAAAGTTTTTTGCTTTTTATGGATGCGTCTTCCCGGACGTTTACTCCATCGCCAATCGCATAAGCTAACCACTTTTCACCTCCCGAAACGGGACCGGAAGCGATCGGCGAATGGATGTTCGAATCTCCAATGCCTTGCGCGAGAGGCGCATTATTAAGACTGCCCGGATGCGTGGCTATGGGTAAAGACGGGTCATTCACGCCGGCAGGTGAATTGGCAGAGTAAAGCAATTGTTGTTGCGAGCCGGATGGTGGATTTTCCTTGATTACGGCGGACGACAATCCGGTGGTTGCTGAAGCCGATTGATTGGAAGGCAGGCTTCTTTCCTCCAGCATCTTAAACGCCTGCTTTCCCATATAAATTCCTAGAATGATAACCGACACAACTATCACTAATAGAGAAAATAACTTAATCTTTCTCACAAATCCTCCGGCGGAAAAGCTGGTAGAAGTTTAGTACCTTGAATTGTTTCTGTCAAGAGCACTGAAACATTATTCAGTATAATGGGCTTGACAATTCGACCAAAAATCTTGCATTTGTTGACCGTGATGAAACGATCTGTCTATCATCTTTTATTCTTGATAGGCCTATTCATACTTTGTTTGTCCTATCAATTCCTTGTTTCCTTGAGGATTGATCCTCAATGCAGCATGGATGCCGCATACTATCACATTATCGCCCGCCGGCTTTCGGAGAATTTGGGTTTTACCGAACCTTTCATCTGGAATCATCTAAAGCCCTATGCTCGGATGGTTCATGATGTGGATTTTTGGCAACCAGCGGGAATTGTTTTTTATGCTTTATCGCGTTTCTTCGCGGGTGATAAAGGCGAGATTTGGCTGAATATAATCATCTGGTCGTTGCTGGCCGTAGCGGTTTTTCGAGCCGTCTATAGGATTTCATCAAGCATTGCCGCGGCATTTTTTTCTTATACTCTTTTCGTGTTTGGCGGGAAATATGGATTTTACGTTTCTACGACCGATAACATCGTTTTTTATGCGTTTTTGGGTTTTTGGTGGTTCCAATTTTCTCAAGAGGCTCAAGACGGATATGTTTCAGGTATTAAAGTTGGAATTATCTCCGGTCTAATGGCTCTTACCCGCGTTGAAGGCTTATTGTTCGGCATCTTGGCATGTGTTGAAAATTTGTTTATTAAAAAGCGTTTTAAGGTTGCAGTTGGAGTCTTTTTTGCTTGCGTTTTGGTTGTATCTCCATGGGTAATTCGTAATTACGAGGTTTTAGGTGTTCCGTGGCCGTCTCAAATTAAAGCTTTATTATTGAGAGACTATTCGGATATGTTTGAGAATGAAACCACGGGAACTTGGCAATATTATTTTCAGGATGGATTTTTGTGGGTCTTGAGGCATAAACTGAAATCGCTTTTTGCCAATCTGGCCCATTTTGTTTTGATACCCAACTATATTTTATTTGTACCGCTTTGGTTTATCGGCTTATTCTATTGCTGGAATGTCGGCGGCAAGCGTGTTGCCTTGGCAACATTAATTCTTTGGTTTCTAAACGGTGTCCTATTTACCACGCAAAGTCTTAAAGGAACGGCTTTTCACATAGCCGCGGCTTTTCTTCCCCACGGTTTCATATTTTGCGCCTTGGGTTTGGAAAGATGCATTGACAAATTTTATCCGAAAGAAAAACGGAAAAAGATGTGGGTTTTTGTCGGAATATTATTGTTTTGGGCTGCTTTTTTTACCTATTTCGGTTTTCAGGCAAGTCTGAGGTCATACAATAATGAAAAAAAGCCGTATTCTGATTTTGTAAGAAAATATAAATTCAACAAAGACGATAAAATAGTTTCATCATTTCCGATAATGGTTAATCTCTTAACAAGTTGCCCAGGAATCGTGGCGCCGTCTAAAAACATCAACGGACCGTTGAATTTCGCGCGGAAGTTCGACTGCGACTACATCCTTCTCGATAGTCGAGCGGGACATAAAATTCCAGATACTTTCGAGCATTTTCCGCTTGTTGCTTCGGAACCCCCCTTGTTTTTGTTCGCAAAAATCAAAGCATCCGAGAGAAAGTAACTTTTTGCATATTGTACTAGTTCAAAATTGAGATTTTAAAGGTTTCCAACCTTGCAGGGTGAGAGCATCAAGAGGAAGAAAACGACTTTTGTATGACATTTTTTTGCAGTTTTTTATCCAAAAGCCGAGGTAAACAAACGGTATTTCCAGTTTTTTGGCACGCTCGACATGATCAAGAATCATGAAAGTTCCCAAGCTGTCGGTTTTCAGTTGGGGGAGAAAGAAACTGTAAACCATGGAAAAGCTGTCCTCGAAACGGTCCGTAAGGCAGGCGGCCATGAGTCGGCCGTCTCTGCGGTATTCGATTAAATGAGTGAAAACGGGTGTTTCTTCGATCATTGAGGCATAATCTTTAAACGTCATTTCAGACATGTCGCTTTCCGGATGGCGAACTTGCTGATACCGGCGGAATACTTCAAATTGCTCATTTGTGGCTTGTGGGTTGCAGACTTCGGCTGTCAAATCGGCATTTTTGCGTATGATTCTGGAAAAACCGCGATTCGGATGAAATTCATTTGCTCTTATCCGGACCGAAACGCATGCCGAGCAATTTTCACAGGCCGGTTTGTAGACCATCGAACCTATTCTTCTGAAACCCTCCTGCAAAAGATCTCCATAAATGAGCGTGGCCATCTCGCCATGGAGATAAGTCAATATTTTTCGTTCCGTATTTCCCGAAATATATTGACAAAGCTGAGGAAAAGTAATTCCGAAATTGGGAAACCTTATCAAAGTCGGTTCATTTTTCATGATTATCCGAATCTCTTGTGATTTTCTAGAGCATGTGTGCCTTTGAAAAAGCTTCACGCAATCTTTTCATTGTGATTTTCGGGTCTTCGATGATAATTTTTGCTCCCGAAACGATGTCGACAAATCCTAATTCTTTCGGATATCTCGGAACTATGTGTTGATGAAGGTGTTCAATGCTGGCGCCCGAAGCATCGCCTATGTTGAAACCGATATTGTAGCCATGGGGTTCATAAAGCTTATCAAGTTCGGATAAACATATTTTAGTCAGTTCGAATAAATTCGCGGCTTCGGCTTTGGTCAATTCTCTGACATCTTTTATATGACGAACAGGGAATATTAGAAGATGGCCGGCATTGTATGGATAAAGATTAACCGAGATTCCCAACAGCTCGTTTTTCCAAATTAGGAGACAATCGACGAGAGGGTTATTCTCGATAATGGAGCAAAGGATGCAATCGACTGCCGGGCGCTTTCTTCCGCGGATATAATCATTTTTGGTGGGAATGAATAAATTGCGTTTAAATGACATGATTTTAGGATAAAGGTGCACATTCCTCCTGTCAAGATAATGAAATGTTTTGCCGATAAATAAGGAAAATTGCGTTTATAATAAGGAGGAAATATGTCCAAGCCCTTGGCTTCAGGCTTTCCCCTTTCAGAATTTTGGAAATATTTATTTCATGAGAAAGCAAAGGCATATTCGCGAAAGCACTTATTTGTTGATATCATCGTAGTCGTTTTTCTATTGTGCATTTGCTCGGAAAAATCAGCGCAAGCGGGAGTGCTTGACTGGCTGAAATCCAAACGTTCCAACGACTCCCCAACCGAAATTGTCAAAACCGATAGCGGTACTGTTGCCGTTTCCGCTAAAGACGCCTCTCTTCCGAATTTTTTTGCGACCGAAGCCGATCCGGATATTACGGGAAAGAGTTTAAATTTGATTAAGTTCTCCGAATCGCATTGGGTACATTCGAAAAACAACTTGGAGACGATAACGAAATCGATAATCGCGAAAATTCAGACAAAGAAGTTTAATGAAATTGCGACAAAATTAACCGTTGTTGATTTACAAACTTTTAAATCAGCCATTAAATCCGCGGCTACCGGATTAACAAGTTTGTCGAATGGAAATAAGGCTCTGGAAGGTTTGCTTGGTGAGCTGAATCGGGTAATCACTGCACCCGGCGAAGAGACGCTCTCTAATTTCGAAAAGGTGATTGGTCGTATCGGATCAGCTAATGAAAACCAGTATCGAATTACCAAGGCATATATTGTCGCAGCCGAAGGTTTGGTTAGAATCGGGGCGGAATCATATCAAACATTGGAGTTGATTCCAAGCCTGTCTTTGGGACCGCTGGATATTTTTATACAACTTTCCAAACAATTGATGAAGCAAGTGCAATCAGGTAATGAAGCGGTTAAAGGTCTATTGTTGAACATACAGAATGGTTGCGAGCAGGTGGCATCGACACTGGAAATTATGTCGGCTACTTTACGCACGACGTTGCGATTTTCAGATCAATTTGCATTCAAACAATATCCTTTGGTTAATCTGCCCGTTCCGACTCGCGAGAAGCTTTTTTCACAACTTGGAATTCTAAAAGACATCGTTAAAGGAGTCAATAATACCCTTTCAATAGGGGATTCTCATGTTAAAAATTCCGCACAACAGTTCTCGCATATGATTGACGGTGCGGTTGCTAAAATGCGTGACGCCTTGAAATACCAAGAATCAATCGATATTTCGTCGGGTAATCTGTCGCAGCTCTCAAATTATGGGCTAAACCAGGTTTCGGGACTATTTCAAAGAGTGAAAGAAGGTTTGGCGGAATTAAAAATCGAGATGGCGAAGCAGGCAAGGGAAAAGGAATCAAAGTCGCAACCTCAAATTGCTCTTGAAACCAATGATGAATCAATAAATAGAAAAACTTCGGAGGCAACCGATGGAAGGTTGCCTCTATTCCTGTTGGGACAAGGAAAGAAGCCGAATGAAACTCAGCCGCCGACTGGAAGCGCAGGGAATTTCAGCCCATCTGGCGGCCAAACAACAGTTTTATATGCAGAAAAATCCGATTTCTCGGAAAATAAATTTGTACCGGATGAAATGAGAATATTACAGAGAGAAATCGGATCTCCGATATCTTATATTAAGGAAGCGAAGCAGGAAATATCTTCATCGGACGATTCGGTATCGGAAGCCGCCAACAACGAATGGACTCAGCTTAAGAATTCCAATCAAGCGGCAGGTATTATCGAAGAAAACAAGCATGATGAAAGCATAGCTAAAGCCGATCTGCCGGCCGATTCTGAAGCACGCGACTTCGAACTTCTAAGAATGGATACGCCGCCGACTCTTTCCGATTCTTCGGATTTGATTCCGATGTTGAGATTGGACGATTCTCAATCCAGTGGTGGAGAAAACGATTTTTAAATTTCTTGCTCACGATAACTTCCTTCATCCGGCACAGGTATTCAGAATTGTTTAAAATCAAAAATGTGGTGAGCATCGGAAACGATATTGATAATAATTTCGATGCTCGCGGTTTTTCTCGATGTCGTTGTTGTTGAAGTAAGGCCTTGTTAATAAAGAACTGTAACAAATTTCGTTCATCGACCGGCCATAAGAGCCTGTAAGAAAACAACTATTTGTAATGGTTATTTTCTAACAGGCTCTAAGCATTCTAACCGTCGATTATCATTTTCGGGCTTTT